>JGI24159J19872_10003762_pt1 | contig 19104 bp, 16 predicted proteins | sample Ectturendosymbi4_FD_19872 | JGI IMG/M metagenome (IMG submission 19872) | reverse complement strand
ATTATTTGTACAACTCGCTTGCCCCACAAACTATGTCTGTGGAACGGGAATCCAAATTCCAGCCTTAGACTTCACGGCCCTGATAGGAGCCATACCGGAGCTCGACAATCAGGAAGCGTTTGTTGCAGCGAGGATTATTAACGCAGATCAGTTAAAGGCCGCATTGGAAAGGACTCTGTTGGTGATTACGTTCAAATTTCTATTAAAATACCTGACTGGCCAGCGCCAGGGCTCCGGCGAACGTGCGCAACAAGCTCTGGGGGGTGATCGCGGCGGCGTAACAAAGCGTCTTTCAGCAACAGGACAAGCCTGCTGTGAACTGCACTCGACACGAGCTTTGCAACCACAGGAGAGCGGTTTTATTGCTGAGGTCAAAGGTCAATAACAATCGCGAGAAACAGTTTGAACGTCGGCGAGATTGGAATTGTTCATCGCGTACAAAACGTCATCCAGCAGATAGGTCAGTTCGTGAACAATGGCCGACCTCTTCCTTTGCTCCAGCTTCTCTCTGCTCAAGACCGACGCGCTTAGCTGCCGGGCACCGGCCGCCTGCATGAGGTCCACGGCCCGTTCCCGGACGGTGACGTTGCCCCAATCCAGCAGGGGTGAAAGGAGGAGGTGCAGTTTGTTTGAAAACGCCACCATTTCGAAGTTGTGCTCCTCCCAACGAGCAGGATCGGATCGGAGGAGTCGGTCGTAGACCTCGGACAGCAGGTCGACCGCGCCTCTCTGCACTTCCCAGTCGAGGTCGTTCAAAGCGAAGTCGACGACGCATCGGGCTGTTTTCCTGACGAGCTCCGCGCCGGATTCCGTTGCGGAATACCCGGCGTGTCCTGTGTGGCAATCGCTACGGTCAGCAGAGGTAACATGCCAGGCGGAAGACTTTTATCTTCACACAAGACCCCCCCATCCAAATTTTCAAAAACGCAACACCACAAACTTTTTAATTGCAAGATGAAACAACAAGGTGCTTCCCCGAAAACATCAACTGCTCGCGGGCCAACCCCACATTACCAGCAAACAGATTTCGCGCACCCGACGTGGTATGACGCTGTTTTTTAATCGAAGCACAAATCACGCCGCTCCGTCACGGTCTGGTAACTTTACGCGAAGTGTGTTTCGCGGACAAGTCAGGCGGAACAGTTCTCGCCACCACTGAAAATGTGCTCTCTGTTTGGGGGGGCATAGTTTGCATTGTGTGTGGGGCCGAGCTCGAATGGGGGCTGAGAGGTCAAATGAAAGGTGGGACGGGCGTGTTTTCATAAATTATCAAAATATGATTTGCAATGGACAAATTTCGGACCCAAACTGGGCCGTTCAGTTGCAGCTCCGCTACAACCGGCGGCTGTTGGGTTCATCGACTATTCAAACATAAACCTCAACAACACATTTTACAAATTAACCAACAACTCTCATATCGGAAAGCTCTGGTGGTGGCGGAGACACTGGACCACTCGGCAGACTATGCACGTTCGAAGTGTTCAGGTGGTGTGCGCTACACAGACACGCCGTGTTGATATAAACAACACACCAACTGACAGGATGTGCCTGAATGCAAACAGCCGTAGCAGAATGTGCGATTCCGACCATGGGCGTCAGAACGGGGGGCAGGGAAGGGGCCTTGGTCTCCTGTGTTTTTAAATTTGCAGCGCAAAAAAGTTTGTTTTCTTAGTTTCGAGGGGAAAAAAATCAAATTTCACCACTTTTGGCCCCCACTAGAAAAATTTTTGGAAAAATCCACTCGTGTCCCCCCTGAAAAAATCCTTCCGACAATACAGGTCATCCGGCTGCAACTTCATTTAATTGAAGAAAGTATCAGCATTCAACGCTGCTACATTACTCGCGACAGGTGGCGCTATCACGCCAGTCATCACCCGCCACTAGGTGTTGCGCAAACATCAGGAAAGAGCCCGGGCTGGGAGGAACACGTTCAAGCAGTGACGTGGACAGTGTGGCGTCGTGAGTTTAAACATCCTGCCTTATTTCACGATGTGCGAGCATCAAACACGCACCAGCCATCACTGAGCTGTGCGCGCAAAGCAGTCCTCACTCACAGGCGCTTCTGACACGAGGCAAGTTACGACGTGTCGTGGCCTCGTCCGTCTAATTAAAGCGGCACTTTTTCAAAACTTTAACAATTGAGGTTATGTGTTAACTATTTGATGACGTCAGTAAACAACAACTAACAAACAGCATCCGGATATCGACGAGGCGGAAGTGCGGAGGCAAGACCTTTTTTGAGGGGTACAGGCGGAAGTGCTCGGAGAAGAAGGTTCGCGCAACGTCAAGCGCAGTGGGGGGGGGAGGCCACGGCTGCGACCACTTCCGCAAAGGCGGCGTCACAATCGTTCAGATTCATGAAAACCGCAGATTTCACGATGTCATCATTGTTACGTCACGCGCAGCTCCACGCCCCGAATCCGTTGTTACCTTTGTCGGCTTGCATGCAGTTTGCAAACGTCATCAGTGACGTCAGGTTGCGGCAGACATACGTCGACATGACGCGAACGGCGGCACGTCTGCCGAACGCGTCGTCGTCCTCGCGAAGGATGCGCAGAGACTCGGCGCACAACTCGTCCTGGGGAGTGAAGAAAGTAAACTCGGTTTAGAAGTGAAGCTCTGGTTGGTGTCGGACAGGGGTCACTAACGTGGTGCCCGCGGGTACCAGGTGGCCCGCGGGCCTGTTCTAAAAATAACATCAGCATGATCAGTGTCTCCACATTAACGACTATCAATAATAAAATAATTGAAGGTAAATTGAGCACAATTTTTATTTCAGTAGTGCTTATCACACTAGTAGCCCTTCACATTAATCGGTACACAAGAAGTAGCTCGCAGTTTTAAAGAGGTTGGTGACCCCCGGTGTAGAAGCACAAGTGCTAGGATTGCTTGACTGAAAACAAATGGGTTAGCGCGTTTGTAGTGTTTGTGACGAAACCACGACATAACGTGCGACCTTTGACCGACTTCGCTTGTTGCGGCGAAAAAGCAACGATTCGAACCAGGCTGCAGGTCACACGCAGCGAGGCTGTGGTCGTCTCTACAGCGAGGTGCAAACATTGAGAGAATGCGANGCGGNCAGCCTTCCTGGCTCAGTCAGTTGTTTTGTCGGTTACGGTATCATCACGAGCTCAATCACCGAAGCGANGCCCCAGTTCAAATNAAATTTTCTGAGCCTTATTACCCGNTCCACGACTTTGCTTTGGCGCCAACTCGTTCCGCACGACTGGAACTAATCATCGAATCAAACAGCCAATCATAAATCAAAACATATTATTTCCTTAACTAACTTCGGAAAATAGCGCAAATTAATGTGACAAAAATGTCTATCGTGTATCGCATTTGGTTGATTAATTATCCGCCGCGAAAAGATCACAAAAACAAGCAAAAAGACACAAAAACAAATTTTATTTTGAATAAAATTAAGACTATGCGAACCGCCACCAACAGAGGCCATCGAGAAATTTTCATCAAAGGAGGATAATTTCGAATTTGAAAGTTGCCGCGTAAAATCAGTAACAACAAATCGAGAAAGAATTTCCACCCACACGTTCAGCAACTCTTAGTGCTGATTGGTAACAAGCAGTCCACTGTTGACTGTGGGAGTCGATATCGGGTTAAGTCGGTCGTGGCCCTCCCCACACTGCAGGAGGTGGTGGCGGTAACATCACAGCAGCATTGTTTTGTCATAGGACGAAGCGGACAACTAGCGCCGAACACTTTCTTTTGACCATTTGAAATCCTGCCAAGTGCCGCGAACTCTTCGGTCGTGCGCGTGAAAAGCTGGGCTAGTGAACGAAAGCATTCCAACATCTCACCAGGAATTTCGCGCCGCAGTCCTGGTCCCCTGCGAGCGCGGCGCACGCGTCCAGGGCGGTCGCGCGGACGAAGCTGTTGCTGTGGCCGGCGCAGGCGAGCGCGGTGTCGTGCAGAGCGAAGTGGGAGGAAAACCGCCGGAACGCGATCAACAAATCTTCATCGCGGCGAACTGCGCGAAAACCTGGCGCTTTAGTCAAAGCATCAACAATGGACCGAAGCCACTGCCAGCGAACTGTGCGCGTCGATTCGAACGTTAAGTGTAGGGTAACAACGGATATGCTCGGAACCGTCGCCAGAAAACCGTCAATAAGGGGGCATTGCGTTTGGGCAGGTCTTGACATTCAAATTTGACAAAAATTTCACAAATTTATAGTGTTTCTTATTTCAATTTGGGGGGGGCTTGGAGCTTTGCTTGGGGGGATAAGCCCACCAAAACCCCCCCGTGGCGACGGGACTGATATGCGGACACTCGCTTTCGAGCTCTCGCGCAGTTCCACGCCGCGATATGCGGAAGTCGATTTTCGCACTCACATCAATGCGCGCGGGTCAAGTAAGTCGCGCACAAAAAGAGACATTGCGACAGTTGTCGACGGTGTAAGGTTGGTCAAGAATAGCAAGTTGGGTGCGGGCGCAGCAGCATACCGCAGACGGCTCGCACGAGACTGCCGAGAAGCTCCAAGGCGGAATCCTTCATTTCCCAGTCCGGGTGTTCGCACTTCGACCACAGACTCCTCATCAGTGATTCGAGTTTTCTCGAATTTTCCTTTACGTGGCAGTGGCACGTTGATTTGTGGCTCACCGCTGCGCACACGACGAAGCCGCTTGTCGTCCACGCCTGTTTATGACGACACAAAACGCATCGATTGCTTTCCGCCAAACAACAATCTCAGGCGCTGTTCATTTGTAAATCATTCTAAAGACAAACGAAATACAGTGAAATTCGACATCAAGAAAAATACAGACGCGGTCGAACAGGCTCCAAACAATAAGACGGTCGCATGATGGGGGAGGTAAAAAACGGCTACTTTTATTGGTTTCTGAAAAAGCGAAACGATTCCACTGTCAAAGTATCAACGGGTTACAGCACTAATTGCGAATGTACCTTTGGTGGTGGTGCGCTATACAGATCATTTTCGGAGCAGACACATACACGTCAGGTTTTCTTTCAAGGTTTGACCTTTAGTGATCGCAAAGACATTTTAAGAGACCGCAAGTATTTTATCTGAACACCGAGATTTTCGGAAAGCGAGGTTAGTATTTCGAGAAATCGTTGAAAAAATCTAGTAGACCTTTTCGGTTCATCGAAACAGCTTTGAAAATACTGCACACAGAATTTTCTTTTAACCGAAAATTACAACTTATTTCTTGTGATTAGCGTTCTTTATGGAAGCAAAACACCGCATGGTTGCAAGTTGAACGTGGGTAACAATTCCGAAGCTCTTACAATGCTTGAAACACATATTTTTGTAAAGCCGGTTTGCAAACGGGACACCAAAAGTATTTGAAACAAATAACAGTCGAAACTTTTCTCGCGCTTCCGCGTGCTGAGTGAAGAGAATGAAGAGCGGGTGAAGAGAATGAAGAGCGGGTCGGGCAACGTTGGTCATAACACTTCCACGCTACCGCCACAACAGGAAAGCTGAGAACAGCACCGGAAGCGGTCAATACACTCGCGATCACTTGAATGGATCGAGCAAACATTACCTTGTGGTCTGTTCCGGGCTGTGCCAACGCCTCCAGCAACGTGTCGGTCATCGGCCCCAGAAAACAGTGCAAGCATTTTTCTGAAAACAACCAGACCATGAGACAGTGAACTCGAAAGCTGTTTTTCATTGTCGTGTGACGAAACTCACCGCTTAACCGAGGGTGTGAAACGCATTTCTTCAGGCACGCGACGATACTTGCTCCCAGCTTGCTGTTCTGGAAAAGGCCGGGCAGCACTTGCCGACCTGTGACCGTGTTCGCTTTTGGCAAGTCGAACGAGCAAGAGAGGCTTAGGTCGAGATAAGCGAGAACAGAACGTTCAACGCGATCAGGGCAAGTTCCAGCCATCCACATCTGCCGAAACAAACCAATTGTTTGGGGATAAAAATATCTCAGTCAATGAGGTTTCGTGCAAATGCAGTTTTTTAGACGATATAAACATTTTCCGAGAATAAGCCAACTATAGTTGTTTGTTACGATTTTTGACTCAGCGTAAAATGTGAGGAATAACGCTATGCACTCTACTATGACGCAAACAATCAGGACGCATTTTCAAATAACGCAAAGTTTTTGTGGTAGTATCATCAGATTGAGGCACACGGCAGCACAACGATGTGGAGTGAGGGCGTGCCTCCTGCGGAATGTCGCAGAGCGAGCAACACGCGGTGACGCTTTGAAGATCTTGAGCGATTTTACTTGGGGGCGAGCAATAAAAGAGGTGGTAAAGAAAACCTTGCCGAGTCAAAGAAACGTGCGGCTGCAGACCAATGAGCAACGGCAGCAGCAGCGCGAAGTCACTCACGGAGTGCCATGCATTGAGACTGTTGCCGAGCAGAGCACACATTTTCGATTTGGTTGCGAGGTTTTGGCGCGTCACACAGAGCCACTCATCCGCGACGGCTTCAGCCAGATCTGGAACTTCCGCTTCAGCCAGAGCTATTTTGAATGGAAGAATAATCAGTCCGAGGCATTGTTCCCTGTAAGCGGAGTTGAACAAGGCTATCTGCGAGGCTGCGGTATATCCCGATTTATTCAAAGGATGCTTGACCAGCATCCGCATCGACAGATTCCACGCGACATCGGTTGCGACAAGAGGTTCATCTTTCTGCGAGCTGCAAAACATCGCGGCACTGGTCAACAAGTTCACTGACGCGCACGACAGTTGCCTTGTCCTGTGCAAAGCGAGCTTACCTCGGTCTTGAGTATAAAACCGAAAGGAAATCTACCAAAGCGGCATCGCAGGCATCGGCCATTGCTGCGAGGCTCTGCTTGACCCATGTCTCGCCCATAGAAGGCAAGCCGAAGTGCCAGACTGCGTCGGACAGTGTGGCGTCATGTTTAGCGCCTGTCGTGGCAACCTGAAAAAAAGCGAATTGTTGGCGTGAGGAATCGGGAACGACCTTGCACGGTGTTTGGTGAATGAGGATCCTGACTAAAAAACTTCCTATTTGCATCACGACACTTCATCATAACTGGGTGCTTTCCAATTTGTTGCTTTGCTAAGCGTCACACGTGGAAGCCCATGACCCATCTTCTGTGAATCTTATCTAATGGCGACAATTAAGTCGACTGTGGATTTGGAAACATCAAAAATAAACGGGTGAAGTCGGTGGAGAAATCATTCGTCCAATCACAACAGCGAACCAAGGCCCTGCATTGCAACGTCCCTAGCTAGTTCAAAGTTCACTTATATTCGCCCATGGGCTTTTTAAGCGGCAGCGCTGTAAACACCACAAATGGCTACGGCAGAAATTCATGTGTTTGCGATGGTAGTTCAGCGCCCGCACCGGCGCCAGCGGGAACTGCGAACACGCTCTCGAACTCGAAAACTTCCAGCAGTTGTTTTGGTGTTTTGCAAAAAAACGTCACAAGCTATACGCGTGCGTGACGAACAATGTTAAATTTTACTTGCATCACACAATACAAGCTCTGCCCAGGCAAAGCTTCCTTAATTTTCTTTCAAGTCGATGTTGGGGTCAAGGCAGCAGTGTTGTTTCCGAGGGTGTGGAATTGAGGTAAGGAGGGCCGGGTCGGTCTCTTTCATGTCCTCGTAGGCCATTTAAGCAGCATCGGAATTACAAGAGCGATGGCAGTGTCAGGCGATGACTACTGCTTCAAAGCGACTCCCGGTTAATCGTAACACGAAGTTTTTTAAGCACAAACATTTCGCATGTGTTCATTTCCCGATCGACGTAAGGATTATTAAACAAAACGCTTTTTCAAAGGCAGCGTACAAATACATTCTCATTCCTCCAGGAACGAATTAAACCAAGGCCCAGTCTTTGTAACCTGCAAGTATGCAACAAAAATGCATCTGAAAAAAATAATCTACGCAAAGGTTTTCTTACACAGAACAGTAACGCCACTGTAACAAAAAACATGTTGATTATTCAGATAATTCGACTTGCCTTCACTTATAGTGGCGTCACTCTTCCGTGCAAGTCTGTATCAACTCCAGGAACCCTTTAACAATTTACAAACTTATGTTGCATTGCATGTTGTGATGTAACAGTGAAATCATCACAATGCTTGCAAGTAGGTTTACACTAAAATGCGAGGACGACGCGGTTTGGCCGCGTGGATGCAGTCGGACCGTGGCACGTACTTTTAGACACGAAGTTACGACAGTATATCACCCGTTATTTAACAGTTTCGGAAACACGAGATGACCTCGGTACTTTCGCGAACTCTGTTCATTTCAGAGATCAACTGCAGAGGAAAGCAATAATCAGGATTGTCCAAGGGTAACTTTTTTCTATCCCACCCATACCATGCCAACGTGTGACTGTTCCATCCAATGGGATTCCCACGAAACTGGTAATACCGGAATAATACTTTTTCATCATGTACAGTACATGTCTAATGTTTAGCCTCTAAAGAGCTGGGTTAAAAGACACCTCAAAATAGGGGGTCCACGGCTGTGAGGGGGCAATGAAATCGGTTGAAACCCTTATTAGTTGTGACCTAAAAAGACCCAACAACCTAAAAAGACCCAACAACCGTATTTTCGGGGTCCTCACATCACTGCGCTGCAGCAGTTAGCCTATATATCTGATATTTACTGTGTTGTAAACATACAATAGTGATGGTTTAATAAACTTCAGAATATTCCTTCCACAGATTGCTATGCGATGAACATTGTGTCGCATAGACAAACCCTCATTGTTTCATCACACTACACAGGAAAAAGGTTGTTTGGAAGAGAGGTCAGTTAAATATTCGCCAGTTCGTCCCGGACAAAATTGTTTAGAGCTACTGGTATATAGAGACAACAGCGCACTTCAGGTATTAGATAAGTGGAATAATGATGGGTCCACAAAACTGGACAAAAGTCGCAAAACGCCATGTACTAGAAAATGCACGTGGAAAAAACAAACAAAATTTTCTTAGGTAATCTAAATACTAGCAAAACTACCATCGATATGAGGTCAAATTTCAACTCCATTGTTGTCACACTGGAATCCCACTCCTGTGGACAAGCCAGATGATGATCATACAATGGTGAACCAACCTTACATGTCAAAAAGATACAGCAAATTAAAGGATCAACAGTTACTTTAACCCATGAACAGCTGGTGACCAACAAAAATACTCATCAAAGTAGGTATAAGTAGCAATCTTCTTTTGTGATGCGAGACAAAATCCGAAACAGCCGGCAGCAAAATCGCTTAATTATTGACTTAATTTTACCGTAAAATTTTTCAACCCCATTTCTTCCTGGTTGTCTCTACGACAGAGGATGAGTGTCTTGAGAAAATTTACAGCAAGCCTGGATAAAGTTGAAGCCTGTAAACCCCGTCATCAGTAGACAGGGCTTGGCATTCTCATTAAGTCCCAAGGACAAGTCTGGCCAAAACTTGGTGGTCAGGTGCAGCTGTAATGGCAGTCCTGAGTGGAGAAATAATGGCCAGTCTGCTATCTGTTCTGTATACCAAGACTAATTGCTTTGCATGACTGAACAGCTCAGTGTGCTTAGACTATTTGATCCATAGCTGGAGCCCTGTCAAGCATCTCTATTCCAGGTCAAAGTGGACATGGTAATAATGATGACTAAAGGGTGTTCTATTTTTCTTGGAAGCTGCACAAAATTCAGCCACTTCACTGGTGGCAGTTGGGTGCTATGTGCACAGCTTCACTAATTAGTTTGCACAGAAAGCTACGGGAACAGCTAATCAAGCAATCCATATGGTTCTCTACAAGCTGTGATGCTTACCAATGAGCTAAGTGTATACTGGAGTTTCGACTTCATGCTAACATGACATTTGTCAAATTATATTAAAAATACTTTTGCGAGTTACCTCCTTTAAGGAATTGAGGCATGATCATATCATGTGTATATTTCTAATTACCAGCAATGCAGCAACAAAGTTATCTAGAGTGCAATGAAACAGGTTTGAGAAGACCTTTTCTGTTGCCAGAAACGTACATATTCACATTTTTACAAATATGAACCAAGTAACTAATTGGTATTCTTTGTGACAAGTGAGTTTGTTGGTGAATGCAACCAAGGATTAACAGTGAGTTTGTTGGTGAATGCAACCAAAGATTAACACAAACCATAACAAGTGTGGGTAGTTACTACAATGGTTTATGATAAGCTGCTTTCTGTAAANAAAATTTTCAACAAACATGGCAAACGCATTGCTTTTACAAGACATTTGCAGAATATTCTGAATCATTTTCCATGATACATGAAAAATCTGGCACAATCAAGTAGCTCAGGTCCTCAGCCCTTATGTAGAAATTGTAATGATGGAAAGCCGATCATTAGGGGCCTTCACAGGAATTTTTCCATCCACATAACACTAACCTGCAGAGCAGAATTCAATGGCAAATCATGCAGGAAGCTCTGCAATGCACCAGCAGCAGAAAGGATCACATTGTTAACCTAAAACAAAACAGATAAAGCAAAAACAATTTCAGGTGTTATAAAACACTTACAATTGATCACTTACTGAGTTTTCTGGATCAGCAGAATCAAACACTGCACAGTTAACACTACTTTTTTTGAACTTAACTACATAAACCAACAGCTTGCTCAAGCATTTTATTGAAGTTTCTTTAACATATATCGAGCGTGAAGTCATCAATAGACCAAGTTTGCAAAAATCAACATCTGCAACAAACATAACAATAAAAAGACAGTTAAAAGAAACTCACACACAATGCAAAAGATAAACAAAGGTCATACTGGGTATAAAAACTTCTTGCATAAGACGATCATTTGACATAATTTCCAGGACTGTTTGCAACCATGCGCAATGAATGCTGACTTGGTTTGAATCTTCAGAGAAAGGTAAATTCAACAAATCCTAAAAATGCAAATAAACAGGATAATACTAAATGGAGCATATGCGGCTTACTCTTCACATTGTTTTATAGCAATTTTATAGCAAAAACTGGCTAATTACATGTCATCAAGGTTCAGAAGTCAGAACTGCCTTCTTGAGAACAAACATTGCTGATAGGTTTCATTAAAAACAAGCAAACCTCTTACACTGTTTTACATTTTCTTACAATATTACTACACAAAAATTTAGAGGGTACAATTAAACAGAATTGCAGAATGCTGGAAAAGAAGGCAAACTGAACAATGTAGAAAGCAAGATGCACTGTTTTTGCAAGCCAAGTGTACAAGCCAAGTATTGAAGGTCAATAAAATTCTAAGATCAATGTTTGAAAAAAGCAGTGAAATTAAAAAAGAAGGCCAAAAGCAATGAGGCCAAAACAACAGCAAAATAGGTAATCTTACTATTTCCTTTAAAAGCCGGTTAGAATCAAANAAAACATAAGACACATTCAATGCACATCCAATAGGTGTTAATAAGTTAAGAATGAACCTTCAGTTAAGCATTCCTTGGCCAGTGCACTAAATTGATATGCATCTTCTATCTAAAATAATACCAACAAGGTACTTTGCAACTTAAATCACATGAACAAAATCATTAGCTGCAGTGAACANCACTTGATTGAACTTACTGTTAAGCACAGCATCAAGCAATCAAATGCATTAGCATCCAAACCATACAAGAATGTGGAATCATTGGCAAGAACTCCCAAAAGCCTGATCACAAAACTGCTTGAAGATTTGGTATACTCAGCCAAATGGTTTATAATATGATGGCATGACTTGAACACAGAAGCATCAGTTCTGAAGAACTTTGCAGCTGTTGCAAATAATAAAAAACTTTTTAAACATGCAAGTAAAGCTATTTTGCAGCTAGAGATAGATTCGCCGCAATATCAAATCTAGATTTTGATTCAAGCATCACAACGTATTTGTAATAGACCTGAAAATGCTACCTATCTAACATAAAACACACTTCTACTTCTGACAAGATCCACTGCGAACTTGCATTGATCTTCAAAACTATCACTTGAAACATGAGAAAAAAATGTAAATGTAAAGACTGTTTTGAACAATGGTTCCAGATGCATGCTGTTTTACAATGTTCAAAAGACATTGAAAATACTATGCAAAGTGGTTTACTGCATACAATTTAAATCACTTACAAAACTTTCACCAATTTTTACTCAAAGATTGAATGTCAAGCATTTGTACTCATTGTTTTACCCTACAAATTCATATGCTATTTCCAAGCTAAAATTTAAAACACTAGCACAATGATCAGAATTAGCAATAGCCAAAATGAAATGCAAGTAGCATTTTCAATACTTCAAAAAACATGGTTGTAGACATACCCATATAAACTCAGCTGTACAGAGTTTTAGTAACATTTCCAGTGCTGTGATAGTGTGATGACATTGTACATTTGTTGGTTTGGTTAAGATGTACCTTAAACCTACTTATTAGGGCAAGTTTTTGCAACTAGAGATTGACCGATATGGCTTTTTTGGGGCTGATACCGATATATCGGCCGTTCATGGACCGATAGCTGATACCCACAATTCAAAAAATTTTAAATCTTGTTTTCTGCTTCATTATCAAAAATAGTATGTATTCTAGGCCTTAACTTTTTACAAAAACTTCAAAAATCAGGATTTATGAGTTAAAATTCTAAAATTGCAGCAATTTCAATATTTTGCTATGATTTTTAATTAAGTTGATTAATGATGATGCTTTTGTTTCAGCTACATGGTTCATCTTGCTGCTTGTTTATGAAAACGTACCTGCTAGCGTTGCTGCAAGATAACTGTATTGACTTGGTTTGTTGTGCTTTCTTGCACAAGTTGTCTGCATCCGAAGGAAATTTGTTCGATGATTTTTTTAAGCTGGTTCCATGAATTTTATGTTGCAACTTTTGCACATGCAACCTTTTACTACAACTTTTATCAAATATTGCACAAAATGTAGAAGTGTTATGTACAAAATATGCTTCAAAATTATTTCAGTATATATAGATCTATTCTAATAAAATTGCATTTGGATCACTAATTCGAACTGAATAGTGACCTAAAAGAAATCTTAGAAATGACCATCAGGTTATAACTGTATGCCAAATTGTTAAATTGCCAAACAACTTCATGCCCTATGGAGCGAAGTTTTAGCATCCTACACAAACTGTTGGCAAAAGATTGCCATCTCTCCTCAACTAATGTTTGGAAATATATAGTATTAGATGTAAATATAGTGCTTGAGTAAATCACTATTGTTTAATATGCTTGTGCATAAATCCAACTTTTTCCTGCAACTTTTGTTAAAAATAAATGCAAGTTTCTCACAATTTTATTGCAACAAAAAAGTGCTCCACTAATTAGTGTAGATCAGCATGTATGTCACTTTTTTACTTCATATATCAGCATGTAGCCACTTTTTATTACTTTGCTCATAAACACTGCAAATGGATATTTGAGGTAAACAACATTATTTAACTCGGAACAGGACTTTTCAGTCTGGCCCTTTCAGTCTGAGCCACTTTGGTCTGGGCTGTTTCGGTCATGACATTTCTGTACATAAACAACTGATTGCATATGTTTATTTAAATTATCATACAGGCAAGTGAAATGTCATGCTAGCTGGTGTTATACCAACTCCTTTTTGAGGAGTCATGATTGTGATAAAATCTGAATTATGATTATGAGTTTGAAGTATTTGTATTTAATTGAAAATGTCGATAATGATTTAATTTGCTTGCTGATGATAATGAAAATGATACGTTCATGCTGATTAACTATTGGACCATAGATCATGTTTGTAGTCTTTTTAAATAAAACCTTTCGTTGATTTAAGTACGTTTGCATTACTAAGTGAATATATAAGATTTCTGCAAGATTTCATAGCCTGACCGAAATGTCTCAAGATCATAACGACCAAGACCGAACTGTCTCAAGACCATAACGACCAAGACCGAACTGTCTCAAGACCGTAACGACCAAGACTGAAAAGTCTCGTGACCGAAATAGCTCAGACTGAATCAGCCAGATCAAAAAGTCACGTACCCTATTTAATTAGGGGATTAAGTAATTGATTTGTTGTTTTTAGGCTGTAACTTTAATCAGAAGCGCTAGAGAGCCAATCAAGGGCTCAAAAGACTCGTCTAGTTTCCAATAAAAACTTAAGTCAAAAAATTCCATCTTGTGGTTGGGGCCAGGTAACCTGAGTAAAAACCTACCCCACCTATGATGTCACCCACAAAAAAATTTGGTTAAAAAAAAGGCAAACCAGAAGACTCGCCGCATCTTTTGAGGGTTTGAACAGCCCTCTAGCTCAATTGCTTGGTGAGTTATGGAGTTGCTGAGTGATGCTCTGAAAACCAAGGTTCACTCGAACTGTCTCGGCAGCAAAGGTGTGTTAAATGATTGAAAAAAACACATTTGGAGCTGAGCCAGTTTTACCTCTAAGACCCATGCGAGCCACTTAACACTTTGAGAGCCGGTCTACGATATATTCGTACTTCGTTTTCGGCCTAAAAAACAGCAGTTTTCGGTTGCCTTACCAATGCCCTAGCTCCTACGTCAATTGCGCTAGAGAGCTGTTCAAGAGCTCAAATGAATCGGCCAGTCTAGTAGATTGCACTTGGAAAAAAATTTTGGTTGGGGGTGCGGATTTTTTGTGAGTGACATTATAAGTGAAGTAGTTTTGGGGTTCTTTTGGCTCATGTTGCCTGGCCTAGGGCCCAACCGCCAGGCCAAAGTGTTTCGCTGATGTTTTCATTGGAAACTAGGCTCGAGTTCAAGTCTTTTGAGCCTTTGATTGACTTTCTAGCGTTTATGGATCAAAAGTTATGATCTAAAATAAATGAACTAATTAATTATCTAATTACCTAATTAGTTAAATATTTTTACTAGTCTAGATCATAACTTTTGAACCTGAAACACCAGCAGGTCATCCCAAGTATCAAAAGACTCGGATTGTAGCCTAGTTTCCAGTAAAAACTTCAGTGAAATACTACCACCTGACGGTTGGCGCAAGGGCCAGGCAAAGTGGTCCAAGGTGGCCTAAAAGTCTTCCATTTATGACATCACCCTAAAAAAACCCGCATCCCCCAAGCAAAAATTCTTTTCGAGTGCAGACTAGAAGACTTGCCACGTCTTTTGACGCTTTCAACCAGGTCCGTAACCCGTTCAGGAACAGAGATATTCCCGAGCAAAGCCACGTGCGTTTAGGCGTGTTTTTTTCTGAAAATCCCAGAAAGCGGCCGGACGCCAAAGTGTAAAAGGCTATCACTTTGCAAGTCCATAACTCCTCCACCGACTGCACTAGAAAGATGTTCAAAACCTCAAAAATTGTGGCAAGTCTTTGATTCTGCAATGAAAAGTTTTTTGTTTTGGGCTTTTTATGAGTGACGTCATACGTCGGGTAGGTTTTTGGTCATATTGGCTCAGGTTACCTGGCCCTGGGCCCAACAGCTAGGTGGAAGATTTCGCTCAAGTTTTTATTGGAAACTTGGCTAAACTCCAAGCTTTTGAGCCTTAGAGTGGTTCAGTTTCTGGTTCAAAAGTAATGGCCATGAAAACATATATATAATTGATAATTTTACCTGAACTGTTGAACCAGAAATGCTGGAAAGCCAATTCAAAGGCTCAAAAGAGTTGGCTTTTAGTCGGCACGTTTTTCACAATACGGACCAGTTTAATACTTTGGCATTCGGCTGGTTTTGATTTTCACGCCAGAACAACTGGATCGCACGTGGTNTTCCCNACACGTAGCTCTGGCGTTGAATGTTGTAGAGAGCTGTTCAAAGGCTCAAAAGACATGGCAAGTCTTCTAGCCTGCACTTGAAAAAAAATTTTTGAAAAAGAAATTGATATTTTTGCACCAGTCTAAAATGGTGTGAAGAATCTTGAAATTGTGAAGCCTAGCCCCAGGCGAACTGTGGAATTTCTCACTGAGAAGCAAACACAGTGAGTGTATCCAAAATATACCAATTTTTGGAGCAATTTGGTCTAGGTTCTGCACAGCCCGGTAACAATTCCTCACAGGCTGACACCAGGCCCAGTGTTTGCCGACCCTTGTTCTACCTCACTTGTCAATGACACAGACAAGAAATCACTGCTAAGTGTGCTTTCGAGGAATGTTGGAATTCTGCTGTTCAAATCAAAAGGGAAAATTTGAATCTGTTGGCCAGCAGCCCACAGCCAGATTGTCATGCACAACTGCACAATTCTTTGTGACTCATTCAAACCAGTTGCTTTATAATAACCTTCTGACAGTTGGCACAAAACATTCTCTTAGTTTCAGTGGCCAACAGCCATATGTTATAAGCGAAACGCAAGCAATTGCTTCAAGTATACAATCCTAGTTTTTTTTCACTGTCTATGGAAAGAAATCCTTTCTCAGCAAAGAATCAGACACTAAGATCTTACAGAGTATATATTTCACCAATGATGTAGGCATCATCAGCTCTGTGAAGTGCATGAAGTATAAATACAAAAAACCCAGAAACCGTAAAGTTACCAATTAAGAAAATCTAATTGAAAAATTGTAACCCTAGCTGCCCACTTTACAGTGAAAAGGTCACAGTAGCAAAACAAACTACCAAGTGTACAGTAATGTAACAAACAAAATAACAGTCTAGTGGGTTACAGGATGTGTAACTGTAAGTGGTATAGCTTTTTTCACTGAGACATTTTGGTCATTTGTCTGAAATAGCTTAAACACTGTCATCTTTCTGACTTCTATCAATGACCTAACATCTCAGATATGATCTACTTTTTTTCTTCACAGTCTATAGACGTACATTTACAAAGTTTCAAATGAAAAAGATTATGGGCAGTATGCAAATGAATGAATAACAGCCAGAAACTCATTGACAAGTAGCCATGCACAGACCACCATGCATAGGTATGTTACCCTGCACTAATAATGTCCAACTCTTATAGGACACAAAATCACATGGAGGGTCACATTTAGCTCATGCACCTTGAGTTTAACACATGTGTGTTTGATGTTAAGTTTGTGCCAGAGCCATCCCCAAGAAAAAATGCTCAAGGTGCCAGGCAGTCGGCCACAAGCTTAAGTCAGTCACAATCGCAACAAACATGTCTCACTCCCACAAGCTTTTTTGTCTATGTGGATCTACGTACTTATAAGAGAAAAAGATGACAGCTACCACCCAGAACACTTTGCCCTGAAACATTTACCTATGTGGGGCAGTAGGTATGGAGACCTTGACCAATCCTGCATGAAATGGACAACTTTTATGAATATGAGTCTATCAGCTGTCAGCATGCAGTGGCGTAGTTAAGGAGGGGGCGGGGGGATGGCCCGACCCTGGCGGCACTATGTGGTATGCTGTAGGCCAGGGGTCAGGAACCTTTTTGGTAAGGAAGTCATGAAACCTACATATTTTAAATTGTATTTCCGTTGAGAGCCATATAATATTTTTCATCACTTAATGCAACTAACTTACTAACTAATGTGTGCATTTTTAAGCAAAATCAACAATTTTAAGCAATGGTAAATGTCTGAATTTTCTCTTTAATAACATTCTTCTTACTGTTAATGCGACATCTGGTTGTGCATGGTGTTGCTGATGGCTTTGTAGTCTGGTAGATGTTAAAANTACAGAAAAAGTTTCATTCGTATCAATCGTGTTAAGAAAATATCAAGTGAACCAGATGCGGTCATCAAAGGAGCCACATCTGGCTTGTGAGCCATAGGTTCTCAACCCCTGCTGTAGGCTATAAACCAGCAAAGGCTGTATTGAAATAAAAGTGGTTTTAATGTCGGGACACTACTCGCATTTGCAGGACGTTTTTTATTTTGAGTAATTTAAATTATGGCATGTGTATTTAAGTGATTGTTGTCGTAGCCAAACAATAAACAATCGTGTATCAGGGATGTTGTATCAATAGGCTTTTTTACATGAAGCTGCAACAGGGTTCTCAACACACTTATCAACTCACTTGATGTCAAATTTTACTGATGTACTACACGGTTGATTGATCAAGTGTTGGGTCATTGTTGACGTTTGATCATAGTCCTTATATGACGTTATAGAGTTTAGTAGGAGTATTGTGGATGACTGTGGGCAAACGTGTGGCTGTGGTGAGCTCTAAGCTTTTGTAAGTGCTCTTAAGTTTTGTACCTGCAAGTAAATGCGCATTGTTGGGTCTAAAAAACATTTCTGTGGAAATCTAATAAGTGTGTAGTAGGATTTGTGCTTGTCAAAATTGATTTCCATGTGTGTGGAGAAATATAATCTACTTCAGCATTCTTCAACAGGGGTTTCGTGGTACCCTAGTGTTCTACAAAACATGTAGTGGGGTCACGTGAGTTTTAAGGGTTCCTTGTTTTTTTAGGGGAAATGATTTCTTGCTTCAGTATGTTGATGTGTCATTATGAAAATTTTTAGGTGCTTTTAGATCACCATGTTGCATTCAGATTCCAAGTAGGCCAGTCAGTTGCACAGGAGGTTGAGTGCAGTTAATAGCCAAAAAAAATATTGATATTTGTTGTGCAATTAGGAAGAATGTTATTGTTGCATGACAGTTATACGATATTGCCGATGTACAGTTCACAGTAGAAAAAGAAGGCCACCTTGAACTTTTTGCAGCAGTGTTGCCAACCTTGCGGCTTTCCCACAAATTTGGGCTTGTTTTTTTGTGGATTTACGGGTTTTTTTGAAGACTTGCGTGTTGCTTGTTTTGCGCTTTTTTAATTAAAATTGGCTTGATTTGCAGATTTTTGTTTGCGGATTGCTTAAATAATATGGCACTTTTGCTGTTTCAATTTACTGCAAAATGAAATTTGGGTGTGTTTTTATGTAAATTTGCACATTTGGGCTTGTTTTTTTTTCAGATTTGCCTCCCTTTTTTATATTTAATTTGCCTGCTGGTTTTATGTTTTTTGAATTTTTTAACAAACGCAAGTTGGGCTTGTTTTTTTCCGTTAAATTAACTGTTCTAGGCTTGTTTTTCAAATTTGCTTGTTTTTACAAAATAACCTCGCATCACTGTTTTACAGTTTATTCAAAAGTATAACCTTGGGAACTCTGTTCTAAATATAGTAATAATGCTTCAGATTTTACTCAGAATTGCCGTTAGTGTCACTACCTGTGACAGGAGTTTTTCGAAGCTAAAACCGATCAAGAATTACTTAAGATCTAGTATGAGCACCTTGCGGTTGAGAATCTTGCCACACTGTCTATAGAGCAACAATTGACAGACAATATAAAT
>JGI24159J19872_10003761_pt1 | contig 19105 bp, 14 predicted proteins | sample Ectturendosymbi4_FD_19872 | JGI IMG/M metagenome (IMG submission 19872) | reverse complement strand
GAAATACTTTGGCCTAGCGGTTGGGCCCTAGGTCAGGTAACATGAGCCAAAATGGCCCAAAAACTACTTCACTTATGACGTCACTCACAAAAAATCCACAACCCCCAACCAAAACAACATTTTTCGAGTGCAGACTAGAAGACTGGCCGATCCGTTTAAGGGTTTGAACAGCTCTCTAGCGCAATCGGTGGAAGAGCTATGGCGTTGGTAAGGCAACTGACAACTGCTGGTTTTAGGCCGATTTCAAAGTACGCATATATCGTACCCCGACTCTCAAAGTGTTACGGTGATTTTTGTTGCACAAAAATAAATGAACCTGCTTTATCATGTTGATCAAGTTAATAGTTTGGTGATTATGAAAGTGTGCATTGAAAAAGTTTGCATTTGTTAATGGTTACAAGTGTATGTAACAAATGCTGTCAAGTATAATCTTGTCCCAATGCCCCGAAATAAGGTGGTTGTTTGTGCATTATTCAAAAGCATGCATGTATATTGCAAACTTTATTATTGACATCATCAAGATATAGAAGGCAGTATCTTGAATATGAGGATGTGTGGTAAATTTCATTACTGATGTCACATGGATGCAGTAGGCAGTATTTTTTGTTTCACTTATAGATACAGTACTTGCATCATTTTGGGACAGGTTTACACTGATAGAATATGGTGATTGACAGTAAAACATTTCTCTTAAAACCTTTTTTGAGTGGCTATTTTTTTTTCACAATGATAGATAGGTACATGCTGGACTTATCTGAATTAAGTCAAATTTGACCAAGTCTGTGTGTCTGTACTGTACAAGTATTGTAGGTTGAGTACTGTTTTTAAGACTTGATCTGACTTGTGTTAATCAACTGAGATACCCAAGCACATTGGGTTGAAAAGGGGCATGGTTTTATCTGATAGAAGTTTATGTAAATTGTATAACCTGTAGTAATGTAGTAACTTTTGGCTAGTGGATAGTACACTTGTGATCAACCAGTACAGGGGTGGGCAATTAATTTGGTGTGGGGGCCACTTCGAGAAAACTGCGGGCAGCGGAGGGTCGCATCTTCTAATGCAAATAGAAACACGTTGATGGAAATAAAAACAAGTTTCGGTTCAAGGTAGCCTCAGCACTGACATTTGCTGTGATAAATTGAAGGAAATTTCAGATTATAATATATTTCCTGAATGTTTCTGTGGTGCACTGAAGACGCTGTGGCAGGTCACATGTGGCCTAACTAAGAAGTAGAGACAGTTGGACACTGGACATTGGATATGATCTTGTGCCCAATTTTAGTCAAAAAAATATTCCTTGCCTTCACATCCTTGCAAGGAGTTGTTAGTCAAAATTTGGATGCTGCATACTTTCACTCCTTTGAAACTAAAGTCACATCAGTCCACAGGCAAGTGTTTCCCAACCATTGCACCTTAGGGTCGTTCCTGAATGGGCAACACAGCAGGTGTAAAATTATCTGTGTATAGTGCCAAAAGATTGTAGCCATGAAATGAATCCTCCATAACATGAGTATACTTCCAGCAGGCCTTAATGTAACAAAACCCTTGCATGCTCCACCCACAAACAAGTATTTCATTGTATGACAGTGATGACAAAACTCAAGCAACGTAAGCTACAAAGCTATCAGTGGAAACTTATATTTCAGGTGGCTGTCTGTGCCACTTTCATCCTTAAGCCATCTGGGTCACATAAGGAAGACAGCAGGGAAGCACTGCCATCACCACCACCGATAGTTGCATAATGGAAAAAATGTTACATGCCACTGAAACATACTGTTCATTTTTCAGCTACAAAAATCTCTTGTAATGGTAATTTCTTGAACTAGAAAGCCGGAATACTTTTTGTCCTTGGAAAATTTTTAAATTAACCTTTTTTACCAGTGCTACAAAACTTGTTGCTCATTTTTATCCAAATTACCGTTCACATTTGTTTCACAAAATGGTTACCAAGGATAGTTTTCCTGTGAATTTGCCTTGTGCAAACATAATGCATGCTCAGCTTGTTTTCGGGAGCATATTGAAAAATCAACCTTATTATCAGAAGTTTAGTATGACTTGCTTGCTTAACCTTTCCTTGTTCCAGGTATTTATGTTTTTCAAAAATCATCTTAAACTTCCATAGAAAGTACTTACAGCTATTTTGTACAATTGCACACAAACCTGAGCAAGTTACATTTTCAGCTTTTTATCAATGGCATGTAGTGAAAGGCAAAAATATATTACAATTCCAGGCATTGTAATTTTTACAATTCAAGTTTGTGGAATGCTTAATCAAAAAATGCAATTGCTATTTTGGTTTAATAGGTTTAGATCAGTGATTCTCAACGTGGTCTGGTGGACCAGTCCGCCAGTGGTCCACCTGGAATTTCTAGTGGTCTGCAGAGAGTTCCACAAATCATTGATAACATGTTTTGAAAAATTGTAAGCTTTGCTGTACTTACGTATTATATAAGACCACCTATGTGCAATACAGCTTCGACTGGTTGTTCATGAGGTGTCAGCATAGCAAAGTGTTCCATTGGATATTTCTTTGAAAAGATGGTCCATGGGCCAAAAAAGGTTGAGAACCACTGGTTTAGATTTCTGCAATATATCCCATGCAGTCTTGAAAAGCTGGGCGAATGTGATTCGTTTGAAATTCCTGTGCTTTAATGAGCAAGAATATGAGAATTCAGCCGTTGAATTTTGTTCATATTGTGACACTGCGATAATAAATTTTACAACTCGGTTGCGTTGTTTGATTCCTCTTTAACTTCTCACCTTTTGGCCTTAGCGTTCAAATGAAATCGACGTCAATCTCAAATGACTCTACAGCGCCCTCTCATCTTCCGATATTTTGCACGAAAACACGTCCAAACTGCTAAGATGTAGTCTGCGACGGTATTCAAAAAAAATTTTACACTAAAGCTCGTAGCCATTTTTACATCAGTATTTGTGTTGTTGGGATTGTCAAATACCGGACATTTTTCTACTGGACAGTTGATTTTATAGAAATTCAAAGAACTGCACCCAGTCAGCCATTGCTAATCTACTCAGCATGAGGTTGCTCGTTACCAATGTCACTAAAAAAGAAACGGCTCAACAGGAACCTTTTTAGATGCCACGTCGGGCAACTTTGTGCATAGCCCTTTGCCAAGTTACTTGTAACAATCTCCCGGCACAAAACAAGCATGTTTCAGCGTTGGGTTACACTTTTTATGAGAGCAGGTAGTTGCTATCATTGTACTAATTCTAATACTATTTGGAATTGCGCTGTTGTTTTGCAGAACATCAAATCAATCGTTCAGAAAAAGAGTTCATAAAGCTGTCGGAACAGTCGCGAAAGTTGAAATTAATTCTGTCGAGAATCCCTGACGAAATGAGCGACAGACCAAGATTTCTCCAGACTATCAAGTAAGCCATGCAATATTTTCCATTGTGGTACTGATGTGTTGGTGCTTTAACCACTGTATTGCATGTAGCAGACCACAATGGCTGCGTTATACCTGTAAATGTAAAAACGCAAGTATTTTGCTATATCTTCCTGACGATTGCTTTCTGTGATTTAATAAGCGTCTACCATAAGTAGGCCTCGCAAGTTTTGCTGTTTGTTAGAATCGACATATGGATTAATCCGCAGTCGGTATAAGCACAATTTAGGACACATACTATGGTAAATACTACTTTTAAGTAAAAACTGAAATGTTCTTTGACATAAATGCACGGCTGGTATGCCCCCGATCTGTTTTTGATAGCCAATTCGTTTCAACCCAAAATCACCAAACCGACGAAGTTGAACACTGTAAAACTTTAATCATAATTTGTTGTATGCTGCGTTTGTTGTTTCTGTGTGTTCGAAATACAGGGCACAGAAGCGCACTGTGTATTTTAACGTGAGGCCGTTTTACGCGATGCAATGAATTTCTCGTAAAACGTATTGCGCGATGCCTTACGTATTGGTGACTCAGCGCAAACTTGGTTTGTTTGTCGTTGCTGATAGTCTGCATACTTCTGATACTCTAGCTTGTTTGTCAACCGCTCTGGAATGACGTGGATGCTTGAAATGGAATCCTGTAGTGGATTGCTGCACTCTCGTTTTACGTTCAAGTATTCGCAACTGGAAATCGTAGACTGCTTTGCGATTAGACTTGCCGTCTTGCCAATAAGAATTGCGGCGATTGAGAGAAGATCTCTCCATATCCCTGTACATTTTTATAAAATATGTAACTACAACTTGTTGCCAAGTCCTGTTGAGTTATCTGCTTCAGTGGTTGTTTTTTTACGAAGGGATATAGCAAGTGCAATAAAGGATCTTCTGTCTGCGGTAAATGACGTGTTCCGAAAATACAGTACCCGCGAAAATAGAAAGGTGGGTCTACAGGAGTGACAGGCTAAGTAGGTCTATTGACAAAATGTAATGTGTGTAGTAAAGTAATTAATGCGGTACACACGTGCAAGTTAAACGTGTGTTCGACATTTGTTCCCGCGTGTGCCTTATGATGTTTGTGTTCAGCTCTGCTGTATGCGAAAGATGGTCACATGGAGTGTGTTCGCATCAAATGAGAGTATCGCGTTTAGTCTTATCTACGCAGCATGTCGGTGCCAGTGGTATTTCGTTGACTGGCAAGGTAATAATTGATTGCTGTAGTATTTGCTTTTCGAAGCCTGACGACGTACGAAGTGTATTTTCGCGCTTGTAGAAGTGTCAGACTTTGTCGTACGTTTCAGATTTTAGATACACAGAAAAAGGAGTTTGTGAAGTGCTCCAAAAGTTTCAGCGACACCCTGAAGTCGTACTTCAGAGACGGCAGGTGAGAGCGCCACCTTACGCAAGCTGCGTGGCATTTTTCAAAACTTTGCCGTCGTGCCTTGTGCTGCTTATCCCGATCTCGGGCTGTTTCGCAATAGTGCCTTTGCGTGATATGGAATTCTATTTTGGCTTTTGCTGTGAATAGTTATCAGATATAGCATGCTTTTTTCTCCTCAAATTGCTGTTGGGTGGATTTTAAACGACGAATGAATCCGATCGTCATCAAAATCACTTAATGTTTTTAACATCGGTTAGTGTTTTAACATGTGTGACTTTTTGTCGTCTTCTCTGCTATGTTGTGACGTTTTAATGAGCATGGAGAGGTTGAACGTTTTGTGCTGATTGACATTCATTAAGGAATCCCCGTTGTAAATGTTAAGTGCTGGTTCTTGATTTCAACCGGCGAGGGCTCAATTTTTTCTGTTGTGACATGAATTGATTTGTCGGGGAGCCAGCCGATTCCAATCGGTTACGGCTGACTTGACAACGAAGCATCTGGTTGCAATGCTTTAGTGAAATCATGACCCAGGTATAATTATCCGATACCCTTGTTGACTTCGAACAATTTCCTTTCCACGACTTTGGTTGTTTGAAAAGGTTAATGAAATTTCAAGAGTGGGAAATAAGCCTGCCGTTCGTTGGTTGTGGTAATATTTTTAAAACATGGTTGAAAAATGCGCGACACCATTGACTATGAGCCGCATTGTGAGTTGCATTGCATTGTTAAAATTATGTTTTTTCACGGAAAAAAGCTTTGCATCTGCTGTCATAGGAGCTTCAGACCTGTCATTTTAATTGTCACGAGTTCGCCCGACATTTTGTCGACTTTTCGAGCTGGCATGGAAGATGTTGCTGCTATGTTGTTGTGTTGTGTCTTTCTGGGCTTCTGTGGCTTGTTTGTTGCACAAGGTCCCATGTATTTTGGTCGAGGTGAAATATCTGCAAACCATGCATATTTACAAACAGCAACAAAAACAAAGCAACCAAACATTCACACCGTTCCAGGGATTCACGTTGTCACGAACTGTGCGCCTTCATCGCCTTTCTAGTCGTGCGCTTGTGTACAGTATGTAGAATAAAAGTTGCTCCTGACTAACTGCGCGTCATACCGTTTTGTTTTCGTTGTAGCGAAGTTCCGGTCTACGTCAGCGCAAACCGGCTGATCCACCAAGCGAACGCCATACTGCTAGTCTTCAGGTCGACGTCATCCGGCTGGTGACATTCGACTCTCATCGATGACTGTGTGGTGTGCGTTATCATCGACGATCCATCCTTTGGACGCTTCCTCCGTTTCCTACTTACAAGCGCTTACGAACCCGGCCCGGCGGCTCCCCGGGGCCCGTCGCAATCGCTTCCTGGTCGCACCTGTGGTCTGTCTGTCCAGCACAGCGCGTTCACAAGTCGTTGCCGAGGTTACCGGAAATCCGATCTGCTGAACGCACCTGCCTGGACGGCGCTCCCGTCGCGGGATGCAGTTTTTCAATTTGTCTCTTGTCTGCGTGCAAGCACTCGTGCTTGCGCCACTCTAGAATTGGATCAGCTCACTCCTCCGCTGCTATTTGCGAGCTGCAAGAGAAAGCTGACGAATGACCACAACCTCGTGACTGCTCAACGGCGAAACGGATACGGCATCTAATCGCGGCCGCGTTGCCAGCTGTGACCGATTCATGTTCTGTTCAAAATGCACTTTCCTTTGGAAGCGATGTTTCTGCTTTTAAGTCCGTGACTCTGCGTTACGAGGTTTTTCGTGTTTTCGTCAGAGCATGAACGTGGCTGACACACCTCACATCATTCTGTCTTAATGCGTTGACATTTATTTGGAGCGACAATAATGCTTTGCTTTTTTTCCGGTTTAAATCCTGGTGTTTTGTTTGCTTTTATAGGCTGACTTTATCGTTTATTACCGATTTCCCACTAAAAATTTCATTGCTGTTTTTCGTTCATCGCGACTTCCACGCTGGTTCTTTTTTCGGTCATAGACCGAAATGTTTTTGAAATGACCGAAAAATATTAAGTCATTTCGGTCAAAATATCTGCAAATATAGGCTAACGAACACTGTTTTGGTGAGTTTTAATACAACTGTGAGACAAATGACCGAAATGTCTCAGCAAAAAAATGACCGAAACGTCCCAGCGAAAAAAAAACAGCTTCCACATGCCGACTGGACTGGAAAGCAACTTCCCGCCTTTTATTTATTCCGTTGCTGCCGTGTTTCCAGTTCAAGGAACAGACTTTAAACTGTGACGTCGCGACTTCGTTGACACGGGTGTGCCGCGTCCGCAACAGTCGTGCAGCAGGACACCCGTTGTTGCGACTGACGCTCGGGGACCTACTTTGCACTGGTCGGTCAGCAATCGTCTGCACCGTAAGCGTTCTTCATTCGTTGTAGTTGGACTGCCGCGCGTCGCTCAGTTCGCCGCTGCGTCCCGACGCCCGGAACAACTGTCAAACGATGTCTGCTTCAAGTGTTTTTCTTTTTCTGTCCGGCGACTAAGCTGCTGGAAACGCGTCTTTGCCGCCAGTTGCACTCCGCACGAGCGCGCTTTTGATTAATTGGTGCTTATGCCGTTGTACTTATCTGAAAACACCGCCCCCTCTCTTGCGCGTTTCCTGCGCGCGCTGAACCTCGGCCAGATTTTGCGCCATCGCTGCGTCGGATGTTGCGCGTGCGTTGTTTTCTTTCCTGTGCCGCAGTCCGGGCCATACTTCTCAGCACTGGATGCGCACCACCTTAAGGGCAAGTAACAAAGCAATTGGCTGCGCGTAGAGAAACTCGCTGGCAGGCTTATTTCTAGAAGGTTCACTCGCGCATCTGGCGTGAACACGAAAAAGCTAAACCGCCATTACTTCTTGTTGTCGTACTTGATTTTGCGAAGCGGCACTATGTCTGTGTAACGGATTTTGGAACTGAAGACTGCTGTGTTAATTTTTACCGTGAAAAGTTATATTAGTTTTTCTTACATTGATCTTGAAAACGTTCGACCCTGTCGTGTCTCTTGCTCTGCTTCCGGGTGCGCGGATCAAGCTGCGATTGACGACTCCGAAAATATGGTGACGGCGTGCGTCCGACTCCAACCGAATCGTTTCGCAGTCCGTTTCGCGCACCCGTCAATTAAAAGGCTGGCGCTCACAGCATATCGGATTGGATTCCAGCAAACGACAGTCTTTGTTGACCTACAGGCCGCACGCCAAGCAGCGCGCTGTTCGCTTTCGAGAGAATGAAGTAGAAATCAACAAGACGCTTCGGTTTTTGTTGTCGAGCAATGAATTTCTTTCTTAACTTCTTTTTTACCCGCTTGTCCTGTATTTTATCGGACGCGTTGCAGCGTATATGCTCATTCGAGTTCACATTACACTTAAACCGAGCATGGCCTGCTTCATCCTGATCACCATCTCGCCGCAGAAGGAAGGTCGTGCGCTTCGTCATCGCGAGTTTTTCAATGTCTTGCCAGGAACTTTTTTCTCAGCGCGCGTGGAAACGAGTCCGAAGCGGCTCGTACAAAATTTTTCGTCTCAGTGGTGTTTAACCTTATTCTTTTCCCGGAGCAGTGGAACGAACACTGCCACGGTCGACACGCTGCGGAAGCAACTGCGACAAATTTCCAGTTGTTAATGATGTTTTGTCTCTTGTTGATAAATGTTTTTATCAGATGCTTCACTTGTGACGGATAACGCAATCGAACTTTTTTTGCTATGTTTTCCCGAGTGATGAAAAATTCGTTGAACCTGAGGCAACCTTAAGGTTATGTAGATGGAAAAATAAGAAACCACCACTGAGCTCTGCTTTGTAGCTACCTCGGTACACGCATTGCCATTGAATGTCAAGAACTTAAGATTGCGAGTGTGTTTAACAAAATGCTTTCTGTTCGTGTCTTAATTGCTGAACCAGCAAATCATATATGAGGTAGCATAAGCGCGCAATCGTTAGCGGTAAATTCGTTTCTTTCGGTGCATAGGTTTTGTTGCTTAGCCGTTCGAGGCAGGAAGAGAGCAATTGCCCTGCTGCAGCTGAAAAAATCGAGCAAAATTAAGTAAAAAAGTTGGGCAAAATTTTTAAAGCTACTATTCGTGAAACTACCGTAGGCTCCGTATTGGGCAAAGATATGAGCATACAGTTTATTGAACCGTTCGCACACTTTCACAGCAATGCGTGTATACAAGCCTGGCAAAAATAGTGTGTAAAAACGAAAGAGAAACGGGCAAAATTCCTTTGCCCTTCCCGAGAAACAGGCTTGCATTCATTTCATTGCGAGTGGTTTCAACGTAAAAAAGGCTGTTGGTTTGCACCTGATAAATCGCTAGAAAAAGGCTGTAAGGTCTAGCAGTTTTGAAACTTATCCAATTAAATACATGCCACAACGAGCCAGCACAAATCCTGCTTGTGATGTCGATTAATTTTGGGAGGATTATTAGCTCTTATCACTGAAATCAGTACACCATCTTCGTTTAAATTATTGGGGCAGTGGATGTGCAAAAGTCTAGCAGGAAAACTTTAATTATTGCGACAGTCGAAACATTTGGTCCCAAATATGTAACCTGCAGAGATGGCCGGAGTCACATTTTGAGACTTCGGTCATGTTCCAAAATTTTTGAACCGGCTCCGAAATTTTTTCAAATTTGAGAATCCGACTCATTCAAACTCCGGCAACCATCGATGCAACAAAATTCAGCATTATTTGTAATAAAGGAATCACATTTATAAAGGCCACGCGCATTCCTACTACCGAAGATAAAAAGTAACTCCGGGTCCCATTTTTGTCGCGTCATACCGAAGACTTGAAAAACGGAACGTTGCGGCTTCTCCAGCCTCGTGCTCGGCGTTGATGGGTGTTTGCATGGGAACAATTCACGTGTGGTGGTGCCTGCATTGACTCGCCACCGGTGCAGGATTCACTGCGAAAACAGCCACGCGGTCCACGGCGCAAGTAAGCGGAGATGAGCGTCGCAGACCACTCGTGACAATCCGAAAGCAGTACAAAAACCGAGTATAAAACTCATTCCAAATACAGTCACTGTTGTAAATTTAAGACCACCTTCGAAAAAGGAGTTATGCATTATCATTATAATGCATCAGCTCAATCTTATTCACGCAATATTTTATTGTGATGTGGTAGTCGATTGTCTACCTCATGGGTTACCAACCTTTCTCTGACCATGTACCCCTTCAGCATTTCGACAGATGAGCATGCACCTCTAAAATGTCTTCGACAAAAAGGCTGAGTAAAACGACAAAAGTCTACTGAATTATTAATAGAACTTTTAGAATTTTGGAACTATAAAGGTAGACCCCGTTTTTGTGCCTCAAAGTTGATTTGTTACGGCTGTACAATAAATGTACTTTAGATAGGGAAATGTACCCCAGGTTTGGGAACATCTGGTTTAGCTCAAACTTTCCTTCATTCATTTTCAAACCAGCTTTTCCTCTCAGGAGGGTCGCGGTTGCAGCAGACCGAGATCTAGGAAGACTCGAAATAGGGCTTCCTCAAGATTATCAGCAATCTGACAGTTCTGCAGCCTCCACACCAAGCAAGGTCAGAGATGTAATTACTGTACCTGATCCTTGGTCGACCCCTGGGTCGCTTTCCCTTGGGTGTAGCAAGCAGGACCTGTCTCACTGATCTTTTCTGGAGCATTCTGGTCTCGTAGCTGAACTACCATAGCCGGGATCTCTCTATTCCGAGAAGTTCAACACAGTCCCGCCGCCACGGGGGCTTTGATAGGCTTAGTCCCACAAACAAAGCTCCAAGCTGCCCAAATTGAAAAATGAAACACTAAATCAGTGGAGTTTTTGTCAATTTTGAGAATGCCAAGCTTCCTATTGAGAACTTTATGGCGCCGATTCTGGCTCAACATTCAGGGCTTCACGAATTTCACAGCTTCGCTTTTTGTCGCGAAGTGTTACCCCTTGAACTCGTCGCAAAAATCCCATCTCTGTCTCTTATACTTGAGGCATCACTNCTTCNGTCATTGACCAAGATTCGTGACCTTAGGTACAGTGGCGTAACTGACGGGGGTAGGGGTGAGAACNGCCTCCTGGCAAGATAAATGTGAAAAGCGGACCCAACTTAGCTTGAAATTCGGTATGTAATACTCCTTTGGTTTTCAGTTCTTTGTTGTTTTCTGCGCTTTTCGGAGTGTTTTCCGGTGATATCGCGTTTTAGCATAAAAATCCACATCTCGATTCACTATCATTTCTCAACCTTTTTCTGATTGTTGGCTAGTGGGCCCCTTTCGAGTATGTTTCCCCCTCTGGCTCAATCCTCTAGTTCCGCCACTGCCTAGGTGAGACCGATTTGAAAGCTGACAAGCTATCTCAAGCACTAGTGTGTCTGTATGCTTTCGAGGAATCAGTCGACTGCGCTCTACTTTCATCTTTTTTCGATGATTCAAACTTGCACGTATCCATATTCAAGTACTCTCCACGAGGGGTGTACGCAAGGAATCAATCAGCAAATTTTTAATAGGAAATCGATTTTACTTAAAATTACGCATCCTAGCTCAAACACGTGTTAGAATATGAAATGCTCATTGCCATTTTTGTGTTAGGTAATACAGCTTTTTTTCCTTGAGGTGTATCTTTGAAATAGGACGAAACCAAGGGTGTAGTGGGCCTAGAAGGTGTGGGAACGGCGTTCGCACACATTTTTTCATAGAAACCTGACTTGAAGATATGTATTTTTACTCAGATTTTAACTTTAACTTTGCAAAAAAATATGAATCTTGGACAGTCGAAGACTGGGGTCAAGTGATGTCTTCGTGTGAATCAACCTTTCAACAATTTGTGGTGCGGAAGGGGCCGAGAGGAAAGCGATTTAAGGAAAAGTATACTCTGCCGTCGGCCCACAGTGAAACATCCCGCAACCAGATGGACAGAGGTTCCATGTCTAATAATGAAACTGCTGGATTATTTTTTACCTGTGAGAATGACAGTAAATGGCTTACGATATGTCGGCCTTCATCGAGAGAAGTTATACTTGCATATGGATGTCCATAAAAGTAGCTTACTGTGTTCAAGCACGATAGTGGTCCATGTCACCGCTCCAAGGTGTTGAAGAGTTTTCTGAGTCAACAAAGAATCAGTATGCTGGAGTGGCCTGGAAACAGTCCTGACCTGAATCTTATAGAAAATTTCTAGACACTGATAAAAAGAAAACATGCAGAAAAGTAACTGTCTAATAAACTCTTGATGCCATAACATGCCATCAAGGACGTATGGATAAAAAAAGTTGATGCGGAATACTGTAGAAAACTAATTTTGAGCATGCAGACTTTGTTTAAGGCTTAACCTAGGTGACTGTTAGGACAATTTAAGAGACCGCAATTATTTTATCTGAATACCGAGATGGTCGTAAGGTTTTAGTGTATTTTGGTGTTTGTCGTCAAGCGAGGTTCTACTGGATTTTGAGAAACCGTTGAAAATTTTGAGAGACCGTTTGAGTCTGTCAAAACACCTTAAAAACACAGTCACACTGCCTAAGAGGATCAGTATCGACATAAAGCAAGGGGAGGCTTTACAATATACTGACCTGTGAAAATGTTATGACTTTGGTGTGATATTTACATGCATGTTTTTATTTTAGCGACAGCATTTATTGGTATTTTTGTCAAAGAAACAACATTTTCAGTGAAGCTTGGAAAATCGCAGGTTAGTATTAAATTGTTGACAACCACTGTAACTCTTCACTGCAGTAGAATACCATGCAGTGCACAAAGTCGCGTTTCATTAGAATCTGCAAATAATGGCTGCGGGTAACGAAAATGCTTTGGTGACATGTAAGCCATCGTATAAATTGTGAAACAAACGATGTTGCGGTCTGCGGACACGAACATCTTAGGTTGTATATCTTCTATCTAATTCTTTACACGTGAGTGAGTACAAGTCACTGTTGTAATTAAAGATTTATAGCTTTCGCGTTGTTTTTCAGAGTTTCAGTGGAAAGCTAGCTCATGGTGGTTTCATTTTCAGGCCAGCGAATGAACTCCTTGAACTAGGCAGAACACTGTGTTACATGCTGTGGACATATTGTACGTTTATGCAAAGTTTATGATTTATTTAAAACGTTACATATAAGTAAACGTTAGATTACTTTGGTAATAATGGCACACTGCCTTGGTAAGTGTCAAAGAATGAAACAGGGGTGAAGTTTTAAATCCATGCTTTTTTCATGAGACACGCTAATTTTTTACGTCACCAAGTTTATATTAGAATAGATATTGGATTCTAGCAACTAAATGGTTAAAGTCGAGTTTTAAGCAGAATAAGTTTTCATCTTATTGATTTTCAGGAATTAAACTAGGCAACAGTTTTGGTTCATACCAACCTTCTAACCGGTGTAGCGAGCTGCTGATTGATTAAAGATCTTCAATTAAGCATCTGATTTATAACCAAAAATAATTTCCCTGTCTAACACCAATAAGAATAACAAGATGACTTAGAAATGAATATCATAGTTGTTTTTAAGCCTGTTTTCAAGGCGTTTTTACAAGGAATCAAAATAAGGCATCGGGCTGCTGAGGTTAATGCTGTTCTAAACTGAACAATATTTACAATCTCTAAAAATGGTGGTCTGGAAGCTTTTACGTTGAAAAATAAATTTGGAGGAAAAGAAAAACCTTTCAACTCTATTCAACAAATGCGTGTTCTTTGCTGTGACTCTCATTTAGTGGTTCATTTAGCAGGCTGAAATAAAGAGACAACACGCATTAAACACATTTCGCCATTTGCATATAATTTTTCCTTTTCGTCCAGATCATAAGATCTAACTCAATTAAGCATGTGAACAAAATTATTTGGGCAAGATCGTTGACATTGTTAGCGAAGTGGTTTAAATTCAATTTTTTCGAAAAAGGACATAATGTGTTCAAAATTCTTGAAAAGTTACCTCTGTTTTCAAGTGCTTAAAGAGCGTAAAATGTTATAGTTTTTGGTTTCTTTCGCTTAAAGTACTCACATGCATTTCAACAAGGATTTTGATGTATGCTTGATTAACATTTGTACACCTCTTTAGACTCATTTGACTGTAGGTCAGGTTATAAACTGATGGAGGTGTTTCCCATACATAATACTTTACGAATCACATAAATAGCTGTCAAATTACTGGCTCAGCACTTGTTGAAATTTTTAATAAAGTACAAATATTTCTTCATCAGACGTATTTCTCTTAAATAGTAAAAAAGTCTGGCGTCTGCAGATATTGATTCAAGGTTTGAGAACATGACATAAAATTGCAAGCATTGGTGATTCATTCCTAGCATCAACCGAATGTCCTTGCTTGAAATTGTTGCAAAACTTTTGTTGCATATGATTCTGCATGTGGGCGTGGCACTTTTAGGATGAATACATGTATTGATTGCATAGCTTAGGGTTGTTACCTAGGAGGTCGCAAAAACAACGTTAATTACTTTTCATGTCCGTTCAACAAAGGGCTTTCACTATATAATGTTTTCACAAAACTTTTGCTTCAGCAAGGCCCACCAACAGGTTGCCCAAATGCTGCGTATAGATGAACGTAAGTTAACAATTAACGTGACCTCTTTTCAAACAGTTTTACAGACTGTGACTGAAGTCTTGAAGTGCTTGCAAAACTCTTAGCGATATAGCCCAGGAGGATAACGATCACTGTTTGACAATGAGTGCGAGGTGGTATTAGGTAGGCCGAAGGTTCAATCCGGATGGAACCTTTATCTTGAAAAATGTTCCGCTGTTAGAAGTAGCAACTACTCCACAGACAAATAATGCCATTGAGCAAAGCTGTGGAATGTATTTCACGCCAGAACAGGTTTTAATAGTGCGTGCGAAATCTCCCAAAACGCCATGCTTTTCTTCACATTACCTTCGTATGGTATGGCGTAATGCCAAATGCAAAGCAGCAATTATAATCCGGTTGCCGAATCCCAGAATTTTGCAGAACCTTGCAATAGCATCCGTACAAATTTTTTTTTGCTGTTTCCATTCCTCCGAAATGTTCTCTTTAAGAATCTGAATGATGCCACTCTGTCATCCTTGGGCAATACCCTCAATATGCAAATTAAGGCTGCCATTGCGGAAAATCTTGTTTTCGTCAATATCTCAGTTACTAGCATGGTATCAAGAGTTTTGGTGTCTATCTCCATGTTCTGAGGGGTAAACAAATCAGATTAAGCCATTTCAGTACAGACTGCACCTTTGTTTTGTGCTGAATAGGCATATTGAGGCAGCCATTACTGAAAATCTCGTTTTCGTCCATATCTCAGTAACTGCACACTATATATATACAGTCCGGTGTTCGCTGCCACCGGACTATTAACACCGCTCTTTTTCTTCCAAGCGCGCAATTCTGTACAAAGTACTTCGTGTTTGGTGAAATTTAAGTGAGTTTTTTTCGAGCTATTTCGCTTGTGATCAAATTAAATTGTTTTGTCCCGATAAAACGAGTCATCGAAATAACGTTATCGGCAACAATAGCCATGTTTCAGGCACCCGCTTATGCGATAATAGAGCATGGCGTTGATTTATGAATGCAAATATGGAATAAATCCAGTTGATTGGAGCGCATATTGTTTCAAGAAAATTTTTCGCCCCCCCTGGAAAAATGTGTTGGACATTATTAAAAAATATTGGACATAGTTCAAAAAATTTGGGCCCCTCTCGGAAAACTCTTCGCCCTTCCTGGTGTCCCACCCAAGCTGTTTACGGGCCTGTTCCGTCATATCTTTAAAAACGTTTGGCATCAGTAAGCGAGATTTGATCAACATCAGTAAGAAATACTACAAACCACCTAGAAATTATCAAGTAACTGCTGCGACAAAGCAGTGCCGCAGCCCACGGAATGGTATTTCATAGACATGCTGGTCGAAGAGAAAAACTTGATAACTGCTGCTTTGGCCCTATGGGGCGCCGTTCGTAAAAAAATTGTAACGGAAACGTTTGGCATAAAAAACTGCTAAATCGGACTTAGCTAAATCAGACGGATTTATGTGCTTTCAGACAGATTTATGTGATTTCATACAGACAGATTTATGTGATTTTTTGGTTTGTGTTTTCCAATCTTCCAGTCCTGTCTGCAGCAGCAATGCTGATAAATATTTGGATTGAATTTTCAAAAACCGGGATTTTTGCAATATATTGCAAATACTGCCACTAGACTGAAGCATGTTTTCAATACAGTCTATCTCTGTTTTCTCTATTTTGTGCTTTTACCTATATGTATTTCTCCCTCAGGACCACACCTAGGAGTTTTCGAAAAGTCCTGGGGAGCACATGCAATATACATTAGACCAGGTACAATGGAGGACATTGTCCAGCGGGCGTGAAGGCACCAGGCGGACAAGACACTCAAGCCATACGCTTATTTCACGAAAATATTATTTGCATTCCGAAACTAACCTAAGATCTTCGGTGCGCTGTTGGCTGCGTCGTAACAAACAATGCCACGCATCGCTTGGAAGTACCGAATATTGTCCTTTCATGCTTCACGTTAAACTGGATTAGTTTTTTTATGCAAGCAGCTGCAAAAGTGTGTCTTCTAAGTGTTTCAGGTGCGACCGTGTGCCTTATTACATAACATCATAGTAAGTTTTATTGTCAATTACAATACACCACAAGGGCGAAAGCAGCTAAATCTGCCCGCAAAGCGTTTTACTAGGAAATCGATTTCTAAGTAAAACACTTTGCGGTCAGATTTAGCTGCTTTCGCCGTTGTGGTGAACTGTCACTGAAATGTGGATAGGCGCAGCAGAATCATCGTAAAGTTATGAAAGCGGAGCATGACTGACATATTCTTCGAAAGCTCGAGAAGTCGACATCATTTTATTATCATAGAATGCGATATCGGTAAGCATGGCTATCAAGCAGACCATTGTACATGAATTACTTCAAAAAAATCAGTCAGCAAGAACCAGAAAGCCGTCAGATTGGAGAAAAAAATTTGCAATGCATGAAATTAAAATTAGAAGTGATAATTGTGATGAAAGGATCACCAAGATGATGGCAGGTGCTGCACATCTGGAGAATGCAACATTGTTTTCGCAATGGGACACAGGTTTATTTGTTGACAATGAAACGACTGATGAGAAGCATGCTCTTTCGACGAGATGTTATTTGCCGCAGAAAGAGTACATGTTTCCAGGCGTAATTCAGTGCAAGACAAAGCGTTATTTTAGAAGAGAATACTTGGGCATGTATAGGCCAATAACCCGTGATTAACGTGCAATCACCGAAGCCAGGAAGCTTTTTTAAAATATTGCGTTGTATAACAGTATGTTGTGTGCACTGAGTTCACTGTCACATACGAGTGCAAAAACATTTTGAAAGCGCCGATAACTTCTTTTAGTTGATAGGTGAAAGAACAAGTTACAATCATTTTGCTCCCTCCGGAAAATTTCCAGCAAGTTGTGGCCCTGGATCCAGCCTATTATTTTTTTGGTCTATCCTTCGTGTGAATAGTTTTTGCCGCTTGGCTTATTTTGTTGTGATAAATCATTAACTTTTGACATGAGTTTATACGTTCATTGGCACAAAATGTTATTAGGTATCCAAAAATTTGTTCTGAGTGAACTATGGTGATATAGGAAAGGGCTGTGAGCTCATTGTTCGTGAACCAGTTGTAGCCTATATATGTTTTGAAGGAAACGTCTGATCAATATTATAGCCTTGAGTTATTACGGTCATCACTTGATAAAATCATCAATTTAATGCTTCTAGAAACAGAAATAAACTTTTGGCATTAATTCACACCCTGTGCAAATTACAATTTCCCAAGGCCATTGGGTCTGAAATTTTAATTCATCCAATGCAATTCACAAAACTCTACATTAACGAAAAAATTATTCAGGTATACAGGTTACTAGAAAAGCATGATTTACAGCTGTCACACTATTTAACTTGCTTCAGAAGTCGTGGTCAGAAAACTTGGGGGCATATAGTCTGAAAGCACAAAACTCGAAACTGCAAATAACTTTGTGAACGTGATTACCATTTATGATATGTTGAGGAGGAAGCCCACAAGGTGGTTTGTGCTACTGTTCTGTGAATGGCTTAGTGCAGTGTTTTTCAACCTTTCTCCTTGCGTGGCCCGGATTAACTGATACAAATTGCACTCTCGTTAGCATATGCTACGTTTTTATACGCATAAATAAACACACATTATTCGTATGAAGCGATTTACTCCTGTATAGCCCACTCGAATACTAAATGGCTTTCTGGTTGAGAAACACTGGCTTGAGGTCAACTTAAAATTGAGGTAAGCTGAATAGTGTAGCAGTCAAGTGACTTCCGCTTTCAAATATAGATCGAAGTTTAGAATCGAACCTTCAACCTTGCCTGCAGGCTGCAGCGAGTGCATTCAGGGAAACTTTGACGAACGCCATAGCCCACCTAAAAGAATACTGACAAAAAAATTCTTGACTGATTTAATGTTCTCCTGAACGTCATGATTTCTTGAGCAGAGTAGGTGGTGAAAAGCTGTTTTGGCTTCTTTTTCAATTTTATTGTTTGACCCAAGTTGGATCTTTCACTCAAATATCTGAAATAAAGTAGACATCATTCAAACCACCTAGGAATTTGCAGCCAGTAAGGTTGGCGGGGCGATTTCAGTAGTATGTGGTAGTCAAGTCTCATTTCGGGTTCACTACTGCAAGAGAGATGAAGTCTACTTCACAATACTGCTGTGTCAAAACAATGGACGGCAAAATGGCCTTATATCGCGAATGCTGTTTTCCGAATTGCACAAAATTATGGTGAATACAGTTACTTTCGCAGGTTTTAGGGGGAGCGATCGCCCCAATCGCACCCCCCTGGATCCAAAACTTAATCTCTATGCGTTACGTTACATTAAGATGACTCTATCGAATGAGGCCGAGGAGGCCATGCTTCCCCCGAAACAAACTTGAGAAGATTTTTACTGGTGCTTTATGTCAATTTTCAACTGCTAGAAAATAAACGGAAGAAACAGTCGGACTCAAGACGACGTCAATGACTGCTGGTGTCATTGACTGGCCCCTCCCCAGCAAAATTATTGGCTGCGCTACTGTCAGTCATGTCCGTTTTCTTTTTCTTAATGGCTCTTGTTCAATTGCTTTGCGTTGAATATGTCCTGCACCTTTTCAGGTTCGTTTGGAGGAGGATAACTTCGATTGTTTCGTCGTGCGCATTTCCAAGGCGCTGCTCTGGTGTTATCTCTGAAGAGGGGGTTTTGATAGGAAAATCGTGGTCAACTTACAAACAGATGATAAACATTGCGCTCAGGTCAGGGGTCGGGAACCTATGGCTCGCAAGCCAGATGTGGCTCTTTTGATGACGGCATCTGGCTCGCTTGATATTTTCTTAACACGATTGT
>JGI24159J19872_10003757_pt1 | contig 19108 bp, 8 predicted proteins | sample Ectturendosymbi4_FD_19872 | JGI IMG/M metagenome (IMG submission 19872) | reverse complement strand
ACTGTATGTAAGAAATTTTGCTAGCAATTTTTTGATCTGAATTTCGGTAACCATCTCTGCTGAAATGCTCAGTTTATAGGTGGAATTAGATAAAACACAGGTAGCAGCCGAAGCAGGGATAGGGTAGGGGTCAGTAAAGGTATTGAAAGTGTTGTAACCTCTCCGGTGGCTTTGCGTTGATTGTGTGATTCACCGTGCGTGAAGAATAACACCATTATGTATGTAGCGCGAGCAAGCAATAGTAAGAGAGATTGCGAGCACGATCTGTATTGTTGCTTGCTGCCACGGTACGAAGCTTTGCGCACGTGCCGCTCGGGATTTCCAATAGAGACAGTGTGGCTAGAGACAGTGTGGCTCCATTGCGACGAAGCTCAGAAAGCTGGATGCCTGCGAGAATTGGGAGGTTGTTCGCTGGTGTAGAACACAGGCAACAAGTCACAATTCGCAAAGCGTCGTTGATGGCAGGGTCGATGAAACGGGTATGAGCACTGCGGAACCAAACTGGAGCGCAGTACTTTGCGGTTGAATGCACCAGGGCAAGGGTGGCCTTTCGCAGAGTTTTTTGCTCCAGCACCCCAAACGGAGCCAGCAAGCCGCATCAGGAGTGCGACGCGTGTTGTTAGCTTCTTGGGAAGTGACTCAAGGTGTCTACAGTACGTGAGCGACCTGTCCAACGTTGCTCCAAGGTATTTGGTCTCAGAGCAGACGGACAGGGTTTCGTTCTTGTATTTGACTTTAAGTTCACGTTTCGCTTCCTTGAGATGAAAGGCCGCCAACACAGTCTCGTAGTGCTGAGCTCTAGCTTTTCTGGAGGTAGTTCTGGTGGTATTCACTCGCAGTTGCCATGTCTTTCGACAGCACCCTTTCCACTGCCTGTCAATCTCCATTAGCACGCATGATTGCTAGATCGTGAGCATATGCCAGTGGCGTAGTCAACCTAGAAATTTGGGGGGCGGATTTCGGGGGGTAAAATGTTTGATTTTAGGGAAATAACCCTGTTTTGTTATTGTAAAAACGTCTCTCAAAGCACAAAATGGCTATATTTTATAAAAATTTGTGGAGCGCCATGGTCCCATTGCACCCTCTGGCTGCGCCTAGGGCATATGCATACGTCTTGGAGACGGTGGTTGGCAGGTCACAGATGTAGATCTTGGAGAGAAGAGGCGGCAAGACAAGTCCCTGTGGGACGCCGTTCATCAGGCGTCGTAACCAGCTCCTTTTGCCGTTTCCGGTGGTAAGGGTGAATCTGCGATTGCCAACCATCTCCATGATCATGCGGACCATGTGTCTATCAGGCAGCAATTGCAGCAGCTTGCAAGTGATGCCGCGATGCCATACAGTATCGTAGGCTGCTGTGATATCGACAAATACAGTCCCGGCCTTCAAAAGCTATCCTCGATGTCCGGTGTCAGCAGGCTGACCGGGTCTGCAGTCGACCTCCCGTGTCGAAAGCCTGCCTGCTCCCGAGTAAATAATGTGTCAATGATTGGATCAACACGAGCTTAGATGAGTCTCTCGAGGATTTTGAAAGGGACACACAGCAGAGATATAGGTCGGTAACTCTTTAGTCCTCCAGTGATTTTTCTGGCTTAGAGATTGCAACTATTAGTGCTCTTCTCCAGATCTTTGGAAATTGAGTTGGCGCATGTAGGAAGTAAAGAAATCGCAAAACCAAGGTTTGAGTGCCGACTTGGCTAGAAGTACGAAATCCGGGAAGATGGAATCCAATCCGGAGGCCTTTCTGGCTTTAGGCGTCTGAGGGCAGCAGTAATCTCCACCAGCCTAAAGGGTTCAGAGATACTGTGGCCTTCAGGTTTTGGAATCTTCCTTAGGTCTCACAGCTCCTTTTCAACCAGCCTGGTGGACTAACAATCCCCAGCCCTGTGTGCCCCGTTTTTCATGAGTTGCGAGTCGATGGAATTTGACGAGACAGGGCACTGGAGAAAGGAGCGTCAGTACCTGCCAGTAAGTTTTTCAATGGTTCTCCTCGCCTTGCCCAAGCCAAGATAGTAGGGAAGAAGTGGCTCTATCGAAACCATTTCCAACCGGGGCTTGGACAAAGGAACGATAGAGGGTCTTGCACTCATTGACACAGCATGGCAGATAGTTCTTCCGACAGCCACATGCGATACGTTGTTTTGCCGCGGATAGTAGGCTCTCGCAAAAAATCCTGGTATGCCCTCTCAATGTTTAATGTGTCTGGAGGTGGCAATCTCTGATTGGATTCATTTGTGAGAAGGCAAAAGCGCTTCCAATCAGCCTTGCGAAAATTCCAATGCTTCACAGGATCGCTGTAGGCAAGAACCTGGAGCTTCTGTGGCCTTATGAGGGAAGACCGATGTTGTGTCCACGGGTACTATCCTAGAACACTTCTGTCCGGCAGTCAGCTGTCCTGGCCGAAACTCACGAAGACCAGGTCTGCGTTGGTGTCGACGTTCTATCGGTGATAGAAGAATCTGCCAGTTTCCTTTGGGTTACACAAAAGTCCAAAATTGTTGGATGTTGCTCAGGAGTCCAGGCTCACACCGTCAGGAGATGTTTTGTTGTAACCCCAGTTGACATGTTGGCAGTTGAAGTCGCCAACATACAGACTGGGGTGTGGGAACGTCAGGATGGCCGATGGTGTGAATCGCGAGCGTGGAGGTTTTTAGACGTTGATGACCTTGTGCTCTGCGACGACTACACATAACCACTCAGTCTCTGATTATTCTGGAGACTGATCGACTAGTGACCATTCCAACCGTGCACGGTCAAACATGGCAAGGCCGTGCTTCTTGTTCAGGACTGACCCAGCTAGTGAAAAGTTGGGAATCCCGAGTTTGTCTGCAGTTGTGTGTTGAGGCTCCTGCAGGACGATGATGAAAGCCTTGTTCTTATAGGCTAGCTGCTCAATGACAGAGATCTTGTTTTCAATGAGCCTCTCGGTGTTCAGCTGATGTTTGCTGGGTCGTGGGTCCTCGAGAGCATTTCTGCTGCCGCGCCCTGAGAAGGGCGTTTTATGACCCGCCCCATGCCTAACACATCCAACGCGGGTAGCAGTGGTTGCTCTCGTAGGTCGAAGGTTCAGTTGACATTTGTACCTAATCTCGTACAGAGGGGCACGCGAAGGCTCCTGTCATCCTCCCTATATATGCCAAATGCCAACACTGTATTCCCGCAACACTTATCAAAGCTCTTTCGAATGAACTTGGTAATATACTTTCGTAATGTCGACAAAATATTTTTAAAGATCATTGGCATGATGCCGGGATTTCTTTACAGCGTACTGGAGAATGACAAGCTGGCTGTAGTGAAATAGATGCCAACTGTACTATCGTTTGGCTTTTCCGACAAATTCTGGTTTATTTCTTGAGATTTAGGTCACGTTCTCTTTCCTAATCAATATTATGGCTGAATTACCGTTTACACGTGGTTTCAAATTTATCAGAGTAGAAGCACACCCTGTCCCCATTCTACTTCCCAGAAACATATTGGGCACAGATTAAGGCTTCCTGTTGTGACTAATTGATGTTGAAGACTATAGCAAAGTTTTTGAATTGGTCTTTCTGCCCAAAGCTAGATCGTGGTCCTTCGTCATGCTCGACATGGTTTTGATTGTCACTTGTCAACACACCAATGACGTTGCAATGGGTTTAGGGTAGTTAGAGGTAGCTAAATCCAAAAATGACATTGGGTTTTCGAAATTGGTTCTAGTTTTTAAGATATTCCAATATCTTTTCAAAAGTGCAAAAAACAGGAAAATTTTGTTACATTGAAATTGGTTTAAGCTACGAATTTGATGAAAGTGTATTTGTCATTTTAAGCGTCTACATAGAGTAACCTTTCTTTTGTACCAGGTGTCGGGAACCTATGGCTCGCGAGCCAGATGTGGCTCTTTTGAATACAGCATCTGGCTCGCTTGATATTTTCTTAACACGATTGTTATAAATGAAACTTTTTCTATACTTTTCCATCTACCAGACTACAAAGCGATCAGCAGCACAATGAAGCACCAGAAGTCGCATTAACAGAAAGAAGCATGTCGTTGAAGAGAAAATTCAAACATTTACCATTATTTAAAATTGTTGGTTTTGCTTAAAAATGCACAAGCAAGTTAGCAAATTAGTTGCATTAACTGTTGAAAAATATTATATGGCTCTCACGGAAACACAATTAAAAATATGTAGGTTTTATGGCTCCCTGAGCAAAAAAGGTTCCCCACCCCTGTTTTATACGTTATTGTGAAGGACGACAATCATTGTCGTCGGGAGTCTGATACAGGCAAATCATATTGCTTGTGACATATAAGCGCGTATTCAGAAATGAGGCAATATTTGCAGTTAAAAAAAATTTTGTAATGCCAAAGTAGGTGACGTCAAATCGTAAATCCCACTTTTAGTAACGGTTGAAGTACATTTCGTAAATTGCATTTGATATAAAAATGTCACGGGTTGTTGATGAGTGTTTTTGTAATATTTTCTGGAATGTGAGGTGGTCAAGCAGTGANATTGTGGAATCCAACAANAATCTGCCATAATATTGCTATTCTACTTNCCCTACTAACTCTGTTCCATGATCTTAAGGTCATGGTGTAACCATTTTCCGCGCTCTTCACTTTGATCACCGATGTTTTCAGGAAAACCATCTAAGTGGCTGAGAATATATTGAATCTTGATTCTCCTTTCTGCATCTAAATCTTTGAACTTTGAACTCATGTCGGCCACCAACTCTTGCCAATTATCAGCGTTTCGGTTTCCAATAAAGTTCTACGAGACTAAAACAAACCATTGCCAAGCGTAAGAATCAGCGTATGTCATAGATTGCACAAAATCAGGGATGGAAATTAGAATTTAGCGGGCCGAGGCAAACTCTTTGAATGAGGCCCCGAAACATCGCGTGTGGGAAATGCAGATGGGGCTAAGTGGATAAAAAAATTAATTTTGTTTCACAATTCAATTTATGAACTAAATTGAAGAGCTTCGTATACATACAAAGGAACACAAGATATATGCAAAAAGTAAACGCGGCTCTAGAGTGACTCATAAGCTTTTAACAAAACAATTCAAAACGTAAATGTGAAATTCCTAAAGGGGGTCCCTGGCATCTCTGAATATAAGGGAAGGTAAAAGGCTACCGCGTTCTTCGCCTACCCTAATATCTACCCTTGCGCAAAACACGTATTTTGTATGGGTTTGCGGATCTGAGTCTCATCAAACGTGCTTGCTTGCACCTTTATACTTGTTAAAGCAGAAAATACTCTGAAAATACATTTGAAGCAATCCCCAGGTGCAGGAAGGTTTTCGTAATCTACTTCATCAACCAATCATGAGGTGCAGTGTTGGAGGTGCAGTGTTGATGATTTTCTCTCTGACCAGGATGGTTCATTGATGATGTTTATTTAACCAACTCTCATGGAATCCCTCTAGGTGGTCACACACTTTTTTAGCTATCGTGAAACAATGGTTATTTTTCATAGCCGCTGCTCTGGCCAAGCACAAATTTCCCTTTTAAAAATCTACACATCTTAACCATTGCTGAGTGTCATAATACAATTTAGGCAATATGCTACAGTTTTTTTGTTGTTGTAATTTCCTCGTAGGTTTGTTGAATGGCCAATTCGGAGAGATAATTATATCTTGTCCTTGTGCATCAATACACATTTTGAAATTACAGGAGTACTTAAAATTATTTTCTATAATTCATCAGCTCCACTCTTCAGTTTCAAACAGTGGCACTCTTATTTTTATCAGAAGACATTCAATGTCTATAAATCCAACAGACGCCACTATTTTACAGAGTTTGCAACACCATAACTCTCCAGTCGAATTATCCAGTGAGCTATTTAACCCATCTGGGGACTCGGCAAGTCTATTAGTTTAGATTCAAGAAAATCCTATAGTTTTGTTTTTTTTATGATGTCGTAATGGGGGCATGTTTTCGCCTTTTTGGCCATGTTCATCTGGCTCTGGACGCCCACACGAGCCATTCGTGGCTCAATTTTTGAAAATCTAGGCTATGATCCGAGTTTTTAGAGCCCTTCATTGGTTTCTAGCATATATGGAGACAAAAGTATAGCTCGAAAACCCACATTTTGACAAAAATAAAAATTTTTCACGAAAGGTCTCATTTGCCCTCTTAGGAAAAATTTGGTCAGCCATAATTCAGCAGCAGATTGGGCTAGAGGGTTTGTTAAATCTTTATCCAGATATTCCCTGTGTTTAAAGTTTAACATGGCCACCAAGGCCATGTTCTCCAGATACGTTCAATATTAATTATATGAAAATCTCTAATATTCCACCATGGATTTTCTTTAATATTCCACCAACCAACATCGATTTCTCTTTAATACATGTCCTTCATTCGCAAAACTCGGAAATAATAAAAAAAACTGCTCTCTGTTATTTACAAGAAAACTATCCAGATTTTGTGTTCATGTATGCAGATGGTTCTAAAACAGCTGAAAAAACAGGAAGCGGAGTTTGCACACAATACTAAAGTAACTTTCGAAATAAACTGTCGGCCCTCCATACCCACTGCAGAACTATATGCAATTCATAGTGCCCTTTACCGGCTGTCCATACCGAGTATATGTAGGGTTTGATACTAACAGGCAGTCTGGGAGCTTTACAATCCATTAACACAGCCGACTGGAGAAAACATGGACTCGTTAAATCAATCACGAGTTTTTTTACAGAGGAATGAAGGTACAATTTATGTGGATACCGGTTCATCAGGGAATCCCTGGCAATGCCAACGCTTATTTCTTAGCTAAACTTTCCACTATGCGCTCTCCAACTCACCCTGAGGTTGCCTACAACAGAGCTAGTATCCAACTTTTGTACTCGGAGGTTTGTTCGTTGCTACCCTTGCAGTTGTGGAACGAAGAGTAATCCAAACCAGTAGAGCAATCACTTACAATATGTTTTGTCCAAATATAGTCTCAACCCAAACAAAAATACCCATTGCCTCTGCAATATTCCGATTACGCGCGGGGTGGCTCCATTCCCATCTACGTAAAATAGGTCTCCATACGGATGGCCTGTGCGACACATGTGGTATTCCAGAAACGGTTGAGGATTTTATCATGCAGTGTGGCAAATACGCAGAAGCACGACAAACACTTCAACGAAATCTATCCAACACCTCAATATTACCTTTTACTGGATAACGTTACTGAAAAACACAAGAAAAATTCCGTTTGTTCTAGCATTTCTCCAGCAAACAGGACGAGCACTATAACAGGGATTCGCAAAAATATGTCGTGGCACTACAAAACCAAGAAGCTGAAACTGCCAATAACCTATAATATTGATAATAGTTTTTGCGTTTGATACGAGCCGTTACTGTCGGAAATCTGACTGCCCGACTCACTATCTGACTGCCCGAGAAACTTATTTGACTGCCAGACTAACTTATCTCACTGCCCGACTAACTATCTGACTGCCCGACTGACCTATCTGATTGCCCAACAAACCTATCTGATTGCCCGACTACCTTGTCTGACTGCCCGACTAACTTATCTGACTGCCCGACTGCCTTTTCTGACTGCCCGACTGACTTACCTGGCTATCCGACTAACTTATCTGATTGCCCGACTACCTTGTCTGACTGCCTGGCTAACCTGTATAACTGCCCGGCTACCTTTTCTGACTGCCCGACTACCTTATCTGACTGCCCGACCAACTTATCTTCTTTCCGGACTAAGCATCTGATCGATCGACTAACTTTAGCTTGTGGAATCAGTGACGTAACCAGCCCAAAAATTTGGGAGGGCGCAAAATATTTGATTTTAGGCGAATCACGCCATTTTGTTTGGAAAAACGCCTCTCAAAGCACAAAATGACTATATTTTCTAAAAATTTGGGGGGTTCATGGCCCCTTTGGCCCCCCCTGGCTATGTTTATGTGTGAAATACTTGTTGAGCTACTGCGTTACGTGCTCCGCATGAACTGTTCGTGACTATTTACATCAATAGCGCACTTTGTGTGTTGGAACGAGTGGACAGTATTTCCAAGTCGCCAGGATCAGTGGGACAGTCAAACGAGTTGAGGTTTGGGCGCAACACTAGTTACGATTGGTCACCGTCATGCTAGAGTGAATTAGTGGAGCAAAATGGACATTTTTGAAAGGCATCGGACATTTGAAGCAATCGGATACAAAGTTTTAAGCTTAACATCGGTGAACGAAGCGGTACAGATATTTTCCAAACACGGCATCGACGGTCTTGATATGCCGGTTAATTTAGTGTGAGTACAGTGGACACATTCGTACTTTAATGTTTTGTGCATTTCTACAGCGTGATTTCCAGTAATATTCCATAATTGATTCAACGCGATGTACTTGTTTGCGAACAGACCCACAGTGGCTACGTTAGCCTGCAAACCTACATAACAGCCGTTGGTCGCTGTTTCTGTGGTGCATGCGAACGCACAGCGCTTTTGTTCGCCGTCATTCTTATTCTACATCGAACCGTTAATGCTACGTTCTTTTGACTTCACGTTCATGTTTATCAGAGGTTTTGTTGTCTGTCTGAATATAATTGAATGAAGCAATCAACTTGAAGTGATACTAGAAAGTTATTNCCGGACAAAGTGGTCAGTGCTTTTATTTCACCTTTCTATGGTTTGGCAGCTTCGAAATGTCTTGTTGCTTAGTTGGGAGACTGACCTGTGCTGAGCTCCAGCAACAACTAGGTTGACCCCTCAACTAGTAGGTTCTCTGTGATATCTTAATCGACCGACTACATTCAGCACCGCAACCAACCACAAACCCTACATCGGGTTCTACACCGGTCCCCACATGAATGAACACTTGTATTCCTGGGTATGTGGTGTGTAATTCGGTAGGCGTTGTTGTAGACGACTAATAAACGCTTCGTACTAGTCTGCTTGTGTTTGTTCTACAATCCGCAAGAATTGACCGGAAGATTACCGAAAATATTATATGCACATAATTGAGAAGCATCGACTGGTCAGTGCAAACAGTGTAAAGTACTTAGGAACTTTTGTATGGTATCTATTTGATTAGCCTGTTACTTTCCAAAATGTTATTGCGTCTAAACCTTTAATTATCAAAAACTGTAACGCACCTAAGTCTATTTTGATTGCTTAGCTACACACAGGATTTAAGTAGCAACATTCAGACAATAATTATTGTCAAAAAGATTTTCTCGTGGTCTTTCTCAGGTGCATTTGTTCAGTAGGTTGAATTTTTTCCCAACCACATTTAGAAATCCTACACATCAGTGGATTGCGTAATTGTGGTGAAACCCAGACTGAAGATGTAAAGATTTACAATCCAAGAACAATGACAAGTCGAGCATCAAATGTCATGCGAATAACTGAAACAAGAAACTCTATGACGTGAAATCGGTCCATGTCAAGATTATTTTCGGCGCTGGGGAAAGCACTCCGGCACTTGGGAAAGGCTTTGGTCAAATAAAAACGGAAGATTTGTTAACCGTTGGGATGTTTCAGAATTTTATACATTTTTTCTTTGATCGGCAAAATTTTATTGCAGTAACTCCAATTTTTCACATATTTATTCTTTGATGATTAGCTTGTTGTTTGTTTTTGTATGTTTCATGCGACTCTACAAAGCCTTCGTTTCATTTAAACTGATGGAAAACGTAATTTCAGGTGAATTCAATTAAAAAAGGTGTTGAAGCTTTCAAAATATGATTTGGTGCATGACATCCTCATGTCGTTGAATTAAAACGTTCAATTTCACAACTAATCATTGTGAGTGAAAAAAATAAAGCAGCCATCTTTTTTGGGATAAATTCCTGTCGTCATCCGAAGACATTCTCAGACAAGCCAAAATTATGGAATTTGTCACGGGTTCCACGTCGAAATATTTGCCTTTATCAAAATATCATAATCAAGCAATCAAATTCAATATTGCCCATTTGCTGCATTTTATTTTCTATTGAATGATTCCTAATGCTCGTGAAACACAATGCTGCAAATCTCTAACTGGTAAACGCAGAAGTAAACAGCGGCCTTGGTTACTTCAAAGTGCAACAAACGTTAATTACGTTTACTGCGACAACAACCGTGAAATTTTCTTCGCTGTGTAAAATGTTCAAAATTGTTGCTCGATTGCTGTACTTGAAGAATGATTACTGCAACGCAGACATCGTGGTTCACTTGATAAGATTATCTGAAAACATGTCGTTGCTGACAACAAATCAAAAAAATCCCAAACAAAACAAGCATAGTGCAATGACGTATGTTCGGAAAGTTACCCACATGACGAAGCTTCAGCAAGTCTTTTGTCGTGAAGATTGTTTTGAATAAATAAACTACAAAAGTCCCACCAGGTGCAACACCTTTAATATCACCTTGTCTTTATATACGGTAGTGATCATCTTGTCTTTGTTCACCACAATCAGTTTCAAAGCGTTGCTGATAAGCATTAAGTGCCTGTAGAACAAGGATATGGAAAAGAAGGAAGATATTTTGAGACTGACATTGAACAGAAGTAGTTGAATGTCTAACATAAAGCACAATGTCTAGTAACCTGAGGGAGGGGTTGAACATTTTGAAAACTAACACAAGTAAAGTGTGCCGACTTGCTGGAGGAGATGGAGTGCTTAAATCGATGGATGAACTTCAATACAACTCATTTTATTTTTTTACAGAAACGTTTAATTTTACAGTGTTTAACTGAACTCTGTAGAATTTGGTTCAAAAATGATTGCTGAGCTTGTTTTGCTTTATCTTGTGTGCAACATCACTATGTCAACAGAAAGCCTTATTTGCAACAGAGGTCATGTGGAATACGAAAACAGAACAGAAACTTATTTAGGGTTAGACATGTTGTCCGAAAGGAACAGCACGAGTGGGAATTGCCTCACCATCTGCTTCAAAAACAAATCGTCAAAAGGTATCATTTGGCCAACTGCATGTTAAAGATTATACTACTGATATGAAAACAATTTGTGACATTAGCATTGTGCTTCATAAAAGATTAAACAAGGAAACCAACATAACGATACTGCTTTTTAACAAGATGTAATAAATGTGAGTATTTTTCAAACGTATTTGAGTTTCATCTGCATAGTACATTTTGGGTATTCATTTATTTGTATCTTTGTTGCTTTTTTATGTACCAACAAAGTTATTTTTATTGTAGACATGCAGTTTGTTTCCACACTCAACAGCAAATTCATAATCCCTAATAGTATCGTTCATCCTTTTCAAACACAAACAAAGGTGCTTGAGACTTAGTATTGAAAGGGTGTTTTGCATACAAAAATAAACGTGCATTCTAGTAAAAATCTGCTTAAAACCATAGAAAATGCTATCTTACCTACAATTGTGTAAGCCGCAAAACCTAAAGTTTGTACATCACACCAAAGAATAGCAGTGTTGCAAAAAAAAATTACCAAATTTCTTACAGCAAGTCTGCCTGCTGGTGCAAAACCTGATTTATTTTTCAGAAAAACCATTTTACTTCTTCCTGAACGTTGCATTCTCAAACAACCAATGTCTCAACAAAGAGGAGACTTGCAGAGGGGCAAGTTCAAGTGACCTGTAGGTTTGATTTGAACCTGGCGTAAATCAAACCTTTGCCTAGAACAAGCTTTGCGCTTATACTTTTCCACAGTAAGAAAAAACTCAAGCGTTCAAATATGTGATGCCGAAATCTCTCCTAAAAGTCTCAATTCTAATTACTTACTAACTGAAGCCTACTTATGCTTGGTCGAAAATAGTGGAAATGAAATACAATAAATTTGGGTTTACCGCTAAGTCTTCAAAAAGATAGACTTTTGTATTTCGTTATATAAAAAACTTTTTAATTTCAAGGTATTTTGCCTGCTTCGAAACTGATGTAAGCAAGCAAAAACAATAAAATGGAAAACTTGTTTCCTTACCAACTTAAATAGTGTCATTCAAAGTTTACTACATCGCTGCTATAAATTAAAGTTTTGATGTTTCATCAACAAGGAGCTTCTATGAACTAAATTTTATTTTTGCAATGGACACCAGGGCTGGTTGATAGTCAACATCAAACTATCTCTACGTAACTTGTGCAAGTATTTTCGTTCTGGAAGGAATCAGCAAAAGATGTCAGCAATTAATAAAGCTTGCCGGCTAATATATTATAAACGACTGATGATTTTTTCATTCTTTACGTCATTTTATGTACGTAGATTTGCATGCTGTGTGTTTGATTTGGTACATTTTGGTGTTCATTCTTGAATTCGTTTGTTTTATGTCGGAATTGATGTGATCACATTGTGCTAACTCATAGTTCACTGACTAGTCTTGCAGTCAGTTGTGATTTTACCCAAGTCTTAAGCAATCGGATGACCGTGTGTATCATAAAGTTGTATACATTTTCTTCACAGTTGCGATATTTTACTACGGTTACTCAACGTCCTTCATTTTCTGTAACCTAAGCACACAACCTCTACCGTAACTGGAAGTGTTAGCTTTATTTTCAGAACTTTTCCGTTATTGACAGACTTGGTTATACTTTCAACGTTTTTCATAGACGGCTGAAAGTTTTGCTTACGTTTTCAGAGTTTTGACATGACCAGGAATGGTAGATTTGCTCTAAAAGTTTTTTATCCCATTAACACCCCTTACGTCAGGGGTCGGCAATCACCGGGCCGAGTCCCGGTGTTGGTCAGTGAAAAAATTGTTCCCGGTCCGTGCGGAATCAAGGCCACATTGGTCCAAACGTGACTGGAACGACTGACATAAGAAACATACTGCGGTTGCCATTGACTAAAAAAATCCCTGCAGTTTGGAGCATTTTACTGCGGCAAAGCAAGTCCAGATTTTTCACTGCACCAGTGCCATGATGACTTACGAGTTGTAATAAATTTGCATGTGCCGAACATTCAATATTTTATTGAGGGCCGGTCCGCAAAATAATTCCAGGCTGAAACCGGTTCTCAATGCAAAAAGGTTGCGGGCCCCTGCCTAACGTCACGAATTATTTTGTTTTTAGATAGCTTGAATTACTGCAGCATTGCCCCATTCCGATTTTAAATAGAGTAAGAAAAAATCCAAAACGTTTCAAAGTAAACAGCAGTTTTTAAAATTTTTTAATTGTAATGGTGTTGATGTTACAATATTTTGTAAGAATAAACAACTGATCATAATCTTTTCCGATATTTGGAACAGTCAGCTCTTGCACATATATATTATACTATTTTGATCTCTGCTCGATTTTCCAACGCCGTTCTTTAACTTCAATAAATTTTAAGTTGATTAGTAGAACTTACCGACGTACATTTTCAGGGAATGTGTTGGTGTTGACTGCTGCAATACATCTCATTGCAACAAGGGATCAAATGCAGAATGCAATCCGGTTCAAGACCTATCCCCAACAGATGCTTTAAATAGTACAAACATTAATCCTGCCAATCAAAACAACACAGGGAAGCCAAGCAACGACTCAATCGAATACGCAAATACAACAGAGCATGCAACTACACCAGAGCAAAAAACTACACCAGAGCAAGAAACTACACCAGAAAAAGAAAATCCAGCAGGGGACCCTGCAATATCATCACACGCTGAAATATTATCACCCTCTCAACTGGTGCTTTCCCTTGTTTTTCTGCTTGTCGTGATGTACAGGTGCAAACAATAACAAAGTAAAGTGCATTCTTCCACAACGGAAGAAGATGGAAAAGTATAAGATGATGCCGTGTAAGTTTGTACTGAGCAAAAGGTGCTTATTCAGTCCATTTCCATGTGGTGAAACCATGAGGATTTCAAAAAGGAAGAAACGACAAATTAAAAATGCACAAGTCGTTGAGATATTAACGACAATCGTGATGCTGATATGATTGAAGATATAAGATTTACAACTCGGCATTTTACTTTTCAAGAGGACATACTGTAGCCGTAACGGACATATCGTTCAGAAAGTGCAGGCCAAAAGCGACTACACAAAAACTAGAGAAGGGAAATGGAGCTTTAGACGAATCTGCCTGCCATGCTGAGATTTCACAATTACTGCATGCAAATACTATTATTGAAACAGCAAAAATGTTTGCTATTTCAAAGATATTGCCAAACAACAACATTTTTGATTGATGCACAATCACTGCCGTAAAATTTGGGGCTGGCCCTCAACGATTTTGAAAATCTCTTCATTTCGTCACAAATTTGAACATTTGGAAAATTACGTCGAAAAAAATCTTCAGACACCCCAGGAGTTTGGATTCTGCAGTACGCCCTAGAGGTTTGGTTTCATTACGACCATGTACAGAATAAGTTAATCAGGTGGAGTGTCTTTTTGGTTGTTTCACACCTTATAAACGTTTTCTCTTGATAAATCCCCTTCAGCAGAGGAGTTCATTCAGAATTGCTGAACCAAATGCAGTACCCATGAAGGGACGAATTGTAATATGATTTGCTTGTTCTTTCATGATTGTGCAGTTGCGATTATAATGTTGGTGCTTTTATGTTGCCTTTTACATTTCATATGTTTTCAAGATTTCTATTTTCTTTGATTTGCTTTCATGAAAATGATAATTTTGCACAATATATTTCTTTGTTTAAAAACGATTTCGATTTTGACTGAAATAAACTTTGATTTCAATCACAACCAAAATGGATATCCAATACATAAAAATTATTTGGTCATGACTGCAATGGTACCAGCTTCAAAATAAATTAACGATAAACAATTTGATTCTCAGTCAAAACAAAGTAAAATCATTGCATCAACATTTAGGCAATTTCATAATTGCATGAATTTTTCAAAAGATTTTTTCATTGTTATGAAACCTTTCTAGTATTATTTGTCTCAGAATGATGTTTATGTTTGTTTTTTGTAACTGTTTAAAATAAAGTCATTGACAGCGAGTGGTATATCTTAAACGTTGTAAATTATATACTTGTGACATGTTGACAGACAAATATTTGAATCAAGTGGTCGATAAATGGATCATCCGAAACAATGGCAGTGCATCAATCGAAACAATTGCAAAGTATTGTCGATTGTGTCAATATTACTAAAAGGGGACGATCCAAATGAGTTGGTATTGGCATGGAGTATGAAATCACTGAAGTCTGGGTTGGTTTCCACCTTATCCACCTTCTGCATCATGTCGGCCCAGTCTGCGGATTTTTTATCGGCGGATTCGAGTAGATTATGCACAGGAGCCACAAGTGCGTATTGATTGTATTGTAGATGCCGCTGAGTCTCATCAGAGAAAATGGCAAGAGCAGAAAGTATGTGTCCACCCTCTGCAGGCACGGAATGCTAGAGGCATGGTGGCTTTTTCTCCGTTTACATTCAGAAGGTTAGACTACTACCACGACCGGCGGATAGTTGCATGAGGCGGGAGTCACATTGAGCCGTGCACACCGATGGTTCAACCAATAGGTCGTGTGGGCGCAGCGCCACACTAAGTGAGAACGCAGTATTCTGCCGTTTAGTGGACCAAAATAAACTCAGCATTTTGCTTCTCTAGCGCTAGATCCATTCCAGAAAGGCAAATCAAAAGACCAATTCGGAATTTTTGAACAAATTATCAGAGGTGTCTGCAGGATGTTAGCATTCTGCCGAAGTAACTTCAAAATATTTGGGTTCAGAGCAACATGGGAGTTTACTGGGAGTAGCGAGTTGAGATTGCGATGGGCAATTTGTATTTCACTGTATGTAAGCACATTTGTCCGCAATCTTGAAGGTGACGCAAATAAAGACATTGGACGATATCTCTTGGTGTCACCATTCGACGTATTTGTTTTTTGGACTGCTACTACTAGTTTGGTTTGGCGCGAGCAGGATGAAAAGAAACTGCATAACTAATATTTAAAAGCAGGTCCAGCTTGAAATGTGCAGCTCACGCGTTGGAATATTCCAGAGCCAGGCACCTCCTTGACCATGAGCCTGCAGTCTTTTCTCTGGTGAACCCCGTTTTATAGTAACTGTGAAGCGACAGTGTATACTGGTACAGTGCAGGGGTCGGGAACCTTTTTTGCTCAGGGAACCATAAAGCCTACATATTTTTAATTGTGTTTCGTGAGAGTCACATAATATTTTTCAACGCTTAATGCAACTAACTTACTAACTTGCGTGTGCATTTTTAAGGAAAACCAACAATTTTAAACAATGGTAAATGTCTGAATTTTCTCTTCAACAACGTGCTTCTTATTGAAGCATCAGAGAAAAGGTTCGTTCTGGTGGTAGAGAAACAAACAGCAGTCTTCTCGATAACGTAAAAATCTTCAAAGTGAGTTGCTGCTGAATGTTCACTTACGAAGAATCGTCAAGGAAAGCAGGTAGTTTCAGACGTGATATTGGATAAATGCTTGGGTGTTTAACAACAGGAGCAAATATAATTTTTGTTAAAAATTATGAACAATTAGTGCAGTTGTGTACCAATGAAAGACTTTCGTCTAGCGATGTGTGTTGCGTGATCTTAAAAAACGTCGTCTGTTTCCCTGATTACTTGGAAAAAAGCGAGTAAGCTGGAGACAAGGGACATTGATGAATTTTGAAAAAGCACGTTTCATCTTCCGAAGTTTTCATGGGTGGTATTGCTGCAAGTAAATTTGGAAAAAGGATATAGACGTTTAAGCTCAACCCTTGCCAAAGTTAATAAAGACAGACTGGACAAAAATGCAGGGGATATGGCTAATCATTATATCACACTTTTTCGTTAGGGACACGATTCCGTAACAAATTTGTCGCAAACATAGTTGGGTGTAAGGCTGCTGTTTAAAATGCTGCCTGTTAATTTGCAACGGAATTTCAGGGATCAGGCTAAATTCAACTCGGCTGGTTCTACAGCAACGTTTTCTCAGCCGTTGCGTTTCATTGAAGATGTTGCAGAGCGCGTTACATCGACTTTTCAGCCCAAGCTTCACATTGCCGGTGTATAAATACAAGTCGTGTCGTCGAATATTTTTTTACCAATTCAGGCCACTTTCTTTCCATTCTTTCTGAAGCCGTTTGTGAATGGTTCAGACAATAAAAGCACCAACGGACAAATGTTGCGTTTGTAATTTTTTTCACTCGCTTTGCAATTCCTGAAAGTTTCTATAAGCAAAGAATCAATAGCTATAGAACTTAGTGAAAAATAAGCGCTGGGTTTCATTTGTTTGGGTGATGTGATGAATATGAAATTGACTCACAGAAATTGTGAATGAATGTCGAAATGTTAAACATCTTCCCTCCTTCACCATGCAATATTGCAAATAGGTTATTTTCAACTGGATCAACGTTCAATATTTACGGGTTTTCGTGAATTCAGATTGTCATGTACGATTTCTATCAAAGCCGCAACTTACAAAATGTATCTGATCGTGCGTCCTGCTCGCGTGTACAATCACAGTCCCTCGAACGTAGCGGATACTTACTGTGTTTTTTCACTCTGATTCAAAATATCGTTCTGCACCACCACCACCATCAGTAACGAAGTTGCTTTTACGTTGAAAATAGGTATAAGTAAAAAATGTTGGTTTATAACTCTTACATTTTCGCTGTGCTAGCAGGCTGACACAGTCTGCCAAGGGTTTGCGTTGAGTCAAATTTGATGTGTTTTCAAGTTGTTTTTGCTATTCACCCTTGTCTGGCCGCATAATCTTACTACGCTAACAGGCCGCATAGGGACAATTATACCTTGTTTGTTTTTGTTGAAAAACCTTAATGTAGATTTGCTTTCAGCGTGATATTTATTGAACTGAACAATTGAATGCAGTAATCCGACGTAGGCTGTTTTGACGTCTTGCTATTAAGGTCACAGCTTAATTAAGAAGCACAGTTGCAAAAAGATGTGGGAATTTTAACACCTTCACGAAATCAAAGAAAAAGGCTGACGATAGCAGAACAGAACGCCTCGACACCATCGCTGTCAACTCTATTTACCGTGCAACGTGCAACGTGGCAGTCTTAGATCAACTCCGATTTGGAAGTTGTTATTTTTTCAGATACCAAACCGGAAACAACAGAAGACAAGGAAAAGCTGCGCTGATTGCATCCAGCCTGTTAGCAACGAACAATCAGTACGACAATGTCCATTATTTGTGAAAATAACTGAAAGCTCGAAAGAAAAATAGGAAAGTTGTTGTGGTGTGCATGCAGCTTTATTGCAACGAACATTCAGCATCAAAGACAAGGTTATGATCGATTATTTGTGAAAATTACTAATATTTGAGAGAAAGACATAGAAAAATGTCAGGAAAAATGAAGTACTGCAACATTTCTCACTGGCAATACCTCCCAGTGAGAACGTAGCTTGTTTCAATAAAAATGTAAAACTATTAGTCAAAAATCATTTTGTTTTCAAGCGCTGTTTTCGTACACATCAGGTGAAGGTACAATTGTACCCATGCGGCCTTTTGTGGGTGAAAAAATATCTATCCCCCTCTCCCAGAAACGGGTGAAAATTTTTTTATGCAATTTTGCGTACATATTCTAACTTTAAAATGTTGAGATGTCACGAAGTTTAAGCTCCCTGCGGTTTCTAACAAAAACTCTACCGCAGTTTAAAACGCATAAGTTACAATTGTACCTATGCGACCTGACGAGGGTTCACAGACTTTCGTCAAAGTTGACTGGAAGCATTCCAGGTGATATCGCTGGTAGTCGTTACAAGCATGTGCAAGGTTTGCACTTGCTGCTGGTGCATTGGAATGAAGCGGCAGTGCTTTATCATTCTTCTTCGCCCTGCGCGCATGAAATTAACCAAGGTTTGGAAATGACTCGCAGCCCAACACGGTAAGAGCTGGTATCCGATGAACCTTCATTGTTTCCAAGTTTGCCCTCGGGCGAGAGAAACTCCTTTGATAAATCACCTCGTCTTGAGCAAAGTTAACATAAAGAATTCGACCAGCTAGTGGTAAGTGTGTCCGCTTCGGTGGTCGTAGGTCGAGAGTTCGCCTCTCGGTCGGGTCTTACCAAGGCATTGTAAATTGGTACTGTAGCCTTCTTACCAGGCGCACTGCAGGGCACATCCAGAACACAAAACAAAACCAGGAATTGTACAAACTCCGTCTACAATGGTCTCAGCCTACAAAAACAGTTGTTGGAGCACTTACGCTTGCTTCAGTGTCGGACATAAATCTGCGGCTCAATTTTGCGGAATATTCCTCAATGTCGTAAATCGGTCGACGCTTATGTCATCACAATTAACCTTGGAGCTGAGGTGCAG
>JGI24159J19872_10003755_pt1 | contig 19112 bp, 19 predicted proteins | sample Ectturendosymbi4_FD_19872 | JGI IMG/M metagenome (IMG submission 19872) | reverse complement strand
AAATTTTTTGTGAAATTTCAGGTTTTTATCAAAAGAAGCAAAGGACTGTGACAAAATAGTTTTGTGGCTGGATTGTGACAAGGAAGGAGAGAACATATGTTTTGAAGTTCTTGATATTGTCCTTCCTGTTATGAGACATTCAGTAAGTTTTATCAACTCCTGTGGTACTTCTGTATTTGCGATTGCATCATCTACCAACAGATGAAAACCACATGTTGTGCATGGTAATTCAAGTACAAACACATACGTGTGCAAAAAGCGGACTATTTTTAGACGAATGCTGCATTCCTTATTACTAATTGCAGATACTGATATGGAAACCAGGTTAGGTCTTTGTCCGAGCCATTTGCAAATCTAGTTGTCCTGCTTTCATTTTACGTTATTGTTGCCAGACGAATATACCTACCAGACTGAAAATTTAGAAACCATCACTACGATGACATGATATGTGTTTTTTACGCGTGTATCGGACTCCTAATTGCTGATGCTGACAAAAATCTCGTCGATGTTATCTGCTGCGCTAACTTTTTTCTCTACTTCAATTTGACGGTGGTTGCTGCGCCACAAGTTTTGAATTAGATTAGTAGACCGTGTTTCGTATAATTCGGCCACGCTTAACGAAATTCAATTTTTTCAATTCTCTTCGGCGTATTCTGCAACCTCGCGATTCCATATTTGGGTGTGTTTATGAAGTTTAAATGTAAAAGTTTAGAAGCTGCCTCACGCTAGTGAAGTATTCCAAAAAGCCTAAACTATATACATTAAAGGTGGCTGCCAATGAAATACTTCCCACGCTTCGAAAACAATGACTTTTCAATTTCTCTTCTGGTAAGACGGAACTAGCAATGATGTTAAGAAATTTCTTCAACGAATATTCTGATAGTATTGTAGGACAGTCTTGCTTTTTGTCATTACCTGTTAATTTTTCTACTGCGATTGTCAGGTTTGGTTTTATAAGAAACAATTTCTTGCTGAGTTCGAAAACCTAGTGTTGTAGAAAATGTGTTTAAAATATTGTAATTTTGTTGCGCAATGTACGGCAGCGTTACTGAAATGCTTGTCTTGAATACGCCGCGATTAGTGAACGTGTGTTTGATGGCGCAGCACAGGAACTCTGCAGAGGAAAGCGTTTATCGGGCTCATTTCAGCGCCATCACTGATAAAGACATTCATGCTGCTATCAAAAATGTGGGCAAGCCGAATGAGAACGAAGCAAAAGCAGTGGATGCACGGCAAGAGCTCGACTTACGCGTTGGGTGCGCATTCACCAGGTTTCAGACGAAGTATTTTCAGGCAAGATTGCGTTGCTTGGACGTGAACGGTTTCTGGTTTTCGGGGAACTTACAATGCTTTTACGTAACAGGGTAAATATGGAAATCTGGACTCATCGCTGATATCGTACGGCCCTTGCCAGACCCCGACGCTGGCGTTTTGCGTGGAACGTCATGATACGATTCAGTCTTTTAAACCCGAAACTTACTGGCAAATTGAAATAAGTGCGAAATGTCCGATGGATGGGCCAACGATCTTGTTGGATTGGTCCCGGTAAATTCGCATGTTTGTTGCGGTTCTACTATGCAGAATTGCTGTTTTCACAACCCTTCAATATTTCCAGGGTGAGAGTGTTTGACCAGCACGTCGCCAACATGTTTTTGAGTGGTCTGAAGGAAGTTAAAAAAGCTGTCGTTCAGGCTGTTAAATCGGACGAAAAGAAAAAACTAAGGCCTTTAGCTCTAAATACTGTGGAAATGCTTCGTATTGCAAGCTCCGCCTTGGGTATTGGGCCCCAACAAACAATGCAGGTTGGTGCTTTCTAATCGTTATAAAGGCGGAAATTTCCGTTCTACATTTTTACTCGACAGCTGTTGTGCTGCATATTGTGAATATCTAAGCACACGCAGCTACATATACTTACTTTCCGCAAAGTTCTATTACAGCTTGCAGGTTTTGTGCGCAGTTGGATAAGTTTTAGCCATTGCAAAAATCGGTATTGTTTGCGATTCGTGATGTTTATAACTAACCTATGAATATGAAATGGTACACCTCATGGCAAATTAAAAGGTATCTGTGCAGGCTGCGGAACACCTCTACACTCAAGGCTACATAAGCTATCCAAGAACAGAGACCACACACTATCCAGAAAATTTCGACTTTCGTTCGCCAGTTTCTCAACAAGCATCTGCGCCATGGGGTAGTTATGCTCGGAGTTTACTTCAAAATGGTTTGGCCCAACCGAGAAAGGGTCACGATGCTGGCGATCACCCCCCGATTACCCCAATGCGCTTGGCGAATGAGGCTGACGTTGGTAAGGTTATGCTGCAACTTATATGTAAGATTTTTGTGAACACACTTCATTTGCGACCTTGAGCATAGCGATTTAATTGTGATTCTAATTTGATAACACAATGTTACCGCTTACGAAGCAGTGAAAACGCTTTGTGAGCAACCATTGCATGACTATAGTCTCACTATCTGCCTGACCGGCCACTTTGATCAACTATGTTATGGGTCAGATAGTTCTACTCTTGGTTTGTTTTGTGCAGGGCACGATCAATGGCGTTTGTACGAATACATAGTCCAGCACTTTCTCGCCACCCTCAGCCCAGACTGCACTTACCTGCATACCGAGATAGTGTTCCAAGTTGGCGACGAAAGTTTCAGATGTTCTGGCAACTCACCTTTGATTCCCGGCTACACAGAGGTACACGAAGTGGTGCGGATGGAAGATTATTGCTGCGCAGGTCGAACGTTCCGACTTGCTGTCGTGTGCAGGGCTGTTCAAGCGCTCTTTTTGTTTTTAGATCATGCCTTGGCAGTCTATAAGTGATCAGCAAACCTTGCCTAAGCTCCAAAAAGACGATGAGTGTTCCATCGAAAAAGTTAACCTACTCGAAAAGAAAACCGGCCCCCCAGATTATCTTACCGAGAGTGAGTTGATCTCTCTAATGGAAAAACACGGAATCGGGACTGACGCCAGTATTCCTACCCACATCAATAACATAGTGCAAAGAAACTACGTAACTATATTGTCCAAGCGAAGGCTCCAGCCTACCAATCTGGGTAAGGTTTCATGTGTTTGAAGTACATTTTTATATCGCCGTGCAGTAGCATTGCAAGCACCTTCCATGTCATAATTATTTTTCAGGAATAGTCTTGGTGCATGGATACAAACGGATTGATCGTGACCTGGCGCTGCCTACAATGCGCTCTGCTGTGGAAAAGCAGCTTAATCTGATTGCGCAAGGTGATAGTAGAATGCATCAGTCCGTGGTAATTCTAAAGATCTGCTGTGATGTTTCGATGCTTAACGTAGATTTTCCTCTCCTGAGTATGTTTAAGGAAGAACGAATGAGCTGATTGTATTTTTAGGGGCTCTTAAAATATGCTTAAAAATATGCTCACACTGCCTTCATAGTTTTGTTATTTGTTGGATCATTTCGAAGTGCAAGAGCGCCGCTAGATCGCATTTCTAAAAGGTAGCTTGTTGAAATAAATACACTGTCTTCCTGTTAGGAACCGACTGATGGATCACCTTTAAATATGTTTAGGTAAAGCAGAATACAACGCTGTGCTGCGGCATGCCACCGTCATATTCCACCAAAAGTTCCATTTCTTTGTGAAACACGTGCTGTCAATGGACAAGTTGTTCGAAGTATCTTTCACGCCATTGGCGGAAAGCGGCAAAGCTATGTCAAGGTGGCAACCCATGCAGTGGCAACGTGCTTCCTTTTCTTTATTTAATACTTAATGTCATCTACAGTAAAAATCAAACTGGTAGTCGAAGCGCATTCACCTTTGAGGGTATTACTAGCTTATCTCCAGCAAATGAAATTTTCTATTTTGTGAAAAACTTTCTGATTGTGATCTTGTTCAAGCTAAACTTAAATTTTGAGCAGTTTTAATCATCTTTAGCAATTTTCACACAAACTACTACCACTCACATGCCAACCTGTTTTGCGCAAACACCTTACAGAACAGCGTCAACTGTCTTTTGTCGAAAACCCACACATACCGGTTAAAATTTGAGCGACTTGGGCAACCACCCAAACCGATAAGTTCATCTTGTCTTGACCTATAAAAACAGTGATTATGCAATTACAATTTTTGAAATCAAGCAGCCCATGGCAGGTGGACGTTTACTGATACAAAACTTTTTAGGTAGTTGATATCTTAATGTGAAGACGCCTGAATGTGCAAGTTCAGCCTTTTTTAACTCGACGTATACCTTGCACACGATTAGCACGATTTACTCTGACTTTGGTTTCTGTCTGATTACGGGCGTGATGCATTTTGGTAACTCGTACGTATTACGAATCATGAAATAAGTATCAGAAGATGTTCTGGTATGTGAAGTATTGGATTAACTCTGACAGGTGCGGGAAATGCCGGCGTTACATGAAGTATATCGCAGCCGCGCCTCCCAGATTGCACTGCAGCACGTGCGATGAAACGTACGACCTTCCTGTCAAGACCAACATCAAATTGTACAAAGAGTTGAAGTGTCCTTTGGATGACTTCGAGCTTTTAGTTTGCTCCACAGGTGACTCAAATGCTTCAGAGACTAAACGAATTTATGTATACAGCGCAATAATACGCAAGGTCAGAAAAGCTTTGCAAGCGGTTGGCAATCTCAGAAAATCTCAGAAGTGATTTCACTGCATAGGCTGCTTAAAAGATACCTGTGTGACTTTGACTGAGTATCTCCATTTGAAGGTATCGAAAAGTATGCATGGGCATTGGGCAACGCCTTTAGCTATGTCGACACGTGAGCAAAACTCTCAAAGAAGAGAATGTCTGAGAAAGTCATTTATCTGTTTGGGTTAAGCCAGTGTTTCCCGACCTTTTCAAGTTTGCGGCAACGTACAGAAGAGAAATATAATTTGTGGCCCTTGGTGGCGAACCTGTAGCAACTTGCTCTAAGGTTTAATGACATTTTGAAAAGGTATTTTTTAATGATATATTAAAAAACGTTTTAGGTCACTGCACCCCTGGGTATTGTATTTGGCACTCCGGTTGGGAACCACTGAGTTAAGCTCTGAGGTACTTGCATCGATAGCATTCTAGTTTACTCGTTGCTGAGCTTTGCACCATTGCATGTGGTGGGCAAGTTTTGAGTTTACGGTAAGATCTGCAGGCAGCTTCCAGGCGGAGAACAGTGATTTCTGTTAATCTGCAGCAGAACTGGAAGCTGATTGATATTGTTATATTAAATAAATTTTTGGAGTAACTATCTTTCAAATTGTGCAGATAGTGTCGTCCTTGCACCGGATTATTTTCTATGTAGAGAATGAGTGCTCAGATTTAATTTGAATCGTTTGGGAAAAAGTTTGCGAATCGTTGTCGTGAAAGTAATGGCGTGCTCCATGTTGTGTATAATATGGTTTTGTCGGCCACAAATGCCTTCTGCATTTGATGTCTAATTGCAACGTTTCCTTTTTTATTTCTTGTTCTCTGATATTCTACCACGAACAGTAGGTAGGAATTGTATTTCCTTACTTGGTATGCCAAAGTTCTTTTTCTCAGGTCAATGGTCTGTAATCACTCACACCTAGTGAATGTCAACTTTACTAAAAACGAGTTAATCGAACATTTGTCCTGGCCTTTGTTTCGGTTGGAACAAGTAATCAACCCAGAATTTGGCCAACTTTGTTTCTCTGGACAAAGTGCTGCTGCTGTATAATGATAAACAACCTGCAGCATAAATTGTCAACCTCGAGTACTATCCAGTGAGTGCATGCACGATTGCAATATAATCAGTTTCACGCGTTCATCAACGCATCAAGTACCAGATCAGTGAAAGTAAGCGAGTTATCGAGAGGTCATAGTTTTTCAAAACTGACTTCCCATATTTAACGTTTATCCTGAGACAGCTGTCAGTTTTTTTGACGTTTTTGCCCACGACATGCACCTGCCTACGGGCGTTTTGCTACTGTCATGGTATGTATTTTTTCGTAAAGGCTCCCAGGGAAAGAGCTACACTTTATGCCCTTACTGCTTCAACCATCCGCCATTCAAGGACATGCGAAAAGGCTCTGGGTGTAATTCCTGTACACATCCAGCGTGCCTTCATTCGCGCTCAACGCTTGGAGTTGCATCTTGTGTGTCATGCGAGAACGGAGTGCTTGTTTTGGACATGACCTCAGCACCAAAATGGAAGCTTGCATGCAACGACAACCGTTGTTCCACCGTAGTATCTCTGTTTCAAGATGCGCACAAGGTACGTGCTTGCATAGAATCGAGACAAACGAGCCCTTTTGTATTTGCACGTGAATGTAAGTTGGTGTTTCTGTGTTTTGGCAATAACAACCCCTTTGTGTAGGTCAAGCGACCTCAAATTACCGAAGTAGCGTACCTATCCAGTTTTTCAATCGCAATAAAGATTTATGACTAGACAGCCACATTAACTAGGACTGTGACAAAGCTTTGGCGAAGTTTCAAACTGCATGGCTTGGAACGCGTGGGTTCAACCAGGAGAGTAATGGGACAGGCGTAAGTGTGCAGCGCGCACCAGTGAAATTAGCTATATTATTTTCAAACACCGCTGATACTTGCACAGCTTTACTCGTATCATGGTATCCTGACGCACTCAACCTTTCTCCGAAATAGAGCACACGTGTTGTGCAAGCACAAGTGAAGACAGCACGAAACCACCAAAAGGCTTAGGGTTTTTCAGTGATGCTACCACATCACATGCAACACCCAGGCCCTCGGACTTCTGAAAGAATGACGTAGGAAATGCTACACGTAAATGTCAGGCTCGGCATCTTATGCAATTGATTGACCAGGTCCTTCAGAAACACTAACCTAACGCAAGCTGCGTCAAACAAACATTTATGATTACTTGAAAAAGCGTGCAAAAGTTAGATTTTATTGTTTGAATGGGTACTGAAAGTGGGCTATGTTCTTTGCCTGAGGTATGTCAGATAACTATCTGACTAGAAAAGTTAAAGACAAGAGGACACTTGCGCGCATCTAACATCACTTATGTTTTAACGCGCGATGGCTTGCTATTCAGGCTGTTAGTTACGTCTACTGCAATATTTTATTAACATCGCTCTTGCACCAAAGGCAGACATACAGTACATCACTGTTTTAAAGATTTGAGGAGGTCAACCTTAATGTGCACATGCAGGTCCCATGAGGTGGTGATGTGTTAATGATTGCAGTCAGTTCATTTTTATGAAAAACCTGTTTCAGCTGACACCGAAAATAATTTATCAATAGACATTTGTACGTTGGTTGGTTTAGTTCGCTCTTTTCTAGCGATTTTATATAGAACGTTTATTTCACTGTTGGAGTGCAATGCATTACGCAGCCTAGTGTAGATGAAGAACTGCGAATGCTTGAATTGTGTGTTTAATTGAATCTGCTTACTTGAAATTGACCTAGAAACTTCGCTAAATTGAAGCACAAAAGTCTCCATCCACCTAACATATGCACTGGCTTGTTTAATTGCTATCGCATTCACAACCGTGAGTCAGGAAAAGCTGGTTGCGAATCGTTCATGAGAAGAGGACAACGAATTTCGACGTTATGTTTATAAAAGCTCAGTAGAGTTTGACGAAATTAGGACACCTAGACCTAAATTCTCCGGTTGACAATTGTCCTAGTTGGCAGTTGTCCTGCTACCGAGTTTGACATGTTGAAAAAAGAAAGGTATAGTTTTTACTAAACTTGATGTCACGTCATTAATGGCGTCCCCCTCACGGCATTGGCTATGGTCGATTCTCTCCGGTGCTCGACCGACGAAAACGTAGAATCTGAAATGTTTTAGTTCAGGGAAGTGAAAACTAGCTTGGAATAGGAGTTACTGATACCCCCAATACTGTACAAAGAGTGTATGATTTATGCATCCATACCGACTCAAAATGAAAAAGGAAATTGCGAATCTTGCCAGGGTTGAGAAAAATTCGTTTTTTTTAAAAAAGAAACAGGTTTTTGTTCTTTTTGATAAAAGCACAAAAACCCCATTCTGAATTGTTTTTATCGCATCATGCAATATCACCATTTTCAGAATCACATAATAATTATACCTATTATGGCATTCAAAATTGAGGGTAAAGAAATGTACCCAATTTTTGTTTTCGCAATGTGTTGTTGGTCAGTTCACTCCAAAGTGTTAAGGCTTGGCAAGCATGCGCACAGCAAACAGAAAAAACATTCACACACGAACTCTGCAGTTTCACGTCAAGTTTATGTGCATGTCCTGCTAGTTCAGCATCTATAGAGTGTATTTTTTCAACATATGGTTTGGTGTGTTCCAACATTAGAAACAGTTCGGATTCAGATAAGGCAGAAAAAATGGTTAAAATATACCGATTTTATAGAACTGAAGAAGATAACCAGTAGGATTTACTCAAACTGTTCGAATTATTCTTCTCTTTTTTCAAGTCATTCAAATTTCGTTGCTGTTTGTGTTGTTTGATAAAAAAAACTACAGTTAACTGTGCAAGTGTGCTGCTTATTTACTTTTTACTTCATTGTAGATTTTTCAAAGGAAAAGTAGAGTGTATGTTTTGTGGGTTTTATTGTTTTTCTGGTGTTTGGGATTGGGTTCAATTACATCAAACCTGAATGTTGCCAAGGTAGCTGAGAAACACGCACACAACAACTGAAGCAAATGAGATACGAGAAACATTGCTGTGGATAGTAGGCAAAGCTAATACCCATCAGTTGCAAAAAGTTTAAGCCTCTGGTGCCGCTTCGAGGACCTAAGTGGGCGTAGTATTTGTTTCGATGTGTCGTCATGTAATGACTTGCAATGTAACGCGGCAGGGCAATAGCTAACAACAAAATGTGATAAAAGCATTTTAATCAACATTACATGAACAGGTCGATAGTGGATGCAAATAAAGAGCTTGCATTAGGGCAGGGGTGAATAAAATTGTGAGTCGCTTCGCAGGCCGCATTGAATTGTAAAACTTAGCAGGGCGAATCGAGATCAGATAATTTTGTGTACTATAAATAAGACATACGGAAATGAGTTAGATTTCTTTGCCCGTGCTCGCAGTAGGTATAGTGAGCAAGCCTTGGTATGTAACAAATTCTCTCATCTCTATCTCTAAGTGCCCTACCGAACGTATGGTTTGCTTGTGTCGTCGCCAGAGGGATTTGTCGATTAGTTTGCCAAGAAATTTGAAGGTTACTAATTTCGCACCGGGTAGCACATCAATCGTGATTTTGAAAAGCTGCAATGGCGTGAATGTAATCAAATTTACTCGATCGAAGACTTACGATATAAGTCAGTAACTGTATTCAGGGCCGGCCTTAAGCCGATGCAGCTGCATTGGGCCACGCGCCTCTGCGGGTCCCGCGCCATGGTGTTTGGATAGATTTTTCATGTTTGCCAGATACACCTTGCGCTTGAGAATTGAGTAGAAACGCAATATAAATTTCATTGTTAAAAAAGAGCGCTCTCGTCAGAATTAGCAAATTTCCTCTCGAACATTAGCAAACGTGCTTAATTCTCGTGTTAGTACTGCACTGTATATCTGCGCTCTACCACGATCGTAACACTGTTGACTGAACATGATGACGTCATAAAATCACTGCTCAAAGGGGCCCCGCGCCTAGGTTTTGCATTGGGCCCCGCATCTGCTAGGGCCGACCCTGACTGTATTTGTCGGTTTTACGAACAACAAACGCACCTATGGTCACCAGCTTGCTTTTTTAATTTGTCCATTTTGATGGTACCTATAAAAGCAGCGGGTGCCTGGTTAGGCGAAAGAAATATACAAGTCGCAATGTTTGATTCTTAGGTATGAAAGAACTGTTCCTGATTCGTGTTTGCTATGAGACCAGACTTCATATTCACAATATACTTTAAGATCGAAGCGGATTTGTGTCACTGCTTCACCTAAACATTTTATGTGAATTGTGTTGATACTGTTCGTAACATGTGCCGCAAACCAAACTTATGAGTGGTAAAACGTCTGGTCAAAAATGCTGCAGGTTTATTTGTTTGCATTGTTCACGATCATGTTACTTTAAAAGTCCTCAAAAGCATGACAGGGAACAGAAAACATGGTGAACCCCTACATCATAGTACTTGACCCCCAACAATATACCAGCATTGCGTAGTTAGACATGAAAAATCTAAATTTTAGGCTTTATACTACAGTACTTGATTTAGGGTCAGTGAGTTGTCCATCCGCAATAACCACAATCGAGGCACGCTGGTTCAAATGCTATCGCACGCCCCATCCAGGCCGCAGGTGTGACCTTCATTTGGTAGTTCGTCTGAGAGGCAGAAAATATGACCCCACTTACGATTATAAACCCCCCAAAATATTTATATTTTGTAGCGCCGACTTCATCAACACGATTGCTTGAAATCTTCGACATAATTTTTTTTCTATGTTCTTCTCAAAAATAAATGACAATGCGACTGTAACATAAAATTTATAGCTCTTTCGTATAGTTAAGAGCATGAAGACAAGATTTGCACAGCAAAATATTTTCCCAACACTCTAGCAAACCATAAAGTACGCCCAATGTAGACACACCTTTTTTCAAGAAAAGTTCATGCGAAACTTGCAGCCGATTTTTCGTAACGTCAACAAACAAGCTTCAGTATACTGGGAATCCTGTTGGAAACGGCTAACTTAGGATCTGCAGCAAATTTGTTTTGTTCAGCATTGACCAACCACGGCTCATGTATTTCAAGGAAAATATAATTGACTAATGCCAGGGTTTTTTAAGGAAAATGTCAGGTACCCGGTATGGATCTGTAGGTACCCGATTTCTCTCATTCTAGGGACCCGAATCGGGTCCCTAAAACGCCTTAAAAACCCTGCTAATGCTTTACTAATAGAAACCACTCTGCTGCAGTGAATACGGCCGAGTATTTCGTAAAAGGCTAAATGAATTGAAGCTTGAACCCAACGGGTGTAAGACAGCGGGTGAATTTTAACGCTATTTAAACTCCAAATATACTTAGACTTTTCGTAAAGAACTTTTGACACTGCTACCAAAGGTAGCACTCAAAGCACAAACATTTCTATCCATGTGGCAGATGATTATCTGCATCAACTGATAAAAACGTCCTTGCCACCAACACATCCAGTAGGTAACAGTCGATCACAAAAATTTTCTTCGTGCCTTTAAAGCAGGAAAAGTTTTTCGCAAGATATGACGGTCGTAGTATCAGATCCATAGTCAGAATGGAAGTATTTTCTTTTGCATAATGTTATATGCATCCTGCTTTTTATTCGCTTAAGGATAGAAAATGAACGTTCCACTTCAGTGTTGCGGCAGTTGTCACATATGCAAAACTCTGAATTTTTATTTTGCGAATTCAGTGCATTTTTTATTTCCTGTTCTTTTTATTCTTTTCTTATAAGCACTTTCATACAAAAAGGTCTGCATCTTCCTCACACCGCATGTTCTTTGGTACCAAGCTTTCAAACGATCGTTTTTTACTTCATTTTCAATCTTCCCGACAAAGCACACACCAATGCATGACCCACAGCCACTGCAGAACGTCGATTAAAGGCAATGCTGCTTTGTTCTATTGCGTAACACACCCTATTGTTATGTAACCACTCAACTGATAAGAATCTACCCCAGGTGTGCACAACCTTTTCGCTATTGGCGACCGCATTACGTTGATTTTTATGAATTACGGGCGCCAGTGCGTTCAAGATATTTTTTGCATTGCTTCTGCTTGGCCATCTTTCTGCTAAGTATCCGCTTACGGTAGATCAAGAGTTTTTATCAATGCACGGCCGCCATAAATTACATTTTAAATTACATGTTCACGGCTTTATTGAAGGTTGTGCACCCCTGGTCTATAACGTTTGCCCTCAGCGGGGCATCACGTCAATTGTGGAGTTTCGCTTCTGCACAATTTCGAATTTTGTTAAAATAGAACAACCACTATAGAAATGAGTTGCGCGGGGCCATGGCCTATGCGCGAACCCGTTCCTGGCCCCAATTCAAACGTTATGTCTTCTTTCGTCAAGATTACTGTCACTGAAGATGCGTGCGAAAAATGTGGCGCGTACGAGATTGTTGTCGATTTTCATAAAGACAAAACACCGCTGCCAGATCAAGAGACGAAACGTGTTGGTAAGATATTTGCTCTATGTATGGAAAGGTGGTGGATATCCACCGTTTCGAATTAAATCATTTGAGTGCTAATTTGAGTTGAATCATTTGAGTAATTTCAACTGAAGCACGTTTTGTTTCCGCAGGTTGCGTGTTCTGCGATGACGTTTTCTCTGGTTTAATCAAATTGAAACAAGCCCGCTTACAAGTTAAACGGCAGCCACTTGGCAACAATAGAAGAGGGGGTCGACCCGGTGGTGGTCAAAAGAGACGTGCACCGAAAGACAAAATGTCACAACTGGCTGCGTACTTCGTGTAACTGACCTTAGCAGAGCGCCATAACGGTAATAATTACAATAGCGATGAATTGAGTCATTGGTAGTTTGATTGCAGCTTTAATGGGCAAATATCACGATATTTCTTGATGGTGAATTGCTCTTTGTTGAAGCTCTACAGTTCTTCTTTTCCTTTGTTTTCGAACGACAGAGAAGCGCTATTTATGCAGTATCTTAAACCAGTCGGTGCGGGGCCATCCGGGAACACGTGGCCAAGATGTGCCTTGCACTGAAATTTGAAATATGGATAAAACTGAAACGATCTAGCGGAAAAGTTTCAAATAAACCTTTCAATGGAGAAGTTCGGTGCTACAAACCTTTTTGCAAACTACTTCTGTCCTCTGGCGTCCGAGACTCAAGTCCTCATGTTCTTCAATCACTTTTTTATCCGCTGTTTCGTAAAATGATGGCCACCCCGACCCTGAGTTGTATTTATGTTCGGACCTGCATAGTCAACACGCTTGTCTGATAGATGTTTAACACAAATCACCTGCAGGCTGCAAATATTTTTTATCTACGGTACAATAACTTACTTAAATAAACTTTCTCCACAGACTATGCACTTGTATATGCCAGGTTCCTTGTTGCTCTCGTACTCTCCAGTAAATGCCCTGTGACATAATTCACAAATGTAAGAAGCGTCACATTTAAATGCTTTGTAGGGCCTTTGGTTCATGCATATGAATGAAACGCATGTCAAAGGTGGATGCCTGGCAGACCTGTGCGTTAGAAACGCAACTAAATCAGATGTAAAACTCAGGTTTGCATCAAAGGATAGATGGTTCGTGCTGCGCAGGAATTCCGTGCCCTCGTCGAACTTTTGCTGCTTGCGCTTGCATCTACTTCGAAGGATTGGGCAATAAGACGCGATATTTGGTATTTGCATACAATTTTTTCTGCATCCATAATGTGAACACGCCAGGAGTTAGTTAGATAAACTTGATCTGCTGAACTTCGGTACTTTTATCTCCAGAATATCAGAAGATTCGTAGCAGAATTGAACTGATGCACAAAGTCACAGTAGCACTGGTAATAAAAATGCAAGACGTTTGCGTGCATGTTCAACATTACTTACAGCTTGTCGACTGGTCGTTCTTCACAGCGAACGCGGCAGGCATTTTTATAATCTCCAACAGAAACACTTCTACCGTATTGCTAAAGTCGAAAAGAGTCATTTCTGTGGTGTAATTTTGAAGAGTTACGACTTTTTCGGTGTAGATCGAATCACAAGAAACTACACAGTCTGATTTTCGAAAGGTGGGAAACTTCTATTTTATTAATCATGGAAAGAACACCACCACTGCTAAACAACCTCTTGGTATACCTCGTATACATGAGAGTTTCAATCAAAAAACCATATCCATCAGCGACAGTGAATAAAACCAGGTTGACAACCCTTTCAAAATCAACGTCTGCGGCATAAATGGTATACCACATAGCATATTTAAATTGTGTTGTCTATTACTTTCAGCTCGTTACTAAATTTATTGATGTCAAGTACAGTATAAGCGGCTGAGATGCGATTCTTGCCGGGAGTTCACACTATGGTATTAAAAACTACAGTCATTCTGTTTTCCTGCACAGTGCGCACCCCACATTTAAAGATGGCCCACCCCAAGCGTTACACTATTTCGTGTAGAATTATCCGTTGCAGAGTTTGTAGAGCTGGGAATTTACATAGATTTTTATGATTTTGTGTAAGCAACTTAACAGCATCACCTGCCTCAGGAGCACCTTGGTTCGTTTTGAAGAAAGCTATGGTGACAAACTTTACAGGTATGGGTCGCGACTAACATCCACATCAGCGTGACGTAGCCATGGCGAACTTTGTCCAACTGTTTGTCCCCAAATCTTAGCACATTTCGGGTCATCGGAGACATGGGCGTCAGAAGGGAGGGCCAACTTTGAAATTTGACATCTTCCTATAAATTTTTTAAGCAAAAACAGGGTGTTTTCTCAGTTTTTAATGGTTAAAATAAGATTTTACCACTTGGCCCAAACCTGCAAAAACCCTTTTGGCCCCTCCCTAGAAAAAATCCTTCCGACGCCCACGATCGGACAATCCGACATGACCTGCCATCTTCTGGAAAATGGGAAGCAAATTTTACTTTTAGAGAAATGATGCAAAGACCAAAATTTAACAAAACCTTCCATTTTTAAATGCTCAGTATTCTACGCATTGTGCACCGTGATCATTAGTCCATGATGAAAGATAAAAAAGTCACCCTATTTAGATAAAAAAAACAAATTGCAATATATATCAAATTATCTCTTGAAATTCTTTACTTGCTAGTGATTGTTTATGTTCAGTATATAGATAAAAAAAACAAATTGCATCTCTTGAAATTCTTTACTTGCTAGTGATTGTTTATGTTCAGTATATTCAGTGTTTATGTTTAGTATGCTTACTGTTCTGTTCCTTTCTCCTGAGTGACATGGTACTGCAAAGGCGTCAGACGTTTTTTCAATTCCTCTTCTGTAAAGACAGGTTTGTAAGAACTTGAAGCCACACAAAATAATCCAAAAATATAAATGATGGCAAAATTACATTTAAAAACATGTACTTGATTCATAATCAACATGTACCAACTGCACTACAAAGGGCTAGATTAGCAACATGATCACACAAGTATCAGAGAGCCATTTACATAAAAGACGACTCATTTGCGCAACTTATTGCAATCAGATATGTGCAAACAAGTAAGCCAGAGATGTTGGTTTACTGATTAGGCAGAGGAGCTGTTTGAAAAAGAGGGTATGTTAGATAGAGCACCCTGTTTCAAATTTGGTTAGATCAAATGTGGAAAATACTTCATCAACATTTATCAATCACTCATAATAACAGATCTACACATCTTTGGACAATATTTTGGTTTAGATAAAAAAAAATCTCATGGGACAGATCCGATCCATTGGATATTAACTGAAATTTATTGACTTGAAAATAAAAAGTTTTTGCTACAAACTTCAGCAAGGTGAAATCATGCAGACAGAAAAAATTCCAGTTAAATACTTTCAACTAAATAATCAAAAGTACATATGTGCTTCAGTTAGGTTTCTTGGGCAACACCACATGAAAACCAATAAATCAGTTAGCATGTCATCTCAATATTTGGAATGGATCAATCTGGTAGTGATTTAATAATCGAGACTTGGAAACACAGATCGTACCATAGCTTTACATTCATAAAATATGCTAAAAGTGGATTCGTTCAATCTTTCCTTGACAAAATATGCTGGACTATAGTATATAAAATATTTAGTGGCAGAACACACTGAAATCCACACCTTGTTGGCGGTATACAACAAATGCACTGAACCAAGTTTACCACAAGAAATCCAGTTTCGTCCATTTAACTCATGGCCAAAGACCCAGTTTTTACATGGAATTTGCCCAGGATAAGCTAAAACTGCAGTTTTGAAGCAATCTCAGTCTTCAGATAATTTAAAACGAACTGCAATTCACAGAAGCAAGAATGCAGCATTGAGCATATGATTAAACATACATGTCATGTGCTTGTTAACTGTGGTATGATGAACAATTTGATGTAAGTATAGATGAACCTAATAATTTTCTAATTTAGTGTGAATGATTGGTTACATTGCAAACAACTGAAAAACAGCTTGAATAATCTTATACCAAAATTTTCAGTGAATACTAAAAGCTGCAGCCAGATTCATAATTAAGCAGTTCAAATACACACATGCTTTCTTTTGCTACATCACTGGACCTTAGTTGTCAAGTTCAGTAAAAGGCAGGAGACTTGTTAGCTTGACTGCTACAGTTTTTCAAGCTGCTAACAATGCTGTTTAGCTTGCATTTGGATGTAAGATGACATGCCTGCACTCTTTTGGCAAGAACAGGGGTCTACAAACATTCTTGTTGGAGGATCACATACTGTAAGCTATTACAAAATAATCGAGGGCCAAGGAAACTCCCAGTCCAAAATAAAAAAATGTCAAAGCATGGATGTTTTTAACAAAAGAGCATTTGTTAAAAAGACTAATGAAATCATTTTGCTTCTTTGGGTGCCCTGTAAACAACGGATATCCGTCAGTAGCAGATCTTGGTTGCAGATATAAAATGATGTAACCAAACTTGCGAAAACTGATATTTTGTGGCGACTAATGACACCACAACGGTAGTAAAAATAAAATTTGTTGGTAGCCTACACTTTCAGCTGCCATCCCTCTTGCACCAAGATTATTACAATCTTGATAACAAACCCCAGTGGGACCAAAAATTAGGTATCAACAATTGTGAAAATATAAAAAATTGAAACATTGTAACTTTTTAGCATTACATGTTTGGGGGAAATTATGTTAAATGGCAATCACAAATGTTTTTTCCATTGTAGTTTTATCTTTATCATTGTATATCAAGGTATTTTTCCACTCCGGTACATCATCACACATCTGTTAACGATATTTGCACTGACAGACATCTGTTCTTTACATTGAACCAATGTTTTAATTTAGCATAGTGGGATAATCAGACTTCAGATGGGATGTGTACGACTTTCAGCTACAACTAATATCAACTAACGCATCAGATTATGACAGCACATCAGCTGAGGTTAAGCCAGCCCGTGGCGCAGCATTACTTAGCCAACTGACATGTGTGTCCATCTTACATAATGTCATTGCTTCAGGATGTTTCATTCTACCAAGTCAACAAATTTTTAATAAAAAACGTGTTATTTTCTCATTACTAATAAAGTACTTTTGCAAGCTGGGTGAAATAGCTTTGTTGGCCAGGGAGATCCCTAAGCTTTAGCTAGATTCACATGTCATTTTCCTGTAAAGCCCAGGTCACATCCTGTGCAAGCCACACATGTATACCGTGTTTCCCCAATAATGAGACCTAGCATGATTTTTGAGGATATTAATATAAGCCCTGGTTGACTGGTGGGAAATTGAGTTAGGCAAAATCTCCACTGGAATTTTTGAAACCGATAACCTGCAAGACATTCCAGAGGATGATGGTATGATTGTTTTTGAATAAACTGTTGTTAATGTGTTTCTGAATAAAAACATGGTATAAGTAAATGTAGATAGTTTTTTGTAAGTGCTGTTTGTTTAGAAATCTTCTAATTTTCACTTTGTAACTACATTTTTTGACATATCAAAATAAAACATCCCTTGAAAATAAGCTCTTCCACAACATTACTGAACCTTGCAACTGCTGTTTTGCTTTTGTTTGCACAGTCAACCAAAAAATGACACACAGCAGTATGATGTGGTTTTGCCTATACCCCGTTTCCTTCAGATATAGATAGTTGAGTAGTTTAGTACTTGTTCTTCGCACAGTATTAGTATTCATCAGCGTTGCCACTCTGTTATGAAGAAAAACCCCAGAATTTACCATGAAACAACACAAAATAATAAAAACCTGAGGCATACAAAATGTTTAATGAAGTCAAAATAAAAATTAAGGTAATATGCATTATTTGCATCAAATTTTTAACAAGTTCCAGTCTATTTTGAAACATTCTGACAATTTACAAGTAGGATATCAGCAAATCAAATGTACGCAGTAACATAAAGATTAGATCTTTTCAAAAAAATGTTGAATGTTTTTTTTACTTTCACTTAAATGCACAAATTGAAACATTTACAAGATAGGTCTTACAGTTTTCTTTTCACCCTAATTACTGCAACATTTGACTATTAATTTAACATTCATACCTATCACAATGCACCTGTAAGTGTAAAATACACTGAACAGATTCTCAACCACAGCATCTTCCATGCTAAAATCATGCACAAGCAGCCCTTGACATGTCAGCAATAGATTAGAGTGCTGACCTATGCCTAGTCAGTGCTTAATCTGTAACACATTAGATTTTAAACAATTTGGTTAAGCCTAGCCCTACTCTACCGTACTGGCTGCTGACTCTGCACACATATTATTACGCCAGTGAAGTGAAACTACTGCATTCTTGAATGAAAAATACAGTAATACAACATACATTTCTAAAATTTGACCAGAGCAAAAAAACCCAGACTTTCAATAAAACTTAAAAGCCCCAGATAAAACAGAAAAACCCCAGATCCAGTGAAAAAACAGCAGTGCCAACAGTGGTGTTCATCAGTTGGCCTACTTTCACCAACCAAGCGTTGAAGTAGTCTCTTACCCTTCTGTGCCATATTGTCCAAACGTTTCGAACTCCAAAGAACGGAGGAAGTACGTAAAACAGGCACAGGATACAGAGTTCGAGCACACTTTCGAAACAAAGTGCGATACATATGGTGATAGTGCACGAGGCTGGAAGAATGTCCACTGCAATGCAAACCAGGGTTGCCAGATTTTTTTACCTGAAGCAGTCAAACATTGTTCTCAAAGGGGCCAAATTGAAAGATGCGTACTTTATTGTAAACACCTTTTCTTTTCAGAACTTTCACGACATTACTGAAACTTTCATCTGGATCTTGCAACTAGTGAACGACCGGGGCACTAAATTTAGCCGGGGCCGGGGCAGTCAAACATATTTCTTGGTTTAGGTATTTGAAAGAAAACAAGAGTGCTGTAGACTGCACATACATCATCATGGTGGATGTGATCTTGAAACTGTGTTCTTTCAGTTTCTGGCAATGCAAAGCAAAGATTTTTTTCAGAAATGTGAATTAGAAATCTTAATAAAACAGATGGCAAACCTGCAACTTGCTAGCGAAACGCATAGGTGCAGAGCACGTATCACTAGTTAATATACACAGATGTTTTACTAG
>JGI24159J19872_10003754_pt1 | contig 19112 bp, 8 predicted proteins | sample Ectturendosymbi4_FD_19872 | JGI IMG/M metagenome (IMG submission 19872) | reverse complement strand
GAGGTTCGAATCTCGGCCGGGTCGTGCCAAGACCTTAAAAATTGGAACTTGCTTCAGTCTGGCCAAGCGCTCGGCATAATGACTGTAGCAGGGAAATTCTCCAATGCCGATGCAATCTTCAAGATAAACAAATCAGCTGTCCGCTTTTTCAAAACGATGTGTAATTGTGTCAACGCCATTAGTAATTTTTACGGTAAAGTAAGTAAAGTTTTGTTTCAAAATAAACATTTTATTTTTGTTTTGTGATAGCAGCCAGCTGCCTAACGTTGGAAAATAAAAAACTGGTGATGCTACAGTAATTTTTCATTCGCTTTTTCTTCACATACATCTGGCTTTGCTTCATGGACATTGCAATTGTTGTTTCTGCTGGTAGCTCACATTTCTTTCATTTTGAAAAAGTCATCATACGTCTTGCTGTAATATGACAAAAAATACTGGGAAAAGCATTTTTATTAGAAGTCTTTGTTAATGCCATCCTTTGAAAAAAGTGTCCACAAAACTTATGGTGTATTAGCTCCGTGGTTTTCCATGTACTCTGGCTCATCTTCTTGGTTTGTCGCAGAACTAGTGGTGGAAAACATTCTTGTAAAAGCAAGTTTTATGTCGATATTATCAAAAGTAAGCAGGTTAAAAGCCTTGCTTCGTTTTTTCAACATCCAAGCGAGAGTCTTTACAAACGATACATGTGGCAATGAGTTAGCGGCCAAAAACTTTGCCCTGACAAAGGCGAAAACGGCTGCACTGTTGAAAAATACATGAATGCGTCACAATGGTAACATTGTCTGTATCCTTACAATTGACAGCAAAAGGGAGACTCGCCCATATGTAGCGTCAACGCCAACGCCAACGCCAGAAATTAAGTCAAGTTGCCCTAAAAACATTGCACAAAAAACATTACTTTTTGAAAATTTGCAATGTAAGCAACCACCAAAAGTAGATGCAGCGAAATTGCTTTTATAGGTACAACGTTCCCGCCTTAACATTATCATTGTCCCTTATTCAAATGCAGTCAGTGACATTTTCAGATCAGCTTGCTGTTTTTACCAACCTAGCTTTATTGGAATTTCGAATTTATGTCCTTGCGCAACTGGTTCTTTATTTAGGGACTGCAACGACCTGTCCGCAATACCAACAGGAGTATCAAATCTACACTGCGAGTTTACTAAAGTAAGACATTTGAACGGTCGCCTTTGATGCACCTGGAACCAATTAGGTTATGAAGATATAGCCCAGGGTTGTTTTTACAGTTTCGGCGCGTGATCCTCGCATTCTCTAACCAAACATGTTTGTTTTTTTTGCAAAACAGTTTTCTCCGAGAAGGGCAAATTGCCGCAGTCACCAACGCGCAAAATCACTTCTGCAAAATCGAAGTTGAACTTTTGGTTTACGAAGTAAAACAAACCTCTTGTTGACGGCAGAAGCATCTTTAGTGTTACTAAAAGTATTGCTTGCGTACGGCGTATTCCAAAACCTGTACTACGGTTTGGCCAGATTCCAAACTTTAAATGACTGCAAAAGGACCAGATGTCGTTAATGCCGACATTTAGGTCAAAATTTATTTCGCTACTTTTCAATTTTCTAGTCATGTATTGCCTGATTGTTTACCAAGTAAACTCTTAAAAAACTTGTGTTCAAGTAATTAGTCTCAACCAATGTGGCGCAGTCAGATTTATCAACAACTTTTTTCAAAGGAAATCGATTTCACGTAATTCACGTATCTTCAGTCCTGATATTCAAAAACTTTGCTAATTGATTCCATTGCATTACCTTCGTGGAGATTAATTACTTGCACACAGAGATGCACACAGATATGTGCAAGTCCGAATCATCACAAAGTCATGAAAGTAGAACCAGTCTGTTGATTCCTCGAAAGCTAGCAGTAAACCAAGCTGTTATTTGTTGATGAAAAGCTTGTGATTTGCTTTGCTGCAACCTCGCACTCATAAACCAGATTTGGATTGCGGTTTCCAAGGAATACTTTCTACACAACTCAGATCCACAAGCTGACACTGCGTGAAGGCGTTTTGAAGAAAGCTGTTCGAAGAGCATTTATTCAACACGCGAAATCAAAAGTTCATTAAATCTCAACAATTTATACAAAAGTTTAAAGCCGTCTCGTTGCTGCATGAAGACAAGCTAAATAATTTTTTTAACTTCTGAAACTGGGAACAGTGGCACAGCCAGCTCAAAATTTTGGGAGGAAAAATCTTTTGAATTTAAGCGAGGAGCAGTATTTTGTTGGGACAGAACCGTCGCCAGAAAGTTTTCTATAGGGGGGCTTCGTGGTTCTGCGGGAGGCTTTGCGTTTGTGCTGGGGGGCTTGACATTATAAAATTAAACAAAACTTCACTGATTTACAGTGTTTCACGTTTCAATTTAGCGGGGCTTGGAGCTTTGTTTGGGGGGGCTAAGCTCACCAAAGCCCTCCGTGGCGACGGGACTGGTTTGGGACAACCCCTCTCAAAGCACAAAATGAACAAGGTTATGCTAGAAATTTGAGGGGCATGGCCCCTTTGACCCTTACTGACTAGACTACGCCTATGAATGGGAAACATGCCGTGTAGTTACAATACGAACAGATGCCCAGCTTTGAATATATGCCTGTTGTTGATGAAGTTGAGCTTTATGCAGTAAATGTTAATTTGTTTGGCAAGCGTACCTGCAGCACACATTTTACTTGTTGCGGCACGGCAGGAAATGATCGCATTTCTTTGCTTCACTTTGGTTTCAGATAGACTCATGAACCCTTGAAAAGATGTTTAGAATTTTAGTGGTAGTAATTGCAATGCTATGCAAAAAGTAGTTGCACTTTCACTGAGCTCTAAAACAATAATGCGGTGACCTTAGCCCTTTTCGGCCTCTTTTGCAAAAAACTTGGAATATATGTATATTTCTTTCAAATGCAAGCGTATAAAAAGGCCAAGCCTGCTGTGATAACTACACTATAGGATTCACAGCATGCTGCACACCAAAACATTTGCAGTACCTTTGCACCTACTTATGAGCCTGACTGCTTGTACTTTTGTGTTCAACTAGGTCCAAATTAACTATAGGTACCATTCTGTTGTCAAACTGATTGCAGTATATCCATAGGCATGCCGACAGCAAATGATCCAAACCTTGACCAAACAGTGCAAGCATATTGTTGGGAATTCAATGAAATTTCCTGCATCTCAAAGCAGATGTAATGTTCTTTCACAAACATTAATTTCTTCTCTTTGATTTTAGCTCAAGGGAGCTGTTTTAAAGTACTTCTCTTGAGCATTTACGACGTTTCTTCCATTTTTAATATAGATATTAAACATTGCAGATATTTTGGCCTAGACGCAAAAAAATACAGTGAAAATGGACCCAACGCCCCAATTTAGGTTTTTCATTGAATACGGGATAGTTATAAGTTCATGCGTTCTAACATGCTCTAATTTTGTCGCTTTCAAATGCACAGAAAGTATTTTATTAGTAGGTTACGTTCATAAGGTCGTTTAAGCCTTTTTTGTTAAAATGAAAATACATTTTATTGCTCTGCGTGAAATCGACATAAAAACATAATGTGAAAAATTGGCATAGTTGCATTAACTGTGCACTGTGAAATTCTTTTGTCAGACATTGACCCCTCCATAATGCACCTGTCTCTTGACAAGAGTCTAGAATTGGGGTCGACAACCTACGGCCCGCGGGCCGGATCTGGCCGGCCAGGTAAAATCATCCGGCCCGCTATCCCTTTACAAACTGTAACTGTATGTCCCGCCTAGTGGTATATCTTATGAATCTGCCCTCCTTGCAACTTTGTGTTCTATATTCGTGAGGAGCTGCTTATGAGAAACTGCACTGTGCTATAAACGTCCTGCATGTCATCTTTTGGGCTTTCGTTATGAACTGTGAAAATCAAAGAGTTAATCTAATTGAATTTCCCAAGTTTTATCAACATCATTTACAGCAAAATTAACAAAATTGTTTGTGGAATATTAGTACGGCCCGCCATACCTTGCAGATTTTGTTTTTGGCCCGTGACTTGGGAAAGGTTGCCGACCCTGGTCTAGAACACGCCTGTCATAGAGTCATCGTTAACTCTCCAGTCTCTTCTATTATTCACCGGTGGTGCCACAACAACCCTGTTTCAAGATGATACAAACATTTCGACTGTTCTTACTTTTCAATGAAGCCAGATAGCTTTTTCGATGGGATTGCGAACCAATTACTTATTTAGAACTCCCGTAGCAATAAAAGACGTAAAATAAAGAAAAGATTTCTTCAATTGGCAAAAGAGCCACCTAAAATCCAACAAATACAAAAAAATTCTTGTTTCAAACTCTTCCAGTTCCACGTTTTGACGATTAGTCCTACCTTAATGTGTGTCATATTCCATCCATCAAAAAGATGTGCAAAGCCGTGTAGGATAGCTATAACCCTTAAACTGATCTTTCAAACATTTGGTATGTGTGTGCTTGACCACAAGCAGACCTGAGGCAAAATTTCTCATACGTAACATTTCACAGTAAATTTCAAAACATACAAAGATTTTTAGTATAGCTTATGACCATAAAAGGATACGATAAACGTACCAAACGCAAAGTCTGATTCCTTTTCAGTAACGATTAACGAATACAGCTGTCGCAAAATGTCCACTTTCGCCTACTGGGCGAATAGATGTTGAGATGTTTGCCATCAGGCACTTGCAGCTGAACCATTACAACCAAGCGGATAAACGAGCCATGACTTGCTGTCTTGCATTCCGCTAACCTTGTTAAGGTCAATATATCACAGCTGTTTCGGCCTGCGAGCTTCTATCTGTAGCTTCAGCCGGCGCAGTGCTGGCGTAAACGCTGGCCTTTTCCTTTACGTCACCACTTTCTGAGCCTCGCGAGAAAAATGCAAGCGATAAAACTGTCACCGCGTAGTCAGAGATAGGCTTGTTTTGAAATGCGCTCGCTGCCCTTGCCCTCCGTGTTTTGCATTGCAACGTGCTACTTCCAGCTAAGCCTAAAGCTACGCACAGTATGAACAAGCTAAGTACTGCAGTAAAGTGAGCATTCCGTATGCAGTTTTAGCAACGTGTTGACATTTTGATGAAGTTAGGTCTTTACATTTTGAAACTCTATTGCCAAAAATAACGTATTTTACTTGAATCTTGGTCAGCTAATATCTGCAGTTCACCTAAAACATTCTTAAAATGTTTCGATTTTACCGTGACAAGCGTTGTTAAAAAAGAGTGCGAAGTGTTCACTCGTCAGTCAAATGCTACCGCTACGAATGAACAAAGCTCTTAGGTTTGCTGCAAGCTTTCGACAAATCAGCTGATTGGATTAGTCTTTCAATGATTCCGACTTGCATGTATCTGTGTTCAATTAATTAGTCTCCGCAAAAATGACGTAGTCCAATCAGTCACCATTCTTTTAAAAGGAAATCGATTTCACGTAGCTCTACGCATCCTGAAATCTTCGCATCCTGTCAAATATCGCTTGCTTAAATTGGGGCGAAGTTTCTGGAACAGTTGGTCAACTTTCTCTTCACTGTTGTCACTATCTCACCTACAGCAGTGAATTATTCAAAAATCATACTAACTTCTTCGGTTTGCTAGTGCTCAACTAAAACCACCTGACCTGTCTCAGAGGTACCGCATGTATCCAGTTCTAATGATGAGAAAGCAAAGAATTTTCACAAGCTCGTTATCAGGCAAAAGCTTCGAGAGTAGTAGCTTTGATCGATGTGTTCGAGCTTTTATGGGTTCGTCCGCCAGATCTGGATCGCACGCCCCTACAATTATATGCGCCTTATCGTAACCTCTGCGTTCAAATGCAAGCGCTTACATCCCGAAGGAAATGCTGCATATTGGCAGAAAGCTTCGGGAGGAAGCGATTTATCATGTAAAAGGATTATTCAAAACTTTCTACACCAACTTTTGCACCGCAAAATGAAACGAAAAGCCCGCGTTTAGATTTACAGACGTTTGTCACAAGCAAAACACTACTGCGTGTCTCAATACAGTAATACACGAGTTCNAATCGGATCATNTTTTTACTTCAAGATACCCTGTGGGACAGGATTGCAAGCAGGTATCTCGCAACGCATTGCTGTCAATTCTCCTGATACAGTGATAACTGTGTTGGTTGGTTTCGTATTGTCACCGGAATTTACCGAATGAAGCTATGTTTTCTACTTCCTCGCCAGGCAATCACAATTTGTTTGTACATTGTTATGCAAACTTTCTTTTATCTCCCAGCGCTTCTTGAATCCAGCAAAGCAACTTTTGCACTTACAAGCACTTACAAACTAACTTTACATTACAACAAAGGCTAATTTTTCAGCATTATTGCTTTTACGTAATTCCATTATTGCTGAAAATGTTATTTGTTTGCTTCCGCTTGTACCAACTGATTTTGCAATTCTGCATCGTGGTGAAAAAATTTCTAAAAAGTTTGAATGAAGAAAGCAGTATCATGAAAATAGGGAACTGCGTTGACCATGGGCAATATTTCTGATTTTGTGCGCATGGACAAAACCCTGCAGGTGGACGTTTTGCAGGGCAAACAAAAGAGTAGATTAATCACGACATTTTAGCAATAACAAATCTTATGATCAACTTTTCTTCGCAGCGGTTTTCATCGCCACTTCAGACAAAGAAAATTTCACTGTCTGTTGAGCGAAAAGCTTTGTTTGTTGAAGTTCAGGCTGGAGGTGGTCGATGTACGTGCTGGCGGCTTTATCTCTGTCACGTACGATTAAACTTCTACCTTCGCTTATCACTTAAAATCTAATAAAAGAAGTTGGAGAACGATTTGGCCACCCAAGAAGCATCTGCACTAAAATTGTAAAACCGCAATTCTTCACCGCATTTGATGATTTATTTTCGCACTATGATGATAAATGCAACATTGCAGGTTAGATGTATCTATTAGGATTCAGTTAACTATGAGCAGCGCGACACATCAATGCACAAGGAGCGTAACTATAACTAAACTGGAAACAAGAGTATTTTTTGCAAAATGCACCAGCGTTACAACCCACCATATCGCACTCGATGTAGCTTCGCAAACTGTCGAAATGTCAAAGACGTTAAATCTGCAGTGTAAGCCATGCGCTAAAAGAAATTTACCGCTTCTTATAGACCTTTTCTTTCTGAGAAACGCAAAACAATTTACACTAAAAAACAATGCCCTGTTAAATAAAATTTGTATGTACTTAGCGATCTGCTTACAAAACCACCATTGCAAAAATTACCCATAATAACCCTCCATATGACTCGCACGTTGTGTAATTACTGCGTGTCTTTTCTGCAGAGTAGTTTTTAATGACGAGGTCCTTCGGACTTAAATAAAACAGTATTTGGGCATAAACAGATGAGACATATAATTTTCAGAATCCTGGTAAAAATTCCACGTCACGAACGTACTGTAACACGACCAGTTGGCGAAACGTACTTCAACAGTGATTGTACAATGCCCGGGAGCAAAAGTTGCATGTAGCCAGTTGTTTTCTCGCCTATAATTGCCAGGAATCGTCAACAAGCTGATATGTNAATGGTCATTAGCCTCGCCTCACTTTTCAAAATGTTAGTGAGTCACTTTATAACTTTATACACTTNCAAAACNTTTTCGACAAAAATTTGTGAGTCACTTTATGGATCGTAAATAAAGTTAGCATAAAGATTTTTACTTCGACCNCCAAGTTATTCAATTGCATAATGGTCAGCATCGGCGTTGTTTTCAAACAAGTTGCATGTGGCGACTATACGTCAGACAAGACAATNAAAACATATGTTTCTTACCCGTGCTGCAGAACGGTTGTGGGGCAAGCACTGGCTGTACAACCTTGAGACATACGTAGAATGTCAGTCCGACGGTGTAACTACAATCGTATCAGCAAAAGCTAAGACTCACACTCAACCAAACAGCGCACTGCCGTTTCACCTAGCGAGTGTAGCAACCGATTCGTCATCCACGAGCACATAAAATAAACAATATCAGAAGAAAAATTCATGGTCGCAACACCTGAGCAGCAAACTTGCATGACTAATGAAGCAACTATACTTGTCAATCGTCTTTAATGGTCAAAGCTTACTCATTTCGGGGAGCTCGTTTCTGTAAAGTGCCAAAGTCTCACTCAATGTCTGCAGAGATATGTTTTAACTCAGGGGTTCCCAACCAGGAGTACATGTACCCCCAGGGGTACATTTGCCTATCCGAAGGGGTACATTTAAGGCTAGCAATAGATGAGAAAACTATATTTGCATATTTTTTATTTCCAAATATTTATACAAATGTCAGTGAGTATTATTTAAAAAAATCATTATATGCTTATTGTTAAATATATCTATGAATGATCATGATAAAATGCTTTGTCATAAGGAATTTTAGGGGTACATTTTCACCAGTGAACATGCTGAAGGGGTACATGNTTATCTGTTGAAATACTGAAGGGGTNCATGCTCATCTCTCGGAATGCTGAAAGGGTACGTGATAAGAGAAAGGTTGGGAATCCCTGTTTTAACTTGTTCNTCAGTGATTCGAGCTAACCGAGCTGGCATACNTGCGCAGTGGTGGGTTGATCGACGCAATCTGAACTGTTGCGCATCGAACCGTAGAATTATACTCAATGCATGCACGAAGGATTAAACAAAGATTTGCTGCGAACTTATCAGGAAACTAAACACTGTGCACTTCAACAATATTTCAAACCGCGAGAGCAACATTTCCACGCGTCAGCAACGAAGAGGCAGGAGTGGCAATGAGCAGATGGAAAAGCACCCCGAGACACAAGATAATATTAGCAGCTGCTGTTATTTGCCGCAGATGCAATGCGGAATCGATTAAAAGAAAAAGAAAACAACACAGCGTACTTTTAGAGTGTACGTCCTTTCAACTGCATGTTGTGGTATTTACGAGAAACTAGTAGTATATCGGTTTATACTGGAGATAATAAATGCATGAAGATGTTATATGCTATATCTACTTCCAAAAGATGCTGGATATGCCACTGAAATGATGTATATATTCGAATTTCTTTATTTTGTAAGACACGTCAATGTTTCGTTTTGAATGTTGCTTGTTAATTTAGCTATTTCCGCCCAGTTTCATATTTTCTCTCTTCTATTTTTCAATTTTTTGGAACTGTGTACGAAATAAGCCGACATGCTGTGTTGCTAGAAAAATGATTTGATATACCGGATATTGTCGCATATAAGCCGATCTCGCGTATAAGCCGACCCTTAAAAACTCTCCCCAAATGAGGAATTTTGCAAAAACTCGCATATAAACCGACCCCCAAGATACCATAGTGTGTTGTTTGGGCTAATAACAAAAGAGTATCAATATGCAATGCACTGATGAAGGTTCATTATCAAAGCATTTGTTGAGGAAACTATATTATCAGACGTGATTGTGTTGCGTTTTATTTGAGGTACAGTTAAAATTAATATTAAAATTGAGTTGTAGTTTGTCGGAATTAACTTTATTTGGTGCAGTCTCAATTTGTATGGCTGTATGTATGACTGAATGGCAATATCGATGATATTGCCTGATCTGAGAAGTGGCGTCATATCAATTCGTTTGCNTGAGATCAGATTTATGCGCGTATAAGACGACCCCCNAATTTGATAANTTTTTTTTGAGTTTNAAAGTCCGCTTATACGCGAGTGTATACGGTAAAATTAAACGCAAACTACACTTTTTTCGTTGCGTGTCGAATGATGTGCGATGATGCGTAGACGGAAAGAGCGAAGACGTTGTAGATACTTTCATGCTCTGAAAAACATTGTAACCGAGGCATTAGAAAAACTGAGTAAATAGTAAAAACAATAAAAAGATATGTAAGCGACAACAAATGAAAATCACAAAAGAAAGAAGTTTTCCCACTGTATAAATTGTATCCGGCCAATTTCGGATTATTTTCCACAGCTTATAACGTTGAACTGGGCCTTAAATTATTTCAAAATAATTTGGTATTCTATAGGATGGACCTATAATATTCAGTCGTACAAAACATTCAGATCATTAATAAAGATCAAGTGGCAACATTACGCAAAGAGCTTTGACCTTCACGATTCTCAGCTTAGCATTAGCTTTAGAGTGTAAAAACCTCCAGTGCTTTGCAAACACATTTCCATGATTGGGCGGATGGTTGACGGCAAAAAATGTCCACTTTTGAGGCACTCTTTTTGGATCGTGTGGGGTGTCAGTTCTTAAACATGAGGTCAATTTAACATAAATTAAGGTTTTCACTGCAGTAGGCCATCGTTGGTTGCAGCAAAACAATCTTGGCAAGTAACCACACTGCGAACTCTGTAAAATTGTTTGGACCATGGGGTTGTCTATGCACTATACCAGGGGTCACCAAACTTTTTGTCCAAGGGCCACATAAGCTATTACAGAACATATCGAGGGCCGGACGTCTTACGTAATGTGATTGTTTTGGGTTATGTTACATTCTACTAAATCAACAAAATTTTGGTATTTTTTTCATCATTTGACAAAATGGCTTCGAGGGCTGCATGAAATGGCTTCGCGGGCCGCATTTGGCCCGCGGGCCGTAGTGTGGAGACCCCTGCACTATACTGCAAAGAATCATTGCCAGTAAAACTGTTTTGTTTAGGGCAGCCAACTTTTTTGATGCAAAAAAACAGAATGACGCCATAGCAAATACATTCTTACTACTTCAAATTGCAAATATTTAACCACCTACACAAGCAGGCACGTAGCCAAATAAAGACTTCAGTGCAAATCAGCGAAACTGCATGAAGAACCTATCCCACTTAACTTTTTGTCGAAATTGATCGAATCAGTATGCTTCACCAATTATCTATGATTAATCAAACATTGTGTGTCGTGTAAGTGTTAGGGAATTCATATCATGGCTGACCATTACGAGGAGTTTAAGCTCAGTGTGGAAGCTGATGATTGTTAGATACAAACGCTTGTAATCACTAACCGCAAGTAAAAACGGAAAAACGAAGCGAAATGCTTTTCGCAGCTGCTGCTGGCGCACGCGCTTGCTGTATCCCACCTAATGCTGCTGTATAAGCTTCAATTTATGATCATTGCAAAAATTTCTTTGGCAAGTCTGGAGTGGTAGAGGTAAAATTTATCTTTAGCTACACTGGCGGCCGCAGCCTGTAGCCTGATGTAAAAATAGAAAACGTTTGATTTTTACAGTGTTTAAAGCTCAATGCATTAATATGACGATTATATACATATTACAGTATATACCTTAAAGCTCAATTAAATTTAAGAAGCAATTAAATTTCAAACTCATCTTTGTTAAGCTGTAGTCAAGGCATAGTAACAATAATGTTCATTCTCGATATTCAGTTGTGATGATTATACATTTATTGTGACGATTTCTACAAAAAATATGAGGAGCTTTAACGTTTTCAGCAATAATTTCTTATTAACTTTCCGGCTAGTTAAAAATCATTTTTGTCAACAACTGAGTTCAACCTATGAATAGCTTAAAGGTGTTTCAACTTTCATCAATTACATTACAGCATAATTATACTTTAAAACTGCTAAAACTTGTCAGCTCAATGAAAGCGAGTTAAATCTGAATGCAATCGTTCAAGAAAAGACACCAGACAAATGCAAATTTTATCCATGACCCTTTAAAAACATGGGGCACCAAATGTTCACATACTAAAACCCAGCCCCGTAGCTAGGTTTTAAGGTTTGGGGAGGAAAACATTTTTAGGGGGGCAGGATTTTCGTTTTTAGAATGTGTTTAAAACAAATATTTATCGGCACGGCAAAACTTGGGGTAACAAAAATTTGGTTGGCACTGCCCCCGAATGCCCCCCGTGGCTACGGGTCTGCTGAAACCCAGTTGTTGTTTGACCTCCACATCCCTATTCAAAATTCTGGCTACGAGCCTCTACACAAGCAATTTATATTTGAAAAGTTTTGCAGTTATTGAATGATGGAAAATCTTCTTGCCATGTTCAATGGTTTCGATCTTTCTTTTTGATACGATGACTCAGGGTTTTTTTAAGGAAAATGTTAGGAACCCGGTATGGACCAGTAGGGACCCGATTTCTCTGATTCTAGGGACCCGATTTTCTCTGATTNTAGGGACCCGAATAGGGTCTCTAAAACACCTTGAAAAAAACCTGCAATAACTTCATGATTATCGTGTTCGGATTTACAGTTTTTTCATGACTCTTCGCGCTGCTACTCGTGTTTGTTTCTTCATGTTCCCCTAGTATTGGCCAAGTAGCCCATCATCTCCATGCTGGCCCGACATTGGTTGCGGGCACTGTCGCCACTGTTGGTTCTTCCGTGCATTGGGGTCCATGATTTGACTTGCTCGGCCAGACATTTCGAGAAACTGGCAACCTCAGAGAAGCTACGCAGATAGCCAGGGTTTCTTTTGATGTCATGCTACAAACTGCTGCAAAATTCCTGCAATGTGCTTGTGTGTGAAAGAGTTATTGCATCCCCGTTGTAGCATCATGTAGTTAAGTTTACCCTTCCTAAACCACGCAAAAATCCTTGTGAATCTGTGAATATATGACGACAGAAGTCGGTTGCTGCATCCAGCAAATTTCAATGCATGTGTCAAACTTCGCATATACGCAACATCAGCACACCGCCCGAAATCCAGAGCAACGCGAGCATTTAATGCAAATCATCAGAGAAGACTGAGAAACTACCTTGGAGTACTGTTCCCGGGCAACATAAGGTTGCTCGGTGTCCCGGCATCTCGCATTTATTGGTGGCAGTAATGAGTGAATGATTTGTGCCGACTATAATACAGTAAAGTAAAATTCAGTTGTTCTGGTTTGCTCCAGCATTCGACCCTAAGTAGCAAGAAGCTGACTTGGTCTGCACTGAGCTTTTGTTTGAATGTTAAGAATGGAGTTGGAGATCCAATAACCACAAATTTCAAGCACTCCACATGGCAACAAAACTTTTGCTCAGTATTATTCAAGAACCCCACCGAGTGGTACTGCGGGTCTGCAGTTGCAAATGCGGTACTGTCATAGGGTGTTGTTTATCAAGCAAAAATAAAATTTAACATAAAAAGAAATGAGCCTCCGGACAAGAGGTCTTTCGTTAGAGAATTAATTTCCGAAACATCTAATTGAAATTCGCTTTTTAGCTCAACAACATTAAAGGTGAATATCGCTCACATATATAATTTATTGCTTACTGTCCCCTGTGCGCTGTAGCAACTAATAAAATCCATTGTGAATTAAAACGGTATTTCGAATTAAATAAATTAGTTCATTGAAGTTTACTCATTTAAATTCCTGTTCCTTTGTATTAGAATTAGATGGCACTTGTGTTTTGGGCAATTCAGGCATTTCTCATGAAAAACGTGTGATAGACATGTGGTTAGAAAGTTACCGTTTAGCCCTAATCGTTCTAAAGCAACTAGTTTTTGCGAGCCCGCACGGATATCTTTTAATTATTAATTACTTTTTAAAGCTTTAAAAATCTCTCGATTTCATGAATTTTTTAGGCGACTGCTCATTATAAGAAACAAATTTTAAATTTTGCAAGGCCTGAAAAGTTTGTTTTGGAAAATAGTACGTTTACAAGCAAACCATTGAGTAAAATTTCTGAACAAACATGCTTGTTTCACTGCAGCGAACAATGAATCAAGAAAAATAAACTGTCAGGACAAGGGGTAAAAATGGGCATACATTACAATGTTTCTTGTGAGTATCGTGGTTGAAACATGATGTTCAAAAAGTTTAAATTTATTCATGCATTTGTGTGACTCAAATTGCGTAACACAATAACGAAAAATACAGCACATCCAAGTGATTTAAAATACAATTGTTAAGGAATTCTTACTAGGGTTTGTTATGCCGATTCCCATAACAAGACCAGACTGTCTTAGACTCTATTGTCAAGCAAGAATCAACAGCTGTTGTGTTGTGTTGTCAAGTGCACCTAAGCCTGGGTAAGTCTTTACTGACAATACTATCGAGTTTTATTGTTGGCACGTTGGTTCAAGTCGATGAAATTCAAACAATGAACCACGTTTGTTTCATCATAGCCGCTTTTGTACTCCTTTCCGAGTGTGACGAGTGGTCTGCGGCGCCCATCTCGGCTTGCTTGCGTCTCGGTCGTGGCCAGAAGCATATCATCCAAAATAGAATTTTTTACCAGTCGTGCGGAACAGCAATCCGATTATGAAACCATAAGCCAGCCCTGCCTCACGTCAAAACGGTGACCTCCGTTAATAACCATGAAAGAATAACCATGGATCAAATCAATAATTCAAACGTATTATTCGGCATGAACATATGGATAGTAGTTACAAACATTTGAGTGGGATTCCGGCATCTCATGCATTATTTTGAACCATGTTAATTAGTAGGCTTATCTTTATTAGTACCAGAATGAGACAACATGCAAGCTTCTGCGTAATCACGAGGTTGCAAAGTTGCTATTTCATATCACAAATGCAGTAAATCCTGTCATTTGCTGAAGCTATAGGAGGGAGGTTTTTGTCTTAGACGGCTCGAAAATATGCCAAGCCCAAATTCAATTTTTACACTCNCATGCCAAACGTCAAAGGAGGTCAATGTCAATGGAATGGGCGATGTNCCACTGGAAACAACCTTGTCTAAGCATGTAGTTTTATGTAATGAGGTTTATCCTGGTGCACTACTTGACATGAAATATTGCCTGACCGCTCATGAGCTATACAAACCCAAGCTGCTGTTGCTTCAGAAGTCTTCGAAAGCTGAATGCTGCCCGTACGCTGTGCTGACTTTCTACATGTGTTAATTGAGAATTGTTTTAATGTCAATGACGATCGCCAGTTAGTTAAAGGTGATACGCAAAGGCAACTTGTTTGCGTTTGCAAAAAAGACAGCCACAAGCCACAAAAAATTTGGTAAGGAAAGATGGAAAATATTCTAAAGGGCGCTAAGTTAATTACCACAATATGCATGACGAAAAGATTAGCTTGAATTGAAAAATTAAAGCTTGTTATGTTGATGATCCGGTGAAGCGTACTGCAGACAGCGATAACAAATCCTTAGCAGAAATAAAACAGCGGAGCAAGTGGCAGTCTCCCTCAGGTGGAGACCAATCAAACTGTAGGTAAGTTGGTGTGCACATATGCACCGAAGTGTAGGATCAAAAATGTCTCAAAAAGTTCCATTGTTCAGAAGAAACAGGTTCCACGAGTACTGCGTTAGAAAATACTTGGGATGTTTGAAACCAGGCAAGGCAACAGGCAGAAAATGAGTTTGATGGTAGTACTCGAAATCTGCATGCAACCGATTAATAGACTCAGGTGCGCTTGTTAGTGTTTTTCTTCAGAGCAGAATTCTTGCGTTTGCTTTGTGTTTGACTTTTAGTGAGGTGGGGATGCTGGTGATTAGTGTGAGCCAATCACACTGACTACTTGACTGCAACTCAACTAACAATTACACGTCGCTGCAAAGAAAAATGAGAGTGTTTGCAAGGCCATTAGCAATACTTCTGCGAGTTAATAATAAAATAGCAATGCGATTTAGTTGCAACCTATTGTCGTATACGAAGTGCCTGCAACAGACAAAATTTACTGAGCTGACTCCAGTACGCTAGGCCTTATTCAGCACAAATCAAACTACCATCTGAAGAACAGAACACGATAAGTTGGGAACAAGAAACAACACACTCTGCACCATTATCAGATTACAAGACTTTTTTGGATTTTATATGGTGCTTTGGGGGTGCTTTGTAAATACAGTGGTCTCATAGCACCACGATTGAGTTTATACAAGGTTTGGTATCGTTTGACTGGGTTTGTTTTGGATAGTCCCTGCAGCTAATCCGCATATCGTACGCCTGTAAGAAGGTTACAGTACCAATTTACAAGATCTTGGTAAAACCCATCCACGAAGCGAACTCCAGACCTACCAACACCAGCACTAGGGTTTGGAAACCGGGATCCCGGTTTCGGGAATTCCCGGCATTTGTGACTTTTTCATTTCCCGTTTTCCGGTTTTCCGAAGAAAATTCCCGGGAAAACCCGGATGGTATCAGTATGTCACCAGTTTGAAAATATTGTATAAAATATTTCATTTTGTACTTCGCAAACAAAAATTCGTGTAGGCTGCCTACAGTTGTAGACCAAACATTAACGTTGAAATTCGTAGTTGCCCCACAGTGAATGCAGTGAATCGAGTGCTGCAATGGCAGAGACAGCCCAGACTGTTGTGGTGGGCGCTGTTGTAACGGCATAATCATATTTCTCTCAAACTTGTCCATCCATATACTTAATGGGGAACAACTGATTTAAACCGGTTTAGTATATAGATCTCAGATGTCGAGCCGACTGCACGTGTGTTGTAATCATAACAAGCATAACTGAGGAAGCAAATCATAACTAAGCATGCCACCAACCTCAGTTGAGGCGGAACGAGCTTTCTCTGCTGCGGCTTGTTTGCCACCAAAATTCGTTCGCGGCTGAGTGACCAATCAGTCAATGCCCTCAGTTTTCTGCGAAGCTATTCAAAAAAAAACTGAATAAAAAACTTGCATGCATTATTGCCTGTTTGATTTTGCTTGTATTGTCACTTGAACATTATGTCATTTTTCCCGTTTTTTTCAGGGATCCCGGGATTGAGTTAGATTTTTCCCGGTTTCCCTTCTTCGTAAAAACCGCGAAATTAAAAACCCTAACCAGCACCGAAGCGGACGCACTTACCACCATGTCACGGGCTGGTCAAAGTACAGGACCAGAAAAAGTACAGGACTAAAAATATATATGGTATTTTGATGGTGCTTTTTGCTACTAGCGCAAGGACTAAAAATGGAGCGCTCGAATCTACAGTAGCTGTAATAAACGAGCGTCAACCGCCCCAAGCCGTTACGGCAGCAGTCTGCATTTCCATAAGGACACGGAGTAACAGCATATAGGCACACACATCTTCACAGTGCCCAGGTAAGGACACTCGGATAATTTAGTCTCATTTTTTATTTACAATAGCTGGAAGATGAAGTCGTGCATTCCATAGTCTGTTGATCAAATGTAAAATTGTCCAGCAGATCAAAACGTTGCTTTCTTGCACTTCTTCGTCAGACGTGAAGACGTCTTTCCATTTCGGTACCGTTAACATCACCAGCAGGATCAAAAGGCGCAGTTTGTAGTGCACCACTTCAAATCACACCTGAAAACAGACAAAACTGTATCTTTACGAAACGATTTACAATATATGCAGATCTAAAGAAAATCAATAGCAAAGGGACTCGACTCCACTACTGTTGTAAGCAGAGGTAAAATTAGGATATGTGCTATAGTTGAGTTATTCGTTCCAAAACCTGCCAGATGCTTTAAATCCAATCAGTATGGCCCATTTAACGAAGTACAGTATTCCTATTTCCTAAACTATGGCGGTGGACACAGGTGAGATGCTGTAAAAATTTTTACAAGAAACGCACTATCTTGTCATAATAATCTTGACATAATATCCCATTTCTGCAAAAAAAGCAGAATTACCGCTGAGAATATTCAGCATAAGGGCAATGTGTTACCTCAGCAGTTCCGGTTCATCAGTTCAGCTCACCTTCCCAAGCTTGAATGCATCACTATATAACCTTGAGCTTGGAACTATAGAATTCAACCATGACAACTTGATCTAAATGAGAACTTATATCTGAGTAAAAGTGGCCCATAAAAGGAACAAAATGCACAGCACCTGGAGAAGATATGCCATGAAATCTTTAGACACAATCCAGGTGAGTCACTTAATTTTAACCCTGTCCAATGGCATTTGGTCATTGTCAGTCATTCCACCAACATTGCTACATTTATTATGTTCCAATACCTAAACCCAACAAACCCTAAATCTTGCATCTTCTTTCTTACCACTAATGTCTTCAAACTCACGGAAAAGATAATGGTACAGCGGCTCAAGTGGTTTCTGTAATACCATAATACTTTAAGTTGCCAACAGTCTGGTTTCCAGGATCGCGGAAAAACGATTGATCACGTCCTCTGGCTTCCTCACACAATAGAGAAGTCTTTGGTCAATTAGCATAGTGTTCTTGCAGTTTTATAGACATCGAAAAAACTTATGACGTAGTAAGCAAAGGGGATTATTATATCATATTTAATAAAAATAAAAATAAAGAGCAGAATACTTCACTCAATCTTCTTTTCTGTCAAATCATATTTGCCAAGTACGAATGAATGTCGATACATTTGGACAACGGAATACCGCAAGATATTTAATGGTTATTAATTATTTACCTGTTGATATTGAAGCTCCCTCAGTTTTATAGGCTGACGACTTTTCTTTTGGGGCAGTTCTTTTCCCACAGAAAAGAAAACCAAACGTAGTATGGAAAGGAGACGTACTGTTTTTCTTCTATAACTTTACTAGACCGATTGTTTGAAGTTCTTTCTGAATCTCTGCAGTTATGCGCCAGTACTATAAGAAGCACCCAATAAGCTGCCTTTAACATGAATGCTGCGGAATTCCTCTCAATACAAAGCACAAATTACTCTGCTTTAAATACAGGACCTATCGTTTGACCTTCACTGAACACCCGAGCCCAAAAATCATACATGACAGTTGGCAAGAGCATATCGCTGATACATCCAACTTCTTGTCCTGGATTATCATTAAGTCTACCTTGTGTTTAGTCCTAACCATCCCCATATGGTTAATCCACCATCCTCAAATAGATTTAACTACATTTCACATTGCCCAAACAATTCGTCTGGCAAACAATGGACCTTTTATCCTATCACACATTTAAATGAGGTATATGTTGATCACACATATATAACAGTGTTTCCAACATTTGTTTGACCATGCCTTACATAATAATAACCTCATTTCCTTGGGGTATCAAATTACAGATTGGAAAAGGCATCTGATTATCAACAAATGAATCGTCTCAGCATTCACACTGTCAACCACAGGTTCTACAATAACGTTTTTATGGGAACGTACGCGTTTTACGGCCAGTGTCCATTCGTGACTTCGAAACACTAGCTCAGATAACCAGCCAACTATGGACCTGGTCGAAAAAGATGCTACCATAGCGCTTAAGGGCTAATAGTTAACGCTACTATCACATCTATTATATAATCGTGGGCTCTCGAGGCTAAGTCCTACTAGAGACCTCAACACACAAAGAGCTGAGGTCAATGTCATTGACCCTAGCTGC
>JGI24159J19872_10003753_pt1 | contig 19113 bp, 14 predicted proteins | sample Ectturendosymbi4_FD_19872 | JGI IMG/M metagenome (IMG submission 19872) | reverse complement strand
TACAATGTTGGTGAAAAACTAAGAAAATAAACATCAATATCCTGATCGCTAAGGGGGGTGCTTGAGCACCTTCAGCACCCCCCCTGGCTGCGCCTTTGTCCGTCCCCGTTGCCAGGGTTGCGGAGCCGGTGTCGCAAGGAGTCGGACGATTTTGGTTGAAATTGGATTCCTAAGAACACCAGGAGTCGGATTTTTTTATCCGTTATGTTAAGGAGTAGGATTTTTTGGGAAGGTCGGAGTTGGAGTCGGACATTTTACCTCCGACTCCGCAACCCTGCCCGTTGCCCTCCTTTTAAAAGGGCAGGGAGGCCAAGCCCCCTCTCCGGGGTCCCTGATCGTACTATAAAAAGCGTTTGCATCACCCAGTGACACGGTCCAATTCGGTGCTCTCAAACTGGAGTAAAGTTTTGTTTTCTTCAGTTTCTTCCCGTTTCAAATGACCTTCAGCTGGGGCAATAGTACATTTGTTGAACAACGAGCACGCGAATCGAGCTGGTGTTGGAAAAAGCACCAGCTCACCACTTTTATAATAATGTGAAAACAATGTCAGCTTTTGTCTGTTGCTTAAATAACGGAGTTAAACAAAAACATTTCACATAAATTAATTTTTGCCTAATCAAGTTACTTTCAGCGTAATAGCGGCTACCTCTTGCCTGTATTAGGCATCAGCATGCACATCACAAAGTACCAATCAAAAATCACCAAGGCGACGTAAACTCTCCAGCAACAGTGAAGCGAACAGCTATTTTTAATATAATGGTCGAACGACTCGCTCTGTCAGGTGCGACGACCCATCCGGCGCCCATTTCAGGGGTCAAACGTGGTCCCGATCCTTAGTCAGAAACAAGCGAATGTTGCAGTTGCAGCCGGTATAGTGACTGAGCACACTCCTCTCAACTTGATCGACTGGGTTCGGCATCTGGTCGCACCGTAGATTTGCGAAACCGCACTGGCGCCCTTTCCGTCTTTGCGCTCAGCGTTGGCTGCAAGAGTGAGCTGCAGGTACGGCGCTGCAAATGACTCGCCACCACTTCGGCATTCGCTGAGCAATCGCGTGGCCCACAAAAGCAAGCGCCTTGGGAGCACCGCAGACCACTCGCCACCCTCAGTAGGAGCATAAAGCTAGTTTTACGCAAACTTGTTTGCGTTTCATAGTTTCTTATTTCTGCCAGGTTGGTTGATATCTCACGCACATACGACCAAGGATGCTTCAATGCAAATCTGATGTTTCTGCTTTTTGTTATGGTCTGCAAAACCGATATTCATAGGTGTACGCTGACAGGTGATGACAATAACTGTTGAGCTTGTTTGCGTTTATTTGAAACAAAACAAACGTTTTGAACCTTGAAATAGCGTTTCAAAATATTTCCCAAATTTGTGACAAATACCTTTTCCAAGTCACAAACTTTGTTCCGCAAATCAAGATCTTTTGTAGTTTGTTACAACTGCGCAGCTTTTCTAGAAATTTGTTGCCGTTGTACAAAAAAAATCACATCTGGTCTTCGGAGAAAGACATAAGTGATGAACTATCTTCAAAATTCTAATGAATGCCTGCTTAATACAGAAATGACACGAAACTAACAATAAATATAGGTGATAAATTATAGTGGTCAAAAGATATACCGTAACATCAAAACTCAAAGCAAATAGACACGATGATAAAGTGCAACTATAATTGCATAGACGGGGAAAGGGAGGCGCCCACAAAAAGAAGATATTGCACTATTACCGTCTGGAGTTTCCGCGCTCTTGTCAGAATGCACCGAAGCGCGATTTCTCTTGGACAATCTGTTATTTTCAGCTTTGTCATGTTTGTGTTTAGAGAGTTTACGGCTGCCGGTCTTAAGCGGCTGTGAAAAGCTTGAATCATTTTTCGGCTGAAACAAGTCCACTGCGTCTTTGGGCGTAATAACCTCTGGCTTAACGAATTTCGCTTTAAGTTCTGCGGAGATATCCGGATCTGTTTTGACTGAATCCTTATTGGACATTTCCTTCACTTTTTCATGTTTAGTGCTGGAATGCCGTGCTTCAACCGCCTTCTTGATGTTTAAATTCGCAGTGCGTGACTTGTTTTCAGACGTGGACTTCCAATCCATCTTGACCACTGCCTTTGTAGGCGGTTCGCGCGTTGTACCTTCATGGTCAGCCTTACCAGCTTGTGCTCCACTTTGAACTTTGTCTTTTTTCAGATTTTTTTTGTCCGACACCTTGCTCGAGTTTTTCGTCTTGCTTGGACCTGATTCACTCGATTTCGTAAAACCTGAGCTAATGACATGCTCTTTTGCCGACGTCCCATTTTCTACTGTCTTCTTCTTAGTATCCGTGTTCTGTCTTTCGCTTCCACTTGTGTTGAAAACAAATGTTGTGGTCGTTGACATAGTGGTTACGTTTGTTTCGGAGGTGGAGGCTTTGGTCAAGTCGGCTGATTTTCGTCGGTCAACGTCTGCACAAAGAAGCAATTTTAAAAGTTAAAAGCCGTTAATGATAAATGCAAACTTCAACCTGTAACAAAAAATCGGTCCCAACAATAATCAGCTTTTGTTAAAGTTACATTTTTTGTTAAAGTTGCAAACATTCCAGTGCACTCATCTACGACCAGCGCGTATGTCAAAGAAAGCTCCAAAATGCAAGACCCAGGCGCGTAGCCAGGTTTTGAGGATTGGGGGGAAATCAATCTTAGGACGGGGAATTTTTGTTTTTATTATATGTTTGAAACAAACTGTTACGTCACAAATTGAAATTTGGGGGGAACAAAAAAATTATGGACAACTGCCCCCGAATGCCAACCAGTGGCTACAGTCCTGCAAGAGCATACGCATAATAGAGAATATATCGACAATCCTTTGTATTGGCTGTCAGATTTGTCGGGGCAGATTTTGAAAAACAAAACGCTTGCAAATGAGCAATGACCCCGTTTGAAACTTCCGCAGTGCATTGATTTCCTGAGCTTGGCATTGTCGGTCACCTTCCCGTGTCATGAAATAGCGCCACGACCAGTGCTTGTCGACGGACGTCCTTGCGTAGTTGCGTTCAAGTGGCAAGCAAGAAAGGGCAATCTTTCACTGTACAAGTCAGTCGTAACTATAGATTGTGCGCAGCATCTAGGTCGAAGTCGAGTGACTTTTTCATCCCAGCAACACGAAAGCAGCCACTGTCACAGTTCGCATTGTGCTGCTTGCCGCCTGGTTTCGAATAACCTTGCTCTACCCTTGACGTACTCCCACCAGAGTGCCGCAATAGTTGCCTTTACGCTTCCCACAAACACAGCGACAACACTGCATTGTGTGTGGACTTCATGCGTTTCCAATATCAAATATTGGTTGCAACAACCAGACTTGCCAAGCAGAGAAAAAAGTCTTTGTACCACAGCAAGTGTTCAACAACCACAGAACTGATGTACCATACAAACGAAACATCGCTGTGATAATTCTGCTAATCGTCACATACACATGGGCGTCCGGGGGGCGTCCACAACCTTTTTCGCTGAAACTTTAACAGAAAAATGTCAAATGACAAAATCTAGGGTGCCATGCATCCCTGCCCCCACGCATGTTTACTTCAAATATGCCACTCGCATGCTACTACATTGTTAAAACCGTTCCTCTCATGATTCATATTTCATTCCGTAACTCCATGCCTTCCTGTGGACGATTGTTAATTTCGCTCCGAGCGGCTTTTCCGCAACTCTTCCGAGGGTGTCACGGTGATTTACGAGGTACTCTGCACAAAGCATGTGAGTTCTTTAAACCCATCCAGAGTCGCAAAATTAAGTCTTTCCAGGCCAAAGTTTGACAATCCAGACTTTCGTTTTCTGTGTTTAGACCCTAAAATGATTATTTTCTTCTTCGATTCCATATTTGGGGTTTGTGGGGTAAAAGGGACCAACGTATCGTCCGCTCTACCCCGTCAAGGAAACAAAACTAACACTGCAACAAATAACTTCTTTTCAGGTTTAGTGATTGCTGCTTGCCGCCCGCTCATGCAGAAAGCACAATGCAAAGTGTCAAGGCCTCTTCAAATGCGCCAGCAACAACGCCCTATTGCGGTCCCCTATGCTGCGCAAATGGTGCGACCGGTTTGGCCACTGGTATAACCAACTTGGGTTCCTTGGTCAAGCCGAGTCAGGGTTGAGTCACAAAGACAGCCAAGTGATTGCAAGCTAGTATTTTGCAAACAAGCTCGAGTCAATTTCGAGTCAGAAAAATTAATTACATTGGTCAAGACCGTAACCTCCGAGACCAACTGTTTTAATACAACCGAAACCGAAGACTTAAGCAGTAGAAATGTTCGCAACCGAGACTGGATGCCTGAAAATTTGTCAGCCTCGCCAAAAATTGTCTGAATTTGTCGTGACGAAAGGTTATCAACTTTTCCCCAAGAAAAGAAAAACCGGATAAACCAACAGAGCTTGGATTGGAGAGTGAAAAACAAGTTTTGGAAGATAATATAGGCCCTTAGGTGTTAAATATTGAAGTGGAAGAAGCTGTACCAACACTGAGTAGACGGAAAGCAGAATGAATGGACGGAATCCCTGCGGAATTCCTCATATCTTTGCGTGACGAGGTGAAGGAGAAATTTGTGGAATTATGTCAATTGATATACAGAGACGGAGTATGGCCAAAGGACTTTTTACAAAGCGTAATGATTCCTATTGAAAAAAAGAAGAATGCAGTTCGATGCGAAGATTTTAGAACTATTAGCCTGATATCACATGCATCAAAGGTGGTGTGGTGGTGTTGAGGATCTTGGCTAATCGTATAGAAAGAAAATCAGAAGAATTTTTGGGAAAAGATCAGTTTGGATTTCGTAGCGGAAGAGGCCTAAGATATGCAATTGGAGTTATGAGGTTTCTGTTTGAGAAAAGCATTGAATTCAACCAAGATCTCTACATGTGCTTTACAGGCTATGAGAAGGCATTTGATCGCGTCAACTGGAGAAAATTGATGGAGATATTGCATGACATTGGTGTAGACTGACGGGACAGAAGACATAGCAACAGTGTATATGAGTCAAACAGCTGCAATAAGATTGAACCATGAACTGACTGAACCTTGGAAGAGGAGTCCGGCAAACTTGCCTGATTTCACCAGCACTGCTCAATGTTTATGCGGAAGCCATGATAAGGAAGCATTGCGTGATTTGAAAGAAGAAATATGTATCGGAGGCGAAGTCGTGCAATCTGTCATGCGGATGATCAAGCTGTGACTGCTAACACGGAAAAAGATTTACAAAAAATTTTGGATGAAACAAGCAAAGTATTAAAGGAATATGGCATGAAAATAAACATCAAAAAGACAAAAGTCATGAAGATTGAAAGACAACCCAGTACTACAAAGATAACTGTGGACGGAGAAATACTGCAACAGGTGGAAGAATTTAAATATCTGGGAAGTATTCTTTCATCATCTGGATGCTCAGAAAATGATATCCGTGTTAGGATAGGAATGGTGAAGAGGGTTTTTAATAAAGAAGAGCTGGGGATAGAGAAGAATGGCAGAGGGATGTCATGAGAGACCTGTTGTCAGGCAGATTACCTTTGATGATTTCCCCCAGATACCACAGAAAGTGAACAGGGTGAATTATACGGAAGCTTTGCCAAACGTTATCGAAACAGCATGCAAAGCCTTGAGAGCGAGTAAAGTAGCCTAGTAGTCTCACTGCAATAGGCCTCAAGACCCCATTACTAACGAAATAAACCATTTGTGACATTTTGCTTTGATTTTTTGCTTGCGGCAGAAATCCACTGCTTATTTCAACAAGGCTTTGTAGACTGTACAAATCACTCGTGACTTGAGTCGACTCTTCCAAAGTGTGAGTCGAGTCATGTAGGTAACATCCTTGTTGCAGAGCGTAACTCCCGTCGCAGCATTGACGCGAGTGACCCAATCACTGGCTATGTCGCTCAAAAATTAAAGCAGTATCCTGAGCGGCACGAGGATGTCCTTGGTTCATGGAAAGAGTATCTCAATGAATTTTTTAACCCAGTCACTCTCTAATCATCAGACACGCAGGAGGTGCGTTTGGGGGGAAATTATCAAGGATTCGGAGTCTGGATATTTTATTCCCGGAGTCGGAGTTTCAAAAAAATTCACGACTCCGACTCCGGCAGTGCATTTCAAGCACTCACATTAAAAAACCCACTATGCAAGGACGTACTTTCCAAACACTTAAAAATGTTTTCAAAAGACGTTCGGGAACAAAAGACGCGTTCAAAGCACAAACTGCACGGCAATGCGTATTTGATAGCTGATAAAATGTTTTATTCATTTTACTAAATTGCTACATTGACAGATCCAACGCAAAATGCTTCTGAGGCTGTCACTTAAGCATGTCATTTATGTTCTTTTAATAGATTCAGCAGCACATCACGCATTGTTTTTGGTAAGTTTTAATTAGAAGAAATTTTGAAGGTCTTTGTCAACAACTAACTAGAAACAAAATTTGTCAAAAAAATCCTACATAAATCTGGTGCTAGTCACTTAGTCATAAATTTTTTTTCAACTTCCAGGTATTATTTTTATCAGCAGGCATGTTTGTGTAAAGGCCGCTGCAAGTCATGAGAAGAACGTATTTTATTGCTTTTAAGCAATTTACGTTCATGAGTGCAGCTACGTAGCGGAAAACTTTACTGCTGTTCTCAGATTGTTGACGCATGATGTTAAAGGCCTTTTTCCAACAAGTTTGCTTCTGGGTAATTTTGTAATAAGCAACGTTTCAAGCAGCTGATCGATAGATTAAACTCAGATGACAAAGCTGCTTCGACGTTGAAATAAGGTAACACTTGATTGTAGGTTGCAGTACGTGGGTTTGGATGCTATGCAAGAATTTTTCACTGTTTCAGTGTTAAGTCTGCGGTACCAGTAAAGCAAAGTCTTGAAAATATGAGGAAAATTAGCTCCGAAGCAAAAAATGGGTTGCCGGCCGCTATCACGTTAGAGATTGTTGTTAGAAGGGTTGAACGTAAACAACAAGCTCTCGCAGAATCGACAAACTTCCCATCATCACTGGTGCTTCCGGCTTGAACTGAATGATTCACTTCCGTAAAATGGCCCAATCAAAATCAGATGCAGAAGTTGCTGGTGCGGTGCGTCTGAGAACTTCGACGTACAGCACATTATTTACACTGAGACAATATCAAGCGTGCATTTTATCGAACCTTCAGCGTCGGCTGTTTCGAGAAACAACGTTACTTGCGTCATAGTTGCCTGAAATGCGGCGGCGACCAACAGCGATATTTCAAAGAGCGCCTTTTAGATTGACAGGAAAAATCTGCAATCACGGCAACAGAATTCTGGATTTCGTGCGAATTTACACGAAGGCTTTTTTCGTTTTGCTGGCCCTTGGGTGCAACCTATTTTAATGAATGGTTGTGCCCTGTTCTACGGCGTGGAGATGCCACCAACCACGGCACTTCGGGCACAAACATCCTCCGCATTAGTTTGAAATGACGTCAACACGTTTTTGTCTGAATTTCGTTCGAAACAAGGAAATGTATCACGTGAAGTGAGATTCGAACTCACCACTTCCAAGCAGGTGGTGTACGCAAACATATTAGGTTGTGTCTAAAAAAGCTCCCAGACATACAATTTATCTGTCTGGTTTGTTACTTTCCAAGGTTGTCCGTGATGCAGTTTATGTTTCAGTGTAGATGCACATTGCGACCTTGACGAAAGTCACTGCATGGATTAATTAGAAATGCCTCACGCAGCGACTGTTATTCCTTGGTCTACGAGAAGATTTTGGTCAGGCAGGAACGGGAACAGTTTTCCCCGGAAAGTTTGGTGCTGCTCTGATATCTGATGTCGGTTATTCTTTCCGTGAAAAGTGCATCCTTGTCGTCTGAAATTCACCAGAATGTTTCCAGTTTTTTCGGACCATCAGTATCATTAAAACCGTTAGCGCCGCACTGTGTTCACAGGATAGGCGTAGCCAGGGGGGCCTACGGGGCCATGTCCCCAAGTTTCAGAACATTTAGGCATTTTGTGCTTTGAGAGGCGGTTTTCCCAACAAAATAGTGTTATTTGCCTAAAATCAAGCATTTTGTCCCCTCAAAAGTTTTGGTCTGGGTACGCTGCTGGTTCAGAGTCTGTCCTGAAAACGGCATTTCCGCGCCCTGTGAATTTGCCTGATTTGGATGAATTTTGCAAATTTTGCTGCACTAAAGGAGGCGGCACTTGAAGCCACGAACCAGTCGCCGCGTACGGTGTGTAAAAGTTGAAATTGTTTCCAATCGAAGGTGAACCTCGCCAGACGTTTGAAGTACCCGATGTGACGTCTCAAAAATAGGCACAGATCGCTGAAAATGCCGTAGACGCAGTCCTTGTACAGTGAGCTTATGTTTATAAGAACGGTAGTGGCATGGCCACGTAGCTACAAGCGAAGTCATGCTGTTGCCTTGCCATAGTTTCTGTTTCTTCACAATTAAACTACAATAATCATTTCGCCATGAAAAAGCGGCGTGAAACTTGCATCAAAAAGCGAAAAATAGATGAGTGTGCGTAAGGGACGTCAAGAAGAACCAGGTGTGCAAAACAACTGGCAAAGTTGCGGGAGTTCCGAGCTTGCTTGGCGCCCGTTGCGGGCTGTCATGCTAACTGCCCATAAGCTGAGTTTGTGAGAACTCGTTGCATATTTTTGTCGCTTATTGAACCTTCAAAAATTTCACCTTATGTGTTTTTTGTTTTCCTTTGATGTTGTGCTTTGTTGGTAAGTACTTCAATCAAATTATTGCATTTTGACTCTTCATATTTCCTCTTTACTTGCACATCTTCAATATAATATGATTTACGCCAATAATAGGACTGACTCAGTAGTAGTTGACCCATAAGGTCTTTCGCCAACTCTTTATGTCTCAAATATGTAATTCACCGCAATTTGCAGAATTCCTAAGTCCTTGTTTACCTTTTTTAATTTAATTTTTTTAGTAACATGCAAATAATTTTCTGCCCTTAGGTGTTTTGTTCTTTTTGTAGCATTTCTTTTATTTCGTAGTTTGAGTCACAAAAATCCACGAATAAACCTACCTACAACCAAATGTAGAAAGTGGTTGGCGAAAAGCATTGCAACAATTTCTCATCGCGACTAAAAATCGCTTTGTAATTGTCTAGGTGATTCCGGTGACCTTGACTCGTTGCTGGTCTACGACCGTGCGCCAATAAGCCTGTTTAGTTGACCAGCGACGCACGCTGACTGTAACCACATTTCAAAAAAAGGAAGTACTACTTACATCTGTTTTCGTACGAAGACAGGTTGAGCGCCTCATGGTTTGCATTTGGTTTGCCTGCAACAACAAAAACACTGTATTTATGTGAATGCTCCTCTCTGCAACCTTTTGCACCATCGATTGCTGCACAGTGTCAGTGACAAAACATGCCGGCTTTGCTTATCTCGTTTGGCAGACAATTGGTTACGAATCCCGTGCAGCAAAAAAGAAACTATCACCTAAATCTGACTGATGTGGTATGTTTGGCGGTCAGGTAATATGGTTATAACGACGCTTTGCTGCACGTTTAGCGAATCAAAACCCTTCAACGTGTTTTTGCGACAATATTTCAACACAACAGACCAGTGTGTGGACCATGACTACAATTTCCATAACCAAGAAAAGTAAATATATTGGAATCAGTTGAGGTGGAGCATGCAGAAGTCTTAGCACAGCGACATCCTGAAGAGATCATTTTGGAAGTATACGGAATATGAGAACTATTGTTGACAACTTTGGGTTCTAACCCGAAGCTGGAAGCATTCTGGTTTCGTGAAGATTTGACAAGTTGTCTTACTTTGTCTGTCAGCGTCGTAGAGCTTACCTGGTGCCTAAATTTATGAGCTGAGAAAAATCATTTCAAAATGAAGATAAGAGGGCAGAAAAAATTGTCCTTGGGCTGTGTCTCGACGACCGAAAAGTAAACGCACGTTAAGAAAAACAGCATGTGGATGAGGCACGTCCAGTGTGCCCAGGGTACGCCAGTGAGACTGCGGTTCAACTTCCAGGATATAGCTGTTTCGATGAGGGCCAATGAAAGGACCCCTTTACTTTGAAGGCTGAATGCGACGAGCCTCAATGAGTCGGAGGCGCTAAACCAATCTGCGCTGGCGAACGCAGACGAGTTACCGGAAGCTTGCCGGCACGTTTGCAGTGGAAAAGGTGTCATGTTGCGTGGAACTCCTGCCAGTTGACGAGCGAGGCAGACAAAGGGTTTGGTGGTATCAACACACCAAGCTATTTACACTGTCAGCGTGTTCATTTTACAAATATCTACACGTTACGCTCACTTGTTGACAAACGTACACCCGTGAAAAGCAAGGAAGTGCACGCTGTGTTTTACTGATTCATTTGTCGGTGTATGGCGGGTGGTGCCAATTTAAAAGTGCTTTGCTCTACCGTAAGGCCTGGGAAAATGTGTTTGCTAAAGCTGACGGCATGATAGTTTCCAGTTATTCCAAAGAGACTTTAGGTTTGCAAAAAGAAGGGCCAGATTTAGAATACATGGCAGTATAGCCAACGAAAAGCGTGCCTTGAATGGTTTTGCGGGGTTAAACGAATACAAAGTCAACAAAATTAGCAGTTTAAGCTAAGAGGCCGTGCTAGTACACAAATACGCAATGCTGCATAACCTATGTTTTACAAGCACCCACTTGCTTCTTCCCAGCAATTTATCCCAGCTGATACACCAACTATCTGCTTAAAACCGTTTGCTTGCCAATGGTTTACGAAACTTATAGGCGGTTTACAAACCTTAATCAATCTTAGCTTAGGATGCAACTGTTTCTGAACAAACACTACTCAGTGGTTGCCATGTTTACAAAGGTTTTGGTAAAAAATGGTAAAGCTCCATTGTAAGTACGATGTGCTAACGCTAAGCCACAAAACAACTGAGTTCGTGAATTAGACATTTTCAGAAGTTCGCAGATGGATATGTTAGATGTCCAAGGAGACAGGCAAGAAAAAATATTAGAGGGTTGCTGCGTCAATGTTTGCTCCGTATAACCTTTGCCACTGCCATCAAGCTGTGGTTGGGGAAATACGTGAGAAGAGGTACACCGATTTTAAACAAATCAGTCAAGTGCCGCGGATTCGTTTCGAAAAATTTTCCAGCGCACTGGCATTGAGGTGAATGCTGGTTGATGCTTCGCAGCAGCAAAGCAAGTTGTCCGCGAACATGATTCCTCATTCAGGACGCTGGTTCTGTGCCGTTGCAGTGAGCTGTACAACAGTCATCGGATATCTGCTTGCAGTGGTTTTAACTCACATACTGCATACCGATCAGAACACAACTTGAACGAAACAAATGGAGCCAGTTTCTGTTGCGCCGTGTTTATCTGCGAGCCGTGACAACGGCAATATATCGCCTGCCGAGCACTTAACCCAGCCCGGTTGCCGGTCAAGCGCTGCTTGTCTGACATTCTTGGCCACAGAACCCTTGGCTGTAGTTTTAATATTCCGGATCTAAATGACACGGCAAAGTCATCTTAAATTGCAGCGTTGAGAGGGCAACAGAAGCAACCGTGTTTTGAAGCGAGCATATTCTCAGCCCTTCCTATTCTGCGTGACGTAAGTTTAAGAGGTAAACTATTTGTGTCAAGAAAAATGTTGGTACTCTTGTTTTATTGAAACATGCACAGGTAAAAATGTAAGTCAACAGATCAATTGGCTATTTATAGCGCTCGTGGCGTAACAATGGATGTCAACTCTCTGCCTCGATCCCATCAAACCACAGACAAACTTGTTGCGTTTTTTTGTTTTAAGACCCCAAAAGTGAAAATAACGAAGTCATTTCAGCTGGGGGATGACAGTTCATAAACCACACAAAGAGCCAACGAATTTGCATTTTAAGTGAAGGCCCATGCTCATGCAAAACACGACTCGTACTTTTTAGTGCAGTCACTTCCTACATAATATTTGCAGCTTTGAGGGAAAGCTGTTTACACCGGCTTATTTGCGACACCAGGTGTGTGAAAATTTATCGCAAGATTTCATTTCAAAGGCATGCAGCCAAGAAAGTGCAATTACGCGGAACAACAAGATCTGACCGATCCGGGGGTCGAAAAATTTGACAGGTTATTGTCGATCTCGTGGAATCTTGAATAAACGGTTGATGCCTTTGTGCCAATAACTGACCATATACGTTCGGTACTACGAACCAGAACGATTCGCTAAAATGATTAAAAAGTGCAAAAGAGAATAGAATCGAAGTTGTAGAGAAGAGCCAGAAAAGGTCATTATTACGAACAGGAAATATCAAAAACATGTTAGCATCACGCCATTACTACTGGAATCGTTACACGGTTCAATTATTACTACCTCCACTTCACACATTTTTTATCTATTGCCCTGCGGACCGGACAAGGCAGGCCAAGAGGATGTTCTTGGTCTGCTGCCGTTGTGTTGGCCAGTAAAAGCAAAAAAGTAAGCTGGCATACGACCGTAAACCCGGACGTATGGTCGCCCATTATATAAGTAGCCCAAAAAATAAAATCGCACGGTCTGAAACACTGCGTCTCTTCTAACACACGTTCGTCTTTATGTTTAGCAGCAGCCAGCACCACACATGCTTCTTCACAGATTCAAAATGAAAAAAGGAGCAGCTCACAATATTTGGCTGTTTCAATAGCGATCAACTGGGGGTGGAATGTTTTGCTGGCTTCGTGAAAGCACTTGGCAGCTGCTCTGTCGCATTCACACAACTTGTCTTGGTAGGGAGAGTTCTTTGCTGAAGAAAAAAAACACGCGAAAGTATTTAAGCGTCACGCGGAGAACAGCGTCTTTTACTTGCAAGCATGACAACCGCTTCACTTACCACAGACAACTTCGCCCTCTTTGCAGTAGCTTTCGTAACTCTGAAGCAACTGGCCTCCAATCAACCACAAGCTTTCCCAGAAGTTTTTCCTGACGCTGCCAGCTTCATGGTAACACTGATCGTGTTTTTCGCAGCACCTGGGAACGTCGTTTTGTTCGTCAACAAGCACAGGAGTATTAAATTAATTAATAACCTACCTACGCTCAAGGCCTACGAGAGGGATTACGAGAGATACATCGTACCCGGGCCCGGTAGGTGTAGGGACCCGGGGAAGTTAAAGTACGCATGATCAAGCCTAAAATCATATCAGTGTGAGCCAACTGCCAGTATAACAATTAATGTATTTGTAAATCTTAGCATGACAGCTCATTCTGATCACTATACAAACAAGCTATACGAGTTTCGACGAGGGTCCAAGAAAATAAGGGGTCCCAGTGTCAGTCTTCGTAACCCATGGTAAAATTTCTCTCGGAGGCCCTGCCCACGCGGAGGCACCTTCTACAACGGTTTTACTCCTAATATTTACTTAGCGTGTGATTCTAACACAATCTAACAGACAGGGCCTAAATGGATGCCCGGAGGAAGTTGAAAACGTCAGTGAAGACCAGTTCAGATGTAAGTTAGATGCGTAAACTTCACATGCGGTAGTTATCCGAGCGCCACAGCCAACATCCATCTGTGAGCGATTCGCATTCCAGACCTTCGAGAATAGGTGGCCTAAGTGATTGAAGTTTTTCGAACGACGATCACATGAGTTGCAGGAATGAATTTTTCTTGACTCAAGCTTGCAGAATTTGAACCGTTATGATGTAACTGAACCTCTTTTTTGAAATTTCGAATCTTTTTTCTTCATGTTAGGGTTTTATTACGCTTAGTATTACATAAAAATACAGAGTGATCAAAAGGATGGGAGCAATGAACAAAGTGGTCAACGTGTTCTTTAAAATGCACTGCAGTTCTCGCGGCAACTTTCAACACTTCGGCCCGCCATCCAACTATAGACGCTGTAGACAAGGGATCTGAAATTCATGGAAAGAAAAGGACCAATATAAAACAAACAGGTGTAGTCGGTCAAAATTAAGGCCATACACTGACTTGCAGCTACACACCACGCACATCATGCAATTAAATGCCCAAATAGCCCTAAATCGGCGCCTTGCTTGTATGGGAACTGCATTACACCTTCTAACATGCTGAACTGAGTCAAAGCAACGTTTTCACGGAAGGAAAAGGATGACTGAGCACCACACATAATTAGCTCGAGGGCGGCCTGCAGATGGTTGTTTGAAACCCTTGTTTCAGAGAGTATGGCATCTTATATGTCTTCCTCGAATCGCTTTCAAACCTTGCGATTTACTGTTGCTAGATATTCAATTGAGCTGTGCGATAATCCTATTCTGAAACAGACTGACTTTATTTAATCAACAGCTGTGGAAAGAGTGAAATTTGGACTTTTCTTGCCGAATGTTCAAACTTTTGTGCTCTGCTGCATCTGGCGACCCTGATGATAATTGGTCGTTGCTGATCGAATGCAGAAAATTTCAAGTTACACAGGATCGTGAAACTACAAAACAAAAATTAAGTAAATAAGAGTTTTCTTTGGTACAACTTGTACAGCCTACAAAAGATCACGCCGCATTTTTATCATTGTACGTCATACGTTCTCTAGGTTCGTTCAAAGTTTGCATCAAGCTTGCTAAATTTTGTTTTTCAGCTGAAGTCTTCGCATGACGTGAAAGAGTCTTTGAAGGTACACAATAAGAAAGTGACGAGCTGCACTGTCCGCCTATTTCGGAATCGAGTCGTTTGGCAAACAGAGCGTGGTGAAAGAAATCTCGTGATTTTTACGTCAACTGCAAAAGAGTCAAGTGTTTTCACAGTGTCTTTTGTAGGCCACTGGTAATTTGAACTCTTCGCCGCAAAAACCGTGGTCTGTGAATATTGTTCCTTACCGCGGAATCGATGCGTAATGAGAAAACGGCTGGTCAATCGCTGATATGCATTTTATATATATATCATCTCAAGCCGAGGCCCTCAAGAAGCAAATGGAGCATCTCCTACTTGTCAGTCGCGTCGATTGGTACTCCACTGCCGGAAAACCCACAAAAACATCCGTAGTCGCCATATGTTCCCAACACAATGATGTCTGGCTGGTAGCATCGGATGGCATTGTGGAAGTCGACGGCGCCTCGTCTCAGCCGCTTCAGTATATTGTTTTTGGCTGAAAACAACGCCAAGCAACATGTTACAAGGAGTCGTAAACGGTTGTCAGCTGCAGGCAAACGTTTTCGCACCAACCCGTTGGAGAGGGCATCTAAGGCTAAACATAAGTACTGCTGGCGACGAAAAAGTCGTCTCGGACGAGAATTTTTTTTCACGTTTACTGACGCTACGCCAGGGGTGGGCAATTAATTTTGCTCGGGGGCCACTTTGACAAGGCCGTGTTGACGGAGGGCTGTACCTTCTTGCGGAAGTGGAAGCAAGTCTCGGTTTACAGCCTCAGTACTAATATTTACTATGAGAAGTTGGAGGAATTTCAGATTTTAAGATCTTCCTGAATGCTTCTGTGGGCCACTGAAAAGGCTGTGGTGGGCCACATTTGGCTCGCGGGCCGCTATTTGTCCACCCCTGGTATATGCAATGGCTCTATCAAACCTCAAAAGTATAATATTCTTGTATGACTTCATGCTTCCTCAAAATAGTATAGATTATTCGTCAATGAAAGTATATCTTCAACACCACGGAACATGTGCGTTTTTATTCACATCTTTTGCGTCAACATTGGTCATTGAATTCAGCAGGTAAGAAAAACACTTTCATTTCAAATAAAACATTGTTTGGTGAGCAAAGGACTGAAACCAACAAGAACTGTTTTAACCTTTAGTTGAAAATGCTTCTATTGGAACTATGATGCAAGCAGGTTGTCCGCGACACCACTGGCGACTACATCTTCGCGACAAAGTTGTATACGAAACAGCGGAAACAACGCAGCAGTCCATTTGCGACTGACGGTAAGTCTTAACTAATCAAACACTACTCCAATCGATGATGTTCACGATTACCTTCAAACAAGTATTCCACCGGCCGTGGAATTGCTTCGACGTAAAAGGTGGTAGTGACCAAAGTCAGCAAATAACCAAGAAACACCAGCTTGTGCCTCAGCATGATCGTTCTTAGCCACAGACCAGTCAAAGTACAGACCTATCACCAACACTCCTACAGCAAGTGGCGTCGGCCATAAAACAAACCGCTTATTAAAAGATTTGCACAAGTACACAATAACGGTGGTTGCGCTGCGAACATGCTGAGGGTATTTAGTTGTTAACGTGACTTTGCACTTGGTGCCTGACTTTCCACGGTACCCAGTTACTTTTTCGCGCTTTATTACGTCAGTTACTGCTTAAAAAGTGGCGCCAAAAGCACGATCCAGTAACGTGCAAAAAAAGGCGGGGGGCATTCGTTGCTGATGCGCATGCCTTACTAAAAGATAAGGTGGCGTTGAGATGTTTGAAACACTATCCTTCCTTACCGGTTGGTGCGAGCGTTTCCGTTTGGAGGGTGGATAAAAATTCGTACAGCAAATTTCACAAGCATATTTAAAAACTGCTTCATGAATCTTTGTTCAAGCTTTTGCGATTACAAAAACGCATTTGTGCAAGTATATTTATTTCGGTGTGTTTTAATATACGGTCGCGACGAAAACCAATTTTATAAAAATCAAAAGCTGTGTACATAGTTATACGCTGACTAGGGCAGTGTCACGATTTTAAAGAACACATGGAAGTAGTTGAAAAGCGTGATTTGAAAGAGAGCAATTTGAAGTCGTGTATAGTAGGCTGAGTGTTGTTTCGGTGCTTTTCATTGTATAAAAAGTTGATTTTCGTCACTCCTAATCCCATGTGCCGCTGCAATATACCACGATATACCACAATATATTGCAATATACTGCAATATACCACGATATACCACAATATACTGCAATATACCACGATATACCACAATATACTGCAATATACCACGATATACCACAATATACTGCAATACACCACGCAATAAACACTTTCGGAAGTCAAATCCCATGCTGGGAACAAAATCTGTTTTCGCACTCAGTGCGAAATGCACTACTACGTGAATTTACTGGTTTTGGAACTGACGTAGCATAGTCCGTAGAGGTCAACGCTAATAAACGCTCGATGGCAAACATACTTTCGCATATAAATCTAACTAAATGTCATATTGTTTCTAAAACGCGTAAGGCTTGCTTGGTTAGGCCGTCGCGTTTGCGCAAAAGTTCCAAACACATTTTTACCGAGGGCCACATCAGCATCATCGTTGCTCTCAGGAGCTACTTTAACTGTTAAGATAGTGTAAATGCGTATATAAAGCTGAGAACATGCTTTGCTGCTTGACGGATGAAAGCTGCAGCATTTTGCAAATAGATCCACAAAGCTTTTCCAAGGGCGTAACATAATCAAAACGCGTGGCCGGATATGCCGCGGGAAAGCAGCATTGACTGACTTCAACACGCTTCTTACGCTCTTGCGGGGCGTATGAAATGACTTGACAGACCACATTTTGCCAGCGAGTTGAGTTTTGCGCATGCGCATTAGAGCATCACAAACGGGCCTCAAGCAAATGCGATAACGTCATTTATCGATAAAATCGAAGACTGTTTTAGGCAATCTCTGGATGCCATCGATGCATTGAGGTGGTGGCAGGAAAGATCGTGTGAAAGAATCTATATGTAATGCGGTGGGAGCTGGTAGCAAGGAAACACAAGTATGGGGCTGCCAATGTGAATTTTTTGAAAACCCCACGCAGACCCATTTGTGAACAGAAACGCCTGGTAAGAAAAAACACAAAATTAGGAGATGGGCTTTCTGCTATCTGGGCATAGTCAATCACAAAGTGGGGCCGTCCCTGCTGCACATGCATACAGATCATGTGCTAAGCAAGGCTATTACCAAACTATTTTTAATCCACTTTTTCCACAAGGAAAACCAATAATTTTTTCAAAAGGGGTGCTTCTCTCTGCGAAGAAAAGTTATTTTAACTCCAACACTGGGCCGTCGCCATTTGAAATCGGTGCCCCCCATTTCACGTTTGGCCCCCCGGTTGCTGCATAAATCCAATACTGTATTTTAAAAATGTGCTCCCCTTCTGGTTTTTGGCCCCCGCTGCTGCTAAATCCTGGCGACGGGCCTGCTCCAACATCCAATTTAATCAACAACTAAACATACGGAAAACACATAATAAATAACGCATGAAATGATGAGAAATATGTAGATGAAGAACAAGTGTTAGCACATTGCGCAAGAAAAATGAGTGACAATGCAAAATTGATTTAACTGATTGATAACAACATTGAATTATTCTATTTTCACTTGCAATAGTACCAAGCACAAAATATCAGGCTTCTTTGAATTCAAATATCGTTCAACTACTGCTAATATTTGTGTAACGGTGATACCAGTGCTTCAACCTAACTTAACTGAAAATTTCTGAACTTTGATAATCAAGACTTTGCACCTTGACAACTTATCTTGTGTCCATCTAAAACTTTATGTCGAACCAACCTGCATTTGTTCGCATTTTTAAGGACAATCTGGCAGTATTTGCAATAATTAAAATCTTTCCTTCGCTGTCCTACTATAGCCAATCTTTACGATCTGGATCTTTTAGCCACGCTACTTAAAATTGCTGTGTGGAGCAGATCATCCTTTACTTTGGGTTGCTTCGCTGGTGCAGTATATCTGTGAATGCAACTCATACCAGATTTCTATAATTCGTAGCTTATTCATCAGTTTACTTACCCGCAGAGACTACTCAAGACCAACCATACGATTTATAAACCATAAGATTTAACCATAAGATTAAGAAAAATGACACTAGTATTCTACAGTACGTAGTACCATACTTTTAATCTGCGCTACGCAGTCAAACATTAGGCCCGCATCTTCAGCAGACAAACCCAGAACCCCAGATCTGGGGACAACCCTGGATTCGGCAGCCTTGAACGCAAGCCAACAGAAAGGACCAGAAAACGTCTCGGCAGCAGTTTCCCGATAAGACGCAACGAAAGCGCGGCGGCAAGAGCGAGCATTGCGTCTCGGGCGCTGATCTTCGAAATCCTCTGCTTGTCGAACAAAACTAATTAATAACACGGAACGACGAGACTGCGACCACAGCCTGTGACGTGCTCCGTGCTAGAACTCCGCAAAACATTCCAGCACGGCGCTACCGGTTGAGACATTTCATCAAAGGTAAACCAGTTAACTTAGGACAGTTCTTCAGGAAACCACCTTTTCGGTGCCAG
>JGI24159J19872_10003752_pt1 | contig 19114 bp, 14 predicted proteins | sample Ectturendosymbi4_FD_19872 | JGI IMG/M metagenome (IMG submission 19872) | reverse complement strand
TATGGTAAAACGTGTGGTTTTGTTTCAGCAGCCAACGGTTTTAGGCTCCAGTGCGACGGTATTTCATTATTTTTATACTTTATTAACGTTTGTTTTTTGGTACCACGTCTTAGCAGTCTGGAATTAAGCTGTTTAGAAGAGGTCATAAACGCGTGCGATTGCTGGGCCGGCTGGACGCCGCAGCCAATCAGCCTGATGATGATGGTGAACTACACAAGGTGTAAGCAGTGTTTCTCAACGTGGTCCAGGTGAACTACCGGTTGTCCACCTGGAATTTCTAGTGGTCCACAGAGAGTTCCATAAATCGCCATAGAACATACCCTTGAGTTCACTGACGTATGTGAAAAAAAGTTTCGACCAGCTGTTCATGAGCTGTCAGCATAGCAAAGTGGTTCATCGGATATTATTTTAAAAAAGAGATGGTCCATGGGCCAAAAAAGGTTGAGAACCACTGGTGTAAAGTACAAGTGACGACACTGCCTGCAGCTGAGCGGCGCCACCAGCGTAATCTGCCAACTGACAAACGCTGTCGTCGATCGTACATCACCGTCAAACTGCGCACCCGAACTTTGTTTCTGCATTGTGCTTCTCTCGGCGTCGTGCGTGACCAGCAACACCTGTCTGTGTTCGTAACGAGCTTTTCGGGCGGTGGCACGAAAGCACATTAAATTCCGCTTCGCGGCTCGACGTTTGAGCTCCTTCAAAGCGGGTCTTTCAGAATCCTACGTAAGTTCCTGCTGCTGCTGTGGTTTGACGTCACGAGGCTTGCTTCGATCTTGAGCGGAAGCCTTTGAGCTTCGCGACGACCACGGGCGCTGATGTCGGTGTAATTGCGTCTTGAGATTAATTAACGCCGTCGCCATGTTTGACGTTGATCGATTCGCGCGAACGTGAGACTCTATGCTTGAAAGTGAAAAGCTTTTCTGCATGCTGAGCTTCAAAATGCGAGCCGGGCATCGGAGTTACGGCGTGGGACGGTTGCTCGGTGCGTGCTGGCGCCATCCCCCTCCGCAATGATGTACGTCAGAAACGGTCAGATCATTGCGAAGGACGCGAACGCGCGTGAGCGAAGCGACTTCGCCGTGGTGTGCACTGCGTTAAACATTGTCCAGCTTGTAGTGTCAGCGACGAGCCAGACTGAAATGGGAGGGCGCTCAATTGTGACACTCCACAGCGGTGCCATTTTTGCTCCTTCACCGGAAAGGCGTGGTTTCTGCGAATTAAAGTGCGCATCACCCGCTCACGTGCGCCGGCGTCATCTTGAAAAAGAAAGCGCGCCGAAAAGACCCAGATAACCAAAAGTTATGGTCAAAAGTTGTTACTTCAGTAATGTTACAAGAGGTAGTTACGTCTTGACTACGTCGAGAAAAGCGGAGAGGTGTGGTCGAAGAAGCTAAAGTTTTGTCTTGCCGCTCTGAAATCACAGATGTCGGCAGCGATCTTGACTGTGGAACTTTGTGCGGAAATTTACCACCAGCTTGCGAGAAAACGCAAGTGCAACGCTGCTGCTTTGTCGCGCTGTCAGCCGATACGCCGTTGCGATAAACAATCTAACGCTGCATAAGATGCGCGGCCAACGACTCGGCGCTGCTACATTGCAGTCAGTCGCCAATGAGTATTCTATTTTAATCACCGAAACCCGCGCATTCTGAGTCGCGCACGGCCTGTTCGCGAAGGCATGGCTGCGTTTGGCCGAACTAGAAGCTGAGTCATGAAGGCGTTGTGTGACTGCTTGCCTGCCAGTTGTACCAGGTGCTACAGTGTGGTTTTCTGGCTTGAACGTCAGAAGAAGGTGTGGGGAAAAAAGAGAGGTCTTCGACCACTCTAATGCCGACCTCATCATTTTTGATTAGGTGAGATCAGGATGTTTTTTGGGGGTGAGTATGGATTCTCTTAAGTGGCTCGTTTCTTCAGAGTCAGGTGCACAGCTGAAATTCTTCCTTGTTGAAGTCGCCAACTTTGTGATGCGAACGCTGATCAAGCAGATTCTGTTCTGTTTGGTTTCTGTCTAGCTGTGGTGAACATCGAAATTTATCGCTACAGCCTCTTTCTTCCCGTTTCTAATGAGACGCACTCGCTTTTCAAAGTCAGGTGTCATCGCTACATGTCTCAAACTACAATTCGAAGACCTGATGCAATGTCTGCTCTCTAGTGTCTTCAGGCTTGTCGCACAGTTTGAAAAGCGTAGGAAAAATGTAAAGAGCTCTTGGGAATACGTCTTGAACTTGGTTGTGCCTTTGAAAGCCTACGTCTTTTACGGGTATTTCAAAGCACTTTGCNTGTGCTGTGATTTCAATAAATGNTTGACTTAACGTTGGTTCACATCTGCATTGACATGCTGGGATCTGGAGTTGCAACTTTGACAGCGCGTTCCTTGCATTTGATCAGCAACTGGTTAAGGAAAATCCTTATTCAAAACAGTTATGTTTCAAATGAAAGTTGTGTAATAACAGGATTTTTAATTGTCTTGAACTGTGTATAGCAGAGTCAGAAAACGTTTTTGGTAATGAAAAAAAACAACACATTAATTCTTGAGTTTACGTCCAGGTTACTTCACGTGTGAAGCGTCGTCTCATCGTTTGTTGGCACTGCATGCAATTCTCGGCTTAACTCTGATATCCACACGTTAACTTCTAGCAATGTCAGGCAGGGCTGTGTAGTGTACGGGGCAGGTCTATATATAATCCACAGGTCCGCAACCCGAGAGTCCATTGTCACGGTCGTCAGGCAAGCCAGTAAAAGTAGATCTTGTGGGATCATTAGCGTATGCTAGCTATTGCTTTACCATGATGACTCATACGGCAGAAACAAAGGATAAATGCGTTCTTGAGCTGTGCTTTTGTCAAAACAAGACGGCAATAATAATGTTTGAGCAGACGCATGCTTTTCTGGGAGGTTTGGTATGTTACATTCGTTCTTATTACAAAAAAGAACTGCAGTCGGTTTTGAGAAGATTAAATGAGGAATGTCTGCAAAAATCGGTGGTAATTCGTGCAGATTTTTTTACTAATCCTCCTGACTTTTATAAGTCAAAGCAACTGTGTATGGCGCAGCAGTGCAGCTGAAGCCGAACACCTCAAAAAATTGAAAACATGGGCAATTCCACTTATAAATTTATGCAATTATCATCTTAGTTCTGGTGAAAACGAAACAGCTTATTCCATATTCGTGCGGTCTTGGTCGAAATTACTTTGGTTACGATTTGACTAACGCATGTGTATGCCTTTTTCTCAACAGATCGGCTTCCTGCTTTAGTTTTGTAGGTATTTATTATTTATTTATGCAGAGCTAATTTAAATGACCTGTGATCGACGCAGTTATGGGGTTGTGAAGACCACGGCTTGCCACTGACTCGGACCTCGTCTTATTGACTCACCTGTAGGTATTCAGAAATGTACTTCATGCTCTCGCCTATATTAGTGTTGTGTACTCGCGTTTGACCGAGGTTGTGTTTAGAAATATTTAAAACAATCTCATTTGTGTTTTATAAATCTCGCTTTCATCGCTTCGTAAATTCGTTAAGTATTTCATTATTTCCACATGTTTCATCGCTGGCCCATGATCATTGTAGGACAGACACGTTCGTCACAGTCGTGGCTTGGAAAATCATTAATTTTTGCCTCACAGCCAAAGGCCACGTGGTGCAGCAAAAAAAACGCTCCGGCCTCAGTGACAAGGGCTTTAGTGCATGCTCCTACTGACTTGCTTCTTGTTAGCTGGTCAGTACCATCGGGTAAAAGCTGTCGTGCGGGCGTTTTTACGCGCCGTGTTTTTCGTGGCTTTGTAAGCGATTGTCAGATAACCACAAAATATGCTGCTCTTCAAGTCATACGCAAAGCGCAGACCGGGAACTGACGAGCGTCTCCACAGAAGAGATGACAAGCAATTGATTTCAAAGATTGAAATGGCATTAAAACGAGCTGCAGGCGGCAGTGTACCGTGTAGTTGTTGCAAGACGCGATAAACAGACGAAAAAAGGACAGAAGCAAACGTGTTCGCAACTGGAAAACCAGCAGTGGCGACGAAAAGGCTCCAGTGTGAAGCCACGAAGCTTTTGGTGATTCGAAAAGCGGTGGCGCGTGACGCCGGCGCGCTAATGCGCAACTTCTCGTCGCAGAAGGAAACACGACGCGTCGCAGAGAGGCTCGCGAGCGGGCGTGTGTGCGAAAAACATGCAAATCGGCAGCTGTCCGATCGGCAGGTTCACAAATGAGGGGCGCGTCGCGTAGCTTTTGTCGTTTATGAAAATAGATCCGTCGTCACGGACGACAGAGCACAAACGCTACGGTGCGATGCGTGCCGGGCATTTAATCAGTTAGTTGGAACGCAGCCTGCTTGTTGGCAAATACCTTATGTGTGGCAGTTGTTTTTTCGTTTCTTTGGTTTGTTTACTTCGGTGATGTCAGTGCTTGCTTTTCTTTAACAGCGCAGGTACCAGACTTTCTCTTTTGTCGTCAGAAGAAGACTCCTGCTGCAAAACAAGGATTCCAACAAAGACACGATGCCTGAAAGCAGCTCCAGACCTTCTAGTTTCAGCGAACCTGTTATGGCTCGAAAGAGGTGAGCAGCTCGCGTTTAGCGGAATGATGCTTTCGTGTCGCAGTTCTGTTACGCTGCCGACGCAAATTTGTTTACATTGCCTGTTAATCCCTCTGTTCTCAGTACGATTGTGCACGTTTTCATGCCCTAAGAGCTGTGGAGCTTGCGTGTGGTGCACAACATCTCGAATCGCTTGTTGGGCTGAAGTACCTTGTCTCGTAACCGTCGCCCCTTGCGTTTCGTTTCGCCTGTTCTTTAAAGTTAAAATAACTGTGTCGACAATTTCTCCCCGGTGTTCTTGTGACGGTTTGCGTCTCGCTTTCCCCCTCCAGGTTAGAAACTGTTAGATGCAGAAAACGACGAAACACTCGCAACTTGGAGCTGGTAAAAGCGTCCGCAGTTCTAGAGTAAGCAAAGATGTTTGGTGTTGGCGTATGCGCTTCCACAATGAGAGGTTTATTTCCTGAGGACGAAACTGAACAATGCAGTTTAAATATTAAGGGTGCCCTTTCACGAAGCAGGCGAATCTCGTGCGGGCCTTCGGCGACGGAGTTTACTGAAGGTTTGCTTTTGCAAAACTCTTGAACGCGCCACAATATTAAAGTTAGCGACTGATCGCGACCGCGAGAAGCGCTCGCGATAAACACGCCCAGCGCGCGTTTGATTGTGCGTTTTTGCCACGTCACAATTCGCGTTTCAGCGACGATTCTTGTGTCAGGTCGATGAAGAGAAAGGGACCGACGACGAAGCAGAGCTTCATCGCCGGACCGTGCAGGTGAGCGGTCGTGACGCAGACAGGGTGTGGGGGCTACAAGGCGCTTGGGCCTGAACGTTAAGTTGACCCGCAGCGTGAGAAAGTGCCCGGGCGAATTAACCGGGCGCTGCGCCATCTCGGGCCGAACAGGCGACAAGCGGCAGCACGTCTTATCGCGAGGCATGGATCGCTATGCTGGTTAGAGCTTCAGAACTTCGCACTGGCCGTAGACCAGGGGTCTCCAAACGTTTTGCCAGAGGGCCACATATAAGCTATTAAACAATATTTCGAGGGCCGGACATCTTATGTAATGTGATTGTTTCGGGATACGTCACACTCTTCTAAATCAACAAGTTTTTCGTAAATATATTATTTTTTCATAATTGACAAAATGACTTCGCGGGCCGTGGTTCGGAGACCTCTGACGTGGACCACCGCTGTATGAACGGTTTTCATTGGCCCGTTGCAGACCCTAGTGGTCTGCTGCAGCGCGCGCGTGAAGTTTTTCCGTTGTTGTCTTCATCTGCAGCCAGTAGACGTCTGTTTGCAGCAAGCGACTTGCTTCATGCAGTTTCGCGTTGAGATTTTTATCTCACGTCGGTTAAGTTTGTTGCTGTGTGCACCTGACGCCGTTGAGAGACGCTTTTGAGCTGCACAGTTCACGAACATTCGAGATTTTCTTGAAGATCAATTCGGGCGACGGCGAATCCTCTTTCTGACTGTGGCCATAATAGTTCACTTTTGACAGTGCTCGCTTGTGTGAGGGGCCATTCACGTAGCACTGCGCTATGGTCCGGAGCTTTGTCTTTAGGTGTGTGCAGTCTAACGTTTGCCCGTAAACATTCAAAATAAGGTTTGCACTTCCACCCCCTCATCTCAGTTAAGTTCGACACGGCGGTTTGGCCTTTACGCTTTTCTTTCTGCCACAGTGTTTTACCCCACGCTCATTGTCGCTGGCTTGGTCTGGCAGCTCGGCAAAGTGCGACAAAGGCATTTTCAAAACTTGGGGCGAAAGCCCGTCATGCCACTGCAAAATGGGGAGGAGGTGGCCTTGGCGATTCCGCTTTTTAATGGATAACTAATGTTTTGTTTGCCTCTTGTCAACAATTGCCGGACACTGGTTCGGGTCACGTCAATACAGGTCCGAAATCGAACAGCGCCCGCCAGCCAGCGAAGCAAAAAGCGTTCTTTTTCTATCCTCAGTCCAAAGATCCATCTCACGTCTTTTTCACTCGCGCTCGCCAGCTCAATGTCGCGCGACCGCTACGCCGGCTCGGACGTCACCTCCCGTTCGTCCGTCGCCATGACGACCTCCTTTCCCGTTGCCACGACCACACTGACGACAGCGTGCCCGGGCCAGTGCGCCACCGTCGCTTCCGCCCAGTGCGACGTCGACGAGGACCCGAACGACGGCGGCGTCCGCGACTACAGCTGTCCCGGCTCGCCGTCCGACCCCCCGTCCCCGGGACCGCCGCACAAGCGCAGATCCGCTTCGGACGCGAGCGACGACGACGAAGCGGAGATGAACGTCGACAGTCCCGATTCCGGATTCGAATCGGCGACGCCGAGCGGCTGCTCCGGCGCCGATTATTTCGACGACGGCGCCAAGTCGGACGCGTTCGACGAAGTTCCGAAAGCTTCGAGCGCTGCGTTCGCGGCCGACGATCGTCCCCCTCCTCCCCCTGCCGAGGAATACAGACTCTGCCTCATTCCGCCGAAACCTCAGCCGCCTCCGTCTGTGAAAGGTGAGTGAAGCGACGTTCGCGCACGATGGTGTTTCCCGAGTGCTCGGCTTAGGTCCGTCGCACTAAAACTTGATTTTTGTCAAATTTTACGTCACTTCCGTTGCGCGTCGTGCGTACCAACGAGTCTGTTGTGTGCTTTGCAACTTCTTGCCTGGTTCTCGATGGTTGTGGCTGCAGCCATCACGCTTTCTGGTGGTCAGCATTAGTGATCTGACCTCGGGTAAGCTTTTTAACCGCAGCGCTTATGGATGTCACGGGCACCTTGTTGCCCGTAGTCAGTCTAACGTCATGACGGCGCATTTTGCCCGGGGGCCTGTGAAAGGGAAAGAAGAACTTGACACCTGTGGTGGAAAGCTTCCCGACATATGCAAACGCAACCGATATGCCCTCCCGAAGCACTTGCCAGTTGTTGTTCCTGTTCCTTTTTCGTTTCCTGTGCTCAAAGAAAGTTAAAAAAAAGTTATCTTTCGTGGATGCACTGAACTTGACCCAGAGAGATCGGGGCAGTGGGTTTTTGTTGCCGGGGAAAACTTTTGGAAGAGTCTGAGTTCGAGAATATCAGTTTTGACTCGAGTCGAATGCTGCTAAATCAGTGGTTCTTAACAGGGGAGCGCAGAGGGGCGNCAATAAATTTCCAGGGGTCGTGAGCCCTTAAGTCCTTAAGTGCTGTCCAACGTTGAAGGTCTGACCAATAAATGCACCAAAGAATGCATTTTGCGTTTACAATTTATTTATCGCCAATGGGTTTGAAACGAAGGACAAGTATTTCAAGGAGGCGCGGTAAAGGAATGGTTAAGAACCACTGTGCTAAATAAGGAAATAATTCGAGTTTCTCTGGTGTGACTCAGTGCAGTAGGACCTGGTCGATTCAACACTTCAAACGGCAAATCAGGCCGCATCAGGCGAAGTGAAAATAATGTGCAACGTGCGCAGCAGTTCTACGAACGTGTGTTTTTGTTTACACTGTGCGAAAACCTCCGATTCCTTGAGGTTTTTAGTGTTTCCGCTTCAATTAGCGTTAAAATCGCGTCGCTCTTCTGTGACAGAACAAAAGCCAATCTGTCGTTGGGATGGGTGCTTCGTCGAGTTCGCGACGACGCGCGATTTGCAACAGCACATCACCGAACAACACGTCAACTCGTTGACGACCAGGTAGGTTTGCGACAGCCTTCTTTATTTGAAAAAGGTCGTGTCTGTGTATAGGGAAGTTACCCATGCGCTTGTGCCAGTAGCTTGTTGACGTTCGGGGATTTTTCAACGTTTCGTTGGTGGATTGACTGGGGGGCATCTTCAGGCAAAATTCTACGCAACAATTAATGAAAAAAAAGTTTTTTTCGATAGAGCCTTTTCCTCTGTGTGCGACTCGCGTCTTCGCTGCACAGGGTGCCATCTTTGCAGTCAGCCTCACACTGCAATTTAGAGTTCACCACTGGCTGGGTTGATTGTGTTGCTGCTTTTATTGCAACATAAAGGTTGATTGTGTCGCTGCTTTTATTGCGATTTGAGAACAGCGTAAAAACGTTTGTAAGCGTCATCGCCTCCCTCCTCTCTCGCTTGCCGCGAAGGAGAGAACGTGACGTAACTCGGCGAACAATCGAATTCTTATTTGCACGATTGAGCGAGACTGTCCTAAAGGTTATGAATATTCGAATGTACCGCTCTTCTTCTGGCAGAGCTCTTGAGCCCCAACTTCGCGGGTGGCGTCATCGTTTTGTGTAACTATCTCGACAAGCTATTGCGGTGCGTTGCCCCCTGAGAGTACCCGGCAATCAACCGGTCGAGCTTTGACCTTGTCGCAAGACAATGACCTGCTCGTGGCTGGTTGCGGTCGAAACGCGTGTTCTTATGTGCTGCCACGCACGTCACACTGTGATCGCCAACAGTGAAGCACGTTAGTTCCTGCGAACACTTCCAAAACTGAAGATTTTACTGTAACAGGCCAATATTTTCGCGATCTTCTTATTTTTTGTATGCTTTCGTAGCATTTTGCGCCTCCGCTTCATACTCCATAGTTTTTGTTTTACGCGGCTGAAGCCGAAGCCGCGGCAAACTTAAACAAATCACCTGGTTCCCAGACGGTGGAAGGAACAACGGCGGGGGCTTACGTTTGACAAGCGCATTGTTACGTTTGACAAGCGCATTGTTCTTCATCGTTAAACTCGCTTCTGTGTCTCCGTCTCGTTGGTTAATCAATCGCCGCTTCATTCAAAATGCGCTGTCGTCATTCACTTCATTGTCTTCACCCCCATGTCAAATGTTCATATCTCGCCAAGCCAGTCCCGCGCGTGGAGCTGATTGCCTTGAAATGGACGACGTGTTTCAAGAACGCGCGCGTTTTCTACATTCGCCGCGTAAGCTCGAAAAAGTGTGCGCAAAGATCGCGTCGATTGAGTTGTTTGCATCTTACTTGCGGCGCATCCTGTTTTTTTTTCCGATAACTGACCGAAATTCTCTGAAAACAAAAATTGAGTCAGTTCAGTGACAACGCCTTTTTCACTCAGAAAAAAATACCCGAAAACGAAAAAATGACAAAAATGGCGCTTTTAAGTTACTGCGGACAAATGGCCGAAAAAGGTCTCAGCGAAACGAAAAAGCCCAGGGCGTATCGCCACCGATTCCTTGGTTCTGAGCCCCCCCTGCCTTCCGAGCCTCCCCCCTTCGTTCCTCCCCTTGCGCTGTCACGAACACTTCGCCGCCGTTGCACTGGCTTCTCTGCCTCGCTCGCATTGCGATAATTACAACGCACGGCTCTGGCGCATCCTCCCATTCTCTGCCCTTTCTGCTTCTCGCCGTTGTTGCGAACACTTTTTACGGTTCCATCTATTATTCAACGACCCAATAATAATCGAAAGCTCAAGTTTCTCGGCGCGACTGAATTTCACGACCGTTCCCGATCTTGATCTAACCAGGTCGTCTCTCCCGTTTTAATCTTCACTCGCGAACCTAACCGTTTGCCATCCACACAACTTCATCCACGAGTAACTCCATCGCAACTTTCTCGTGCTGCCGTATCGTATCTTTCCCACAAAACCCAACTGGACACCCTATGTGGGGGGATACGCGCTTCTGATTTTCGTTCCTAATTAACGTATTGGAACAAGATTGTAGGACCGAAGATGCGTAGCGTTACGTGAAATCGATTTCCTTTCGAAAAAGAAATTTTCTGATGGATTCAAAACCCGTCACCTTTTTTTGCGGAGACTAGTTTTCATTCCGAAACCATGTTTGCCTTTTTCGACGCCAGTAACGCCCCAGTGCGAACGCGACTCTTTGTTGGCGATCGCGCTGTCAAAATTTCGCTGGACGAATCACGGGAGGAAGTAGGTCAGCACTGATCATCTCCTCCCACCCTGCCGCGGGAGCGAGACGTGGGCGAAACCCGCCCTCGCGAAAAAGCTGCTGATCTGACTCAGCGCGCCGCCGACTTGAAGTAAACGTGAGCGGCCTTTAAACCACGCAACGCTGCCTGGCTTATCAGTCGCGGAACGAGCGCGGTGGTTGAGCGCGCGCGTCTGCTGCGATGACTTCATGCTGTCGATGATGACGTCACCGGGATGGTACGTTGCGCACGGAAGAGATTCAGGGCATACTGCAGTTCTGGGATCTTTTCCGAGTTGCCAGGTGGGACAAGGTCGTTAGCGTAAGCGCTGTCGTATTTAAACGGTTTCCGGGGGTGGGGGGGGCGCGAACAAGGCCTAAATCGCGATTCAAGAAACATTAGGCTGCGCGCGTTTGCGCGACGTCGACGCCGTTCTTCAACAAAGCAGGTTTGTCCTGGTTGCTCGCCACCATCGCCGCACCTCTTCAATTTGCGCACCGGCTTAACGACCGACTGTCCTGGTGCGTTGATTCAGCGGCTCTGGAGAGGGCGCGCGCGCGTTGTTGAATGGTCTTTTCGAGAACCCTGTTTGCGCCGCAACGCCGTAACGTGCTCCGGCGGGTGCTGGGTGACCTCCTGGTCCATTAAGGCTCGATTTAGTCACTTGGCGAAAAGGAAACCGGTCAATACAGGAAAGCCGCGCCTGGTCACCCAGGCTGGAGTGACCGGCGCGCGCGTTCAGCGCGTCGCACTCCATTAGGACGGTCTCTTAGACTTGACTGATAAGGGGACTGGCCTAAAGTGGCCAGGACATGCGCTGGACCCGCCAGCATTTTGGAAAACTGAACGTACTCGGGTGGAACGAAGCACCCGAATAAATGAAAACACAAAAAAGACAGCGCGCGCCAGGCGTGACAACCACATCGCATTTCATCGTTGTTCCTCTCCGCGAGCTTGTGGACGGCCAAGTTATTCGTGTGAAAAACGCGGTCAGCATAAATACCGTTCTGTGGTCTGTTTCCTGCGCGCGCAGTTTTTTCGGAGACGTTGGCCACTCTGCCAATGCTCTCCATAATGCGCACGAACAGCCCTCCTTGCAAAGCAAGTACCATTTCCACTTTTTTCCGACGTTTTTAGCGTCATGTCCCGCGCAGAAAGATTGTGAACGTGTTTATGGTGGGTGCTGAAAATGAAAAGCGGTCGTTGTTTCACGACCTTGCCGCTTTCATTCACTGTCGCCTCGGCTTTTCTGAAAATGCTCACGGCACAACCAGTGAAAAATCGCCTTGCAAACCGTAGACTCGTGGTTTCTGCAAGAGCTCACGGCACAACCAGTGAAAAAATCGCCTTGCAAACCGTAGACTCGTGGTTTCTGCAAACAAATAATGTGACGAACTGCTTCACCACTTAAATTGCATTCGGCAGCTCTCTTTCGTTGCACTTTTTAACAATTTTTGTTCTCCGTCGCAAAACAAAATGGCGTCACCCGCTTCGCAACTTCCACGCCGGCCGAACGCTTCATAATGCTTTGTGCAGCAGCAGCCTCAGCACCGGAAGGATATGCGGACCGCTTCCAGTCGTCATCTGGTGATGGAAGATGCCGCAGCTATGCAGCAATCTTGCAATGCGCTCAGGGCGCTGATTGCGCTGTTCTCTCGCCTCGGGGCTCGAACGACAGGATAAATCGTTTTCTCGAACTTACGCGAGACGCCCTGAATAAAGAGTCAACTGTTCCGGGTTTCGTGAAGTCGTTACAGAAACAACAACGCGCATGAAGCGTCGGGTTTTTAGCTTTGCTTGTGTGTGAATGAGCTGGTCAAGCCGACCTTACCGGCAAGTGCACCGTTCTACTTCAGTAGTAAAGTGGACGTCACAGATATTACGTTGGCGCGTAAAGTGTTGAAAACAACCGCCAGCTTAATAACTGGCGAAGTCAGTACACCGCTTTTGTTCTCGAGCGAATCGTCCATCGGCAGCGTCACAGATTGTATTGTTGCGTCACAGATTGCGTTGTTGCGTCACAGGTTTTGCTGCTTCTGGTCGGGATGCAAAGTCTACGACAAACCAACCCGCAATCTCTCCTGCCTGGAACAACACATCCGCGTCCACACCGGCGTGAAGCGATTTCAGGTAATCGTTTGTGCCGCTGACAACGCAACAGAAGGCGCGGCTTAAGATTTGCCTGCCCCCGCGTGTGTGCGCTGGCGCTCTGACTCCTGTCGGTGGTCCGCGGTGGGTTTTGGAATAAGTGGCAGGAGGGTGGTGGCTAAGGCTGGTGCTGGAGCGTTTTCAAATCGCAAACGAAACACAGATGTTGTGGGTACAGCGACGGGAAGGCGTTTTGCTTTAAACTGTCACTTTTTCGGAATTGTCCAGCTTACATCGGCAAAAAATTGCCCGGTAGACTCCTCGCGTAGCCCACATGTGGGGACTGGTTACTTGAATGTACAGATGTGTGCGAGTCAGAATCATCGCAAAAAGATGAAAGTAGAGCCCAGTCGGCCGATTGCTCGAAAAACAACGGTAAATCTAGTGGTTTTAATTGTCCAGCTTTCGTCAGTCTGCGTGCGAGGTAGCGAAGGCGAAGTCAGACGCGTTTAAGATTTTGTGTTTTAAAAACGAAAATATTTTTTTTGCGCCTTTGCAAAGCCCTTTTACTGTCATCTTCTGGCGTCGGACTCGATCCGTTTCACGCTTGATTAACGCGCTTCACGCTTGATTAAGCTTCCCAACGACGGTCCACCGTTATTCAATTGTTGACGCGCCGCGCCGGTTGTGACGTGTACGCTTCATTTGTTCGCCCCGTTGTCGCGCAGTGCTGGCTCACCGGCTGCGACGCCAGTTTCAGCTCTCAGCTCGGCCTGGCTCGTCACGTGCCGTCACACTTCAGCGAGCACCACCTTCCCAAGGCCAAGCTGGCCAACCAATCGGAGCGGCGCTACCTGGTCAAGCGGAGACGGATAAAGGACAAAAGGAAAGCTTTGGGTGAGTGAAGCTGAACGGCTTGAGTGGTTCGACAGGCGCGTGCTGTTTTTTGGTGTTGTTGGGCCAATGGACTGTTTCGCGCGTTCGGCTCAAGCCCGTAATACGTCATTGGAACCGGGAGATTCTACTAATTGCTGCTAAACAACGTTGTGCTTTGTGGTTTATTGCAAGGTCAGCGAAAACGTTGTCAATGGCGTGATGGGCAGAAACCAGCAGCTCCTATCTTTTCACTTCTATCACGAGTTGTTCTTTATTTTTGCGTTAACTTCGGGCCCGGACATCCAGAGGTAGGTCGGTCTCCTTTGCAAAACGGTTTGGGGAGGGTGCAGCTTGTTAAAAATAAACTGCATAAACGCATTACATTTGTTTCGCGTTTGCAAGTGGCGTCGCTCCGGTTTCGAACCAGCGGCCTCAGATCCGAGAAGCTTGACATTCGACAAGACGCATTCCAACAACGCTGCGTTGAACGAGAGTTTACTGTTAGCTGAGGTTATAAGTAGCTGTTGTGGGAGGCACAGAAATTAAGCCGCACGCTTTTGAACTCTGCGTCTTTCTTGCCTGTAGCTCGCTGTTTATTTTCTCGGCAGTTGCTCGCTGAACCGGAACGGGGTCAATTTAAAACGCATCCATGCATCAAATGGCTCTTTCGTGATATTCGGGTTAAAGGAAACTGTACGGCCAGGCTAATGGTTATTTCCTTTAACTCAGTGGTTCTTGGCCTTTTTCCGCCACGCCCCCCTTAAGTAATTGTCCTTTGTTTCAAGCCCCCTCTGACTTTAAATAAGCTGTAAAAGCAAATGCATTTATTGGTATATTTATTGATTGAACTTTCCATGTTGTAGAGTGCGTAAGGGCTCGCGCCCTCCTGGAAATTTATTGACGCCCCCTCACCCCCGGTTAAGAACCACTGCTTTAACTTGTTCAAGCATTGTGGCCGTCCCGGGACAAGATAGAAACGCTTGTTGGTTGTTGTTGCTGTTGGATCCGGATCGCCGTAGCCACCAGTAAAGCGAAAACCTTGTACACTGTATTCTTTGAAAAAAATGAACTTGGGTCTTTGTAAAAGAAACTGATCGCTGGGAGTCGAGAAGTCTTGACTATGAACTGTCAGGTTCTTGCCAGTGGCGTAACTGACGGGGAGGGCCAGAGGGGCGCATTGCCCCCACCCTGGAAATCTAAATGTAAAAACAGGGCCTGCGCTGAATTTATATTTCGGTTTTAGTATTCTTTTGGTTTTCAGTAGGTTGTTTTTTTGCATTTTGCGGTTTATATTCCGGTGATTTAGCGTTTTAGTATAGCCATCCGCAACCGGACTTGCCGCCATGTACAAAATTTTTTCTGAGTGTTGGCTAGTGGACCCCTACAGTGGCCAGTGGGACCCTTGTTTGCCCCTGCTACAAACCTTTGCTTTCGCCACTGGTTCTCGCGATAGCTTTCTGGAGGTTTGATCCACGGGGTAGTTTTGCACTAGACGCGAAACCGAAGCGACAGTGGTGTGAAGCGAAACAGTGCGTCGTCGTCGCTCGGCGACGAAGATGATAGATCGTTCGATTTACCGGCGAGCGCTCGGGATCGTCGCGAACGCACTGCGTCTCGTTCTATATGCGGCGGTTCGAGCACGCGCGCTAAGTGCTTTAAAACAGTGCAGCGGTTCGCGTGTTCGCGTGTTCTGGAGCGCAGCGGTGCTGGGTTCGCGTGTTCTGGAGCGCGAAAGTTCTGTCCGCTGCGCGTTTCGGCGTCGTACGCAATCGATCGACCACGTGTGGAAAAAAACATAAAAATTAAAACGGGCGCTCTTACTGGACAAACAAACTGGCATGGCAAGAGCTGAGAGCCTTTGAAGTGGATTGTCGATTGGGCTTGTCACAAAAAAACGACGTACCTCTCTCGCCAGCGCGTCCCCCCTTTTTTTCCGCTACGCACTTGCTCCGTGACCTGACCGGCAATTTCCACGCTCGCCACGGTTACTACGACGGCGTCGAGCGTCCAGTCACGTGACGCCCGCGGGTTATTTTAGAACGCATCGCGATGCGCGTGCCTGTAGCGAAACCGCTCGTCCGTCGCATTTCGCGCCGCCGTTGTTACGCGATATCGAGCATTGTGATGCGTCCCTTTTCTTCGCGACTCCTTCAATGGAGAAACAGAAGGCCTGTGGAAATTTTCTGTCAGCAGATTACCGAAAAACTTCCTGTTCTTATTGTTATAAATAAAAGTTTGGCGGGGAATTTCCTTTCGTCACACCGCTGCGTGTTTCGGAGGAGGAAAAAGTACGGGACTTTTTTGCCGTCACTGAACCATAGAGGTTAATTTTAAATTTGATTTTGATGAGAGTTTTGTGGAATTCGTGACGTCATCTCGTTTTTTGTGAAGCTGCGCAACCCGACATCGCTGCGACGAGTGTCACAAGTCATCGCGACGGCGTTTCGCTTTTTCGCAGTTTCTATGGTGACCGCAAATGTTTTGCCGAATTCTTCTTGGCGGTGAACGTTTTTTTGTGACAAATGCACTCATGGGGTCGGGCGACTCGTGGTGATGACGTGAAAACGATGACGTCGAAAGCTCGAGAGCGCGCGCGACGGGGCGATACTGCGGTCGTGCGTCGACTTCGCGATTTACGCGAATCGCTTCCTTTTTTGTTTCAGCCAACATTCATGACTACACTGACCAGCGAACGGTCGACGTCATGGTCGCGTCGCTCGTACGTCACAATACGCCGTCTCTGATGTCGTCGGACGGACTGCAGACGTCGCGGGTGAGTTAACGCGAAGCGCACCTTAAGCTTCGGCCAACGAACCCCTTCCCCCCTCATCACAGATCTTTGTTTTCGCGGCTGACGGCCCCCCTCTTCCAGCCCCCCAGTTTTTCGGCGGCTGCCATTCGCTCCTTCAGAATTTTCTCCCCTCACGCATGATCGTCGTTGCCATGCAACTGATCGCTGTTGAAGAAAAGGTTGCGTCGCGAAGCCTTGCAAAAAAAGAGACCGCCGGCCTGCGATTCATCATCGTACATGCGCTGATGAATCGCCCGCGGAATGTTTTGAATGTGGCCCCCGCCCTGTCAACTGTTCTTTGGCAAATCAATGAAAGGCCCGGGATCTCCGTGAGGTTGCCACAGGTTTGGGAACTCGGATTTTTTGTGGCCTGACTGTGAAAGTTTGGCCCTTTTCCGAAGTGGTTTGGCCGCAAATGTTTTGTTCGGCCTTTTGACCTTTTTTGGGTATTTTTGAATATTTCGCCGAATTTCGACCTAATTTGTATGTGGTGCCACATTCCGGAATTTAAAACACTCAAAATGTCTCCATGTGCATTCCCACAAGCACGCTCCCCTTCCTGACAGTTGAAGTTACCCAGGTTAGCATTCCAAACCCAGAGAATGGAAACAGTTTACGACGAATAATGATCATTGTTATGTAATCGATCGATTGAAATTCTAATCTGCAGTCTAGTTCTGCAAATCTGGGCAATGATTGACTTGTTAAATTGTGCAAACGGAATTATTTGTTTTTCAAAAATAAAGAAAAACCACGTTTGGCCTTAATTATTAGAATATGCCTGGCCATTATGCTGATAAAGTACCTCCCTGGGCTGCCACCCTCGCCACCTTTTCGAGAGGAAATGGGAGTTCGAAAACGAACGATTGAGCGATGCACCTGCTGCGATTATTTCAAAATATTTTTTGAAAACCGATATCAAGCGCTCTTCTAACGTTTCGTCGTTAACATTCTCTTATTGCGCGCGCCCCTTTGTCACGCCAGGTTATATCCTCCTTCTGTCCAATTACTTCAACAACGCAAGAGCGGCACGCCCGAGAAGTTTACGGTTCGAAAGGCCCGTTTTATTTCCACATAACTGAATGCATCCATAAAACGCTGTGCCCTTCTTGCTTGTCTGTTCTCGACGTTTTCCAGACGCTCCCCCCCCCAAACCGCCTCCTCACCTCCGCCCTGTCGCCATTGCGCTTGTTACGTCACCAAGATAACGACCCGACCTGGCGGTGCGCGAGATGGAGCGGTGCGCAGAAACCGATCGCGCTGCCGATTGTTACGTCGTAAGGGCCTGATTATGGTCGCCGCTGCAGGGTGTCGGGTGAAATGTTTCCGGTTTAACGGGTCGAAGAAATAAACGCGATCACTCGCGAAACTGCGCCGTCGCACGGTTTCCCTGCGAAGGCAGTGCGTTTTTCTGGGCGTGCAAGCGTTGGGCGAACGCGGTGGATCACCCGCTTTCGCTTTGTAATAATGATGATAATCGGTAACGAACAGCGCCCACGCTGACTTGGCGGATTCACACCCGAATCCGCCCGTGACTTGGTTATTTCTGGATTCGATTCGGCCTTACGTCGACCAATCAGCCTTTGAGAATAAATCTCGGGCGCACATTGCCGCTCGTAGCAAAGTGCACGCCGCTAATGGCCGACCTGACCACGTAGCCTGTTTCTTTTTTCGCCGAAACATTTCGGTCATTTGTCTCACAGTTGGGTTAAAACTCGCCATAGCAGTGTTTTTAGCCTATATTTTTGAAACATTCTGACCGAAATGACTTTTTTTCGGTCATTTTAAAAACGTTTCGGCCTGTGCCCGAAAAATGACCAAAAAAATACCAACCACGCAGCAGGCGAAGAAAGTTCGCAGTTGTGTTTCGCGCCCTGATCGCGGACGAGGTCGCGTCCAAATAAGCAGCGAACGGGATTCTTCTTTTTTACACTAAAGCTTTTGAGATTTCTCGACCTCTTCTGGGAAAAAAGCAAGCCAGGCCGTTCGAGGTATTTTTCAAAAAAACAGCAACAACAATCGTGTGAGGCCCGCGGTCTGTTCACGATGTGTGGAAATTGAATGTTTTGTCAGGCGCGCCCGAAGTTCTTTTTTTTTTGCGAAGAACATTGAACGGGAACTAACATTCCCTCCCCGACTGCAGCGCGCTGCTCGCGAGCGCCGCCACGCTGCGTCGCGCTTTCCGGTCGACGGTGCGAAATGTCTTGTTGCCAAGGAATTACGCGTTGCGCGCCTTGGCGACCGCATCCGCAAAGGTCGCGACTGTGACGCCTTGCTGCGTGACAAGCTGCATTGTGCCCCGGAGCGTTGTGAAGTCACAATGCGCTGGTGCTGCTGTTATGAAACAAATCATCACAGCGACCAAGTGCGTAAAGGCGCGGCGAGATTTGCGCATTTGAACAACAAAGCATATTTTGGTGCGTGGGGGGCGGGATCGGTGAGTAGCGCGGAGTGATTTCGGCGACTTGCGTCATCAGTGCTGAGTGAAATATTGTTCCACACTGCTGAGTTCCGAATTCACAGACTGTCACAAACGCCTACTGTTTGCTGCTTTTTTTCGCTGAGAAATTCCGGTCGTTTTGCCCCCAAATTTTTTTTGAAACTCGCCGCAACAGCATCCACTAGTCTATACTTTCGGTCATTTAAAAAGAGTTCGGTCAGTGGCCAAAAAAAACCCTGACTGCACTGAGTCCTGTCACAAAATATGAATAAAATCCTGTGGCGAAAAAACTGTCCCCACGCCAAACCCGGGCGCTGTGACGTAGGCGGGGGATGGTGAGGCGCAGTTTGTTTCAGGCTGATGTTGCGCTGGTATGCTGAAGATTAACCGCGTGATCCGCGGCCGCTAGCGAAAGCGCGACACAAGTCTCGCTCGCGTCGAAAACAGCGCGTTCGCCGATAGCTACCCCATCCATATGTGCAGTACTGTTGCCAGACCTCAGGCTGCTTCTGTCCTATGTGGCCGGCATCCCCTTCGCCCCCCCCCCAACCAGGACTTTGTG
>JGI24159J19872_10003751_pt1 | contig 19118 bp, 16 predicted proteins | sample Ectturendosymbi4_FD_19872 | JGI IMG/M metagenome (IMG submission 19872) | reverse complement strand
AAGCCGAGTGTCTTAACCTTTTTCTACCTCAGCACCCCTTTTGGCCATGCCTAAGCAGTTCAACACCCCTACCATTGGCTAACACCTGGTTACTGTAAGGATAAAGTAAAGACAAACGTATTCCTTTTACCTTTTGCCGCCACATATGTGTCCTTCCCCAGCATGCCCTGAAATTGATTTCAGCACCCACTGGGGGTGCACCCCATGTTAAGAAATTGATTTCAACACCCCCTGGGGGGGGCAGCCATGTTAAGAAACCCTGGGCTAAGGTCAGGTTATTGTAAGTGCTGTTTGTATTGATATGTGTTGAACACAGTTTTCTAGGTTGTGTTTTTTGTAAGAACAGAGCAGCAGTATCGTGCTGACAGATACTAATTTATGCGATCATTTTAACTAGTAATGTGCCCTTGTAAATCGTAAGCTGCTGGTTTTGATAGTGATGCTTGTCAGAAGTTCATAGATGAGATAGAGCCCAGGCTCTGTTCGAGTCCAGGTTCTGTTGGGAGCGGAAGCGATAGGTGTGGAAGCGGAAGCGGTTGACGAAATAGCCGCTTCCACATCCCTGCCAAAAGGACATAAGGAACGGCTTGAACTGATACCAAGCAAGCAATTTGACACAAACGAAGGAACAAAATGCATGCATTATTTTTAGCAGCGTACCGATTCTGCTGCATTTCCAAACATCTCATCGTGACAATTACACGGTAATTTTTGCGCTAATCGCACAAAGCTTTACAATATTGTTAGTTGCAAGAAGATGTGTTCTCTACTAAACGTTTCATACCTCTATAAATGAATACAATCCACCAGACCGCATTACAAACACGCAAAATTTCTAAGATACAGCCAGAGGTCAAATAATTTTTGCAAGTATGAGATTGTGCGTTGTTGGTATGGTCATTTATGCGCAGTAGTTGACACTGCTTGCAATTGTTTGGGATTGTATAATTCTGCAACGTTAACTTCAAAAGCTCAATAAATAGTTCACCAAAAAAGTACGTTGGTTTTCATGTGACACAGCCTATTTCATGCTTACGAAATTATATGACTTCTGGCTGTATCTTAGATATTCTGCGTGTTTCGGGCGTCGCTGAGCAATTTTGAAGTGCAATAAAAATATCGTAAAACAGCTCAGATGTAACCGTCTCTAACACAAACGTTCAAACAGAACACGTCAGCATGGTGATGCTGATCATCTGCTCACGCGCAGGCAGGCTTCGACCTGCCTCGACGCCGTAGTAGCTAGAAATTCGCTGCAAGGTTACGTCACACATCACACAAAACACCACGAGCACAGCAACAAAACGCCTTGTCATCGCTTGGAGGCTGAGCGTCCGAATTGCTTCAGGCTGCCAACTCAACAAAAGCGAACCAGCGACACTGTACCAAAGTGCACACCCAACAATAGCAGGTAAAAACGATCGTTTCCAAATCACATGAGCAGGCCTCGGCGAAAATAAAATACTCAAAGAGTGTGATACGGAAATGCAAGCCTGTTGGTAAGTTTGGGCAGTTCCCAGCGATTACGTTGATCTTTTTTCAAGATTTCTATCGGAGTGCCAGGGTGCCAAACGCACAATATAGCATGCAGGCTGTCTGACGTGAATTCCATTGCGTGCAGCCGCCATGCTCATTTTCGAATAATTCGATTATTTCGAATAATTTGAATAATTATTATTCACGGTAGCAGCACAAATTGCTCGAGCCTTGCCAGGCATCTCAACACATTTTCTGAACATCGCGACGTGCATGCACAGTGTAGTAACTCTATACTACACGACCTCAACAAGGCTTTATTCAGAAAAGAGAACAGCAGTGAACAGAGTCACGGTCATGGTGATGCTGATCATCAAATGTTATATGCTGATCATCAAATGTTATGCTGATCATCAAATGTTATAAGATTTTGCGAAATTGGCGCTACATTTCTCGCAGGACCCTTGGTGATTTCAAGATGGCCTTCGCTTTCTAAAGAGTAAAGGCCGAGCACAAAGACCTTCAAAGCCATTCAACGCGATCTGCAAAGCAATTACGTACCAGTAACCGGTAAATAGTGCTGGCTATCTGCCGCGATTTCACGCCCATACAGAGTTGCTTCCTGTCAACCGACAATTTAGTTGCGTCCATAGTATAATTTTATAAAACGTGTTGTCACAAACATCAGTTCTCCCAAGGGTAACTGCCAGAGCAAGAACACGACAGTAAGTTAAAGCGGAAATGACATAATCGCAACTCACCATCATCGTTGCTCTGTAATTGGCGTCAGATAGTTTTTCAGCTTTAGCGAAAGTAGCTATTTTCATGTTTATACTTGGCTTGTGTTTTCATTTAATCGTTTTAGTCTAGAAATTACTTTCTCTGCTCCTGCTTCACTCTTTACGTATTTCACCCGAAAACATTTGCTTGCGGACTTCACGACTGAGGATGCGCATAGTTGCGCGAAATTGATTTCCTATTAAAAATTTTTGCTGATTGATTCGAGTGCGTCACGTTTGTGGAGACTAGTAACTTGAATATTGATAGGTGAGCAAGTTGAATCATCAAAAGACACGAAAACAGAGCCCTGGGTTGCCAGATGAAAATTTCAATAAAAAGCCAAACAGTGCTAATAAAGGCCAGAAAAAGGCCAAACCGATTGTTTTCATGCCAGAAAAAAGCCAAACTTTGTTTGTGGTATTCCTATTCCTTTGTCACGAAAAATCTAAATTACAAAATATCATTAGAAACTTTCTTCGAATTTTGGATTAAGTGTTGCTTGGCCCAGCACCTGATGCTTCTCTGACTTTGCATGTTTTGTGAGATTGTACACTTTGGGTATAATGGTGCCACGGTGTGTATACTGATCCATCGGCAGCTTTCTGCACGAAAGTCACCCATTCACTCCTACACTTACGACCAGAATCATAAGAGCCCTTCTGCTTTCTGGACATCATTGTCGCGTTTCTATCGCGGAGACGCAAGCGTTGAGGTTGCTTATAACGCTTGCTTAGTGCTTACAACACACAACACAGTGCACACATTTCCAATGACTACGCAAAATATTATTTCGAATCTCGCATTCTTCTAATCTTACTAACATCAGAACGTGGGCGTCGGTCTGATATAGCATTTATTACAAAAAGTTTGCATATGTGTTGCGGAAAAATGGAATAGTAATATTTTCCTTCAGAAGAAACGTTTTCAGCGTAAAAAGGCTAAAAAAGAGCCAAAAGGCCAAACGAATTTTAAGGCCAACCACATCGAAACAAGGCCAGATTTCTGAAATTTGGCCCAAAAAAGGCCAACCTGGTAAATCTGGCACAGCCCAGTCGACTGATCCCTCAAGGCTTACAACAAACCTGGAGCTTTAAGTTGTCGCAACTCACCAGGTAGCATCTTGGCAAGGGTGAACAGAGTCGAATCGTTTGCCACGAAGCACGATGAGAAGAGTAGAGCGGATTGCTTGCGGTGAAGGTCGGCCAGTTCCGCTTCAAGCAACTCGTGCAAAGCTGAAGTGCCAGAGATGTTTCGGGTACCTCCGGCTCCAGCACCATAGCGTTCGATAGTTGTGCTGCAAATTTGAGAGAACGCTGAAAACAAAAATTTGAGCACGCGCAACTTTTAAGTTAAAACAAGCGAGCTGCCACGTTGTCTACAGCACGTACTGAACAGATGTCAGAAAATGATATCCTTTTTAAGCGCAACATTTCAGAGTGTTATGTTTTACGACAACAATACGTTCGCATTACACTTCCGTCGGACCAGGTCTGCAGTAACAGCATGTATCGCCTTTTATTTACGGATTCGTACGATAGACGGGGCATGATAATCACGCCAGACATACGAAGTTACCATCTTAATTTACATTATGAGCAAAGGCTGAGCACTGTATTGGAAAGTCGATAATGTGAAAGTGTATCAACCAGTAAAAGTTATAATGCAGACAATAATTTAAACAAAAAAACATGAATAACAGAAAGGGTGAAATCCAGTAAAATGTCGGTAGTGCTTACCGAATGGCCTCGAGAACCTTGGGGTGACGGCTCATTCCCAGATAATCATTGCTGCACCAGACCGAAATGCGACTGGGTTTGGCGGCACCTTCGGTTCTTTCTACACCAGAATAATCTTCAGCAAATGGAAAGCTATCAGCACGGCGGTTCACCTTAAAATAGAATGTGTTTGCAGCAGGATTGCTTCAGTGGTTGTACTGGAGTAGAATTATCGTAAGCGCATAGCAACGAACATGTTCACAATAAGAAACTACTCGGTGCATTTTTCAGTAAAGTAGAACTGATTCAATGATACGGACTCCATGAAAATACCCAAAAGCTTTACAATACTTGCAGTAATATCGCCTGTTCCTGATGACGAAGCACGAATTGATAAAAATTAGCGTTGACTTAAGTACAGATACAGCGAACACATTCAAAGCGAAAACTGCATACGTTACTGAACATTATTGGAAGTCTTGTTGAACTAAAAAAATGAGTAAGGCCTCCATTCAAACGTACCTTCTTAAACACGCGGTATGTGTGATCCTTCTTTTTATCGTTGATCTTGGACTCCATGAAGTTGTCGTAATCGAAAACCGGACTTGCAGCTACGCAAAAAATGTTTCACAACTAAGCCAGTCAGTGCGATGTTGGCTACTGAACTCACCAAACAGTTTCTGGTGTCTTAAGAAATATCAACACAGGAACATAGAATCTCAAAAACTGGGCTCATGTTGGATAGAAAAGGTGTAAGTAAAATTACATAGAAAAGAATCTTTCATCATCACAAATTAATCGTTGTGCAAGCTTTTTAAGCAGATTGTTTCTGGTGAACAGTAACCCAGAAACCTAAAGCAAAAAAACTGGTACTTCGAGCTTACCCTCCACTGGATTGAGGGAGGTGCAAGTGACGACCTCCCCAGATGAAGTGACAATCCCGTCCTTAATCGTGTCCAAGATCGAGTCACAGAAGTTGTCGTTCAAGCGAAAATCTAATTTAAACGTAATTGAATAAGATACACACAAAACGCTGAACCTAGACAGCGTTGCCCGAGCCACTCACCACCAGTGGCATCTTGAAACAAATCACCAACAGCATCCTGCTCATTTCGATCAACGTAGCCTTGCGCATCATGAAAAATGTCTTCTTGAACGTTCAAACTTGCGACCCGAGTCGCGTTTTTTCCAACTGAGCAATTAAGAAACGGGCAAACGAAGTCGGCCGGTTGATTGGCTTGGTTGTGAGCCACGTCTACTGCCACTTTGTCTGAAAACAAAGCATACTTCTTGCACAATGAGCCTGGAACGAACTGTGATCATGATCATGACGCACAGTACCGCTGCAAATTGCATTCAAAGAAATCAAGTCGGTGGTTTTCACACCGGAAGCTGTTTGCTCACGATTGTGACGGCGTAGGAAACAGATAAGACTAAGATAGAGGTGACCATTATCATGACCGACTGCTCACCGAAGCAAGGTTAACAAACACCCAAGAGAGGCATTGGGTTTCTTGAGATGCATACAGCGTGATTAGAACAATTGAAAACCATAAATTGTCAGCAAACTGCACAGCATCGAAGGTAAAGCTTCTTTTCTTCTTGCACTAAGAAACTAACAAAATTGATAAATTCGAAAAATTACTCAAATAACCCTAACATTGGATTCCTTTGTGACGTACAAAAGTGTGCTGCGCTGGCTGCCAAGCTTAGACAGCATTTCCCTTGTGCATCCTTCCAAGGACAACTAAATTAAATACAGTGCCCATTGCCTTTTAGCTGCAGCAAGCAGCATTAAATGCACTAGATCTGATGCATATTGCATTTCCTAAAATTAACTGTTATTTTTCATATAGTTTTATGCACAGGTGATGCACACAGTGTTTATCTAGCTTGCAGTTGACAAGTATCACTTTTGATTACCAGAATGAATCGGTTGTTTTAACTTGTAGCTACCACACCGCATAATCAAATTTGACAGATTTATCTAGTTGTGAGCATCAAATTTACACCATCATCAAGCTTTGTTCACTTTGAAAATTTTGGCAAAAAAACAATTAGCTGAACATAAGCAAATGATTAAGTATTGTACTGCATCGTAGTGAACTACATGAAACTGACAATATTTGCTACCTGTAAATAGAGATTATGCGAACTTCACTGATGCAAAAAAACTTTTATTGCGGATGTTTGCAAACACTGGGAAATCATCATTGTTCATACACTTAACAGGTATGCAAATTTATATTAACTTTTTGTGTGGTACCTTGATTGAGGATAAAACAAATCAAGGGATACTTTGCACAAAGATTTAGTTTCCAGTAGTGAGCAAGAGATGAACATCACGTGTTAGCAACTTCATAATTCTGGAATTGGTGAAGAGAAACAACATTCTATATATATTGTGTTTTCACCCTATAGTGCATGTTTACAAAGGGATAACATCACAAACAAAGATTATTTTGAGTTTCATCACAGAGTCGCACTAAAAACACACGTGACCGCACATATACAGTAATATAGAATGGGCAAGGTTTCCAATAATCCAGATACATCTATATATATATTCATGAAACTATGAATTTCATAAGACATCAAGGTGAGAAGTAGTGCTTGACTTATTCCAAAATCATTCACTTTATCCATTTAACATATACATCAATAGGATGTGGGATCAATGCTGGAGTATTATTTTGAAAAAATTGCGCACATCTCACATTTTGTAAATTGAATGCAGAAGTGGCCTTCAAGCATTTTGCTCATCATGGCAAAATCAAGAAGGTATGATTGAAACAGAATACACACTATGTTTTGAAATATTTAGCAGTCAGGTGTGAAGCAAGGCTTTCTTTTTTTATTTTTCAGCTGAGGGATTGACAGGTTAATTTTTGCTATCGCTGGTTTATATAATGAGACAAGTTACATAGTATGCACACAAAAATTTGACAATGGAAAAAGTAGTCTCACTTTTAAAACCAAGCAAAAGAAATGATAAAAAGCATCTTTTGATAGCAAATTCATCTCAGTTAGATGTAACCTGTTAGTCTCACACAAAGATTTTAATAAAATAGCTAACCATTTTCTTGACCAGATCCAGAATGGACATCAGATGAATATGATCTGGCAACATAAAAAATATGGAACTTCAAGTGGTAACCAACCAACTTTACTATTAACTTGAAATACAAGCTGCAACTTCAGTTAACTCATCTAGGCAGTCTATTGAAAAAAACTAGTACTCTTTGCATAACTTAATGCAGTTTGAAACTACTGATCCTACTATCCAGCTACAACACGCTAAGAGAATATAATATTCATTAGGTCATCTCAGACTGCAAGACACATGTTGGACCAAGAGCCAAGTACTGCTTAACTTAGTGATTTTGTTCACTGCGTCTGCATTGAGACAAATCGGTTGTTATAAAAGCCTGCAGAAACTTTTCTGAAACAAGCTGCTGATTTCAAAAAGTTTGATTGGAGTAAAACAGTATTTCATAAGAAACTTATCAAAAAGTTAAAATTTAGTCTAAATGAATTTCACATGAAACAATCAGGGCTGTGGAGCTGGAACCCAAGCAATTTTGGATGGCTGCAGCCAGAACTAAAAAATTTTGAATGGTGGAACTGGAGCCTAAAATTTGAATTCCCATTCAAAAGACGTATTTGGTGGAGTAAGCCAATTGTACAAACAATACAATGGTTTTTATTTTTTAATGGACCAAATCATTCTGGAGCTGCAGTTAAAAACTTTCAGAGTTTAGAGCCAGAGCCAAACATTTTAGATGCCTGGAGCTGAAGCCAGAGCCCGCAATTTGAGTTTCAGCTCCATAGCCCTGGAAAAAATTGAGGAATTTAACAGTATTTGGATATTATATGAAAAGTTATGCAGAAAATACAACAATGTGAAAGAAATAGAATTGTTAAAACAGGCAGCATCAAGCAAATATCGAAAAATAACATGGTCTAAATGATTTGAGGTTTTCAGTTATTTTTGTCAATGTGATAATATTAGTGACAGAAAGCATTGCATGTATGCAAAACACCTTTAATAAAAGAAGCAAATGAGCAATGCAATGCACAGATAGCTACACTAATTTTTAACATATAGATGCTTACCTAAATGCTGCTAGCAATGGAATCATATCAAAGTACACCTTTTTTGAACCTTTTTTCATTCACAAATATAGATAACAAATTATGACAATAATGATACATTACTTACAAACTGATAATTTACCTTATATTCTGGAGAGTAAGGAAAGTAGCATAGCGACCCATGTATTCTGTCATTACAGGGCAGCTCTTTGCATAAGATAAAAGAGAATTTCCAGCTTTCTGCAGAAATTTAGTTGGAACTCTTGTCAGAAAAGGGCACTTGACAGCAATGAACTCCATGGCTGATAAAGTAATTCTTTAATCAACTTGTTGTACCTGTCCTATGTACCTTCCCAAACAACATAGTAAGTGGATTGCACATAAGAGCATGTTCACCACTAAAGTTCTATTTAATCAATGTTGGCAACATACAAATGATACAAACAATGGCTCACTGTTCAAATTTCACAACTAAGATCAATCTGATATAATGTAGCATAAACGTATGGTAAAAATCAAGTTTAAGTCACAAACATGACTTTAAAAATTAGCTAGGGCCAAATAAGCAAAAGAAAGCATAAGAGTAAGGAAATGGTGACACACAGTCAAACTAGTAAAGCAGATTGAAAATAACATGGATATCTGTAAGCTCATTCCAAGCTCAAGTTATAAGTGGAACCAGACTAGTACTAGGGAGTAGACCGGAAGCAAACATTCTTGATGGAAAAGTTTTTATCTTCTAATATAACACTTATTGGAAGGGAAACTGCTGATCTACCCTAATCACTAATCTACTAGTACTTACTGAAGCTACACCAATTTCAGTGTAGAATGTTCACAGATAAAACAACACTCTACTGTATACAAGAACTAAAGCATGCTTTAGCTTCCAATGATGGAGCATGCATCACAAAAAAACTAAAGTAGAAGTAATAGCAGGTTTTACCTCAAACAGCATAATAATTTCGACTCTCCTGAGTAAAGCTATTGCACAATAATGTACTTCACAGTGTAAAAATTTCACAGGCTGAGTTTTCACTTTGGTAGTGTCTATTTTGCCACCAAGATGCTGGCAGCAACAGATCGGCTAGAGCTGTTGTGCCGCCAGTCGAACATTCGGTTTCACGGCATGACACAATTTGAATAAAAAGGTCAGTTTATCACGAAATTTCTGTACTGCTCGTAGCATAGTGGTTATGCTTCATGTCTGGTATGTCGTTGCTTTTTAGTTCAAACTCTCACCTTGGTGACTTCTCTTTTACTTGTTTTTTCAAAACTTTAGGGTTAGATTCTATTTGAATAAGAGCTGATGATGCCTACATCGTAGACGAAATATAAGATCTTAAAGTGTCTGATTCTTTGCTGAGAAAAAATCTCTTTCCATAGACAGTGTTCTTTAGGGTTAGCGTTAGGGTTAGTGCTAGCATTGATTAGTGTTACGGTTTAGGGTTAGTGCTTTTAGCTTTAGGGTTGGTGTTAGGGCTACAGTTAGGGTTAAGGTTCACCTTTTGTTTACTTCGTTTCTGCCATGCCTGTTGTAAAATAAATGATAAAAAGCATGCAAAATAAATGATAAAAACATACTTCGTTTCTGCTATGCTTGTTGCTGCCGCTATCTTGGCAGTAAAATAGACACTGCCTTTCACTTTTAGGCTTATGACATGAATGTCATCAGCCAAGGTGAAGGTCAATAGCCTGAATCTTATGTGCTACACAACAGTTAACAGAGACCACACTTATTTAACGTCTATTCAATGAAAACTTAATTCAAACATCGAGCTTTAAGTACTGTAAGGCTACCCGTGCATGGATGCAAAAAATTCGTTTTTCTCATCTACTAGTACCACTAGGCTATCTCTAGCCTAAGCCTACCTATTCTTACCACGGCCACGCAAGTAAATTCGTATAAAGCAACAACAACCGATACTATTTGAATAAGAGCTGATGATGCCTAGTTCATAGGCGAAATGTATATGTACTCTGTAAGATATTTAGTGTCTGATTCTTTGCTGGGAAAGGATTTCTTTCGACAAATAGTGCAACAACAAACGCGACTAAACTTCATCCTCTCTTCCTCACGCCCCTGCCTACTCTGAACAGGTCACGCTACGCGATTTCAGCTTTACCCAGACCAACAGTTCTTCTTTTCGACCTTTGAGCGACTTTTACGGTGCCCTGTAAAAGGCGGAGCTCGGTAAATAGCGGAGCATGTTTGCGGAGGTTTGATGACTACCGGAGTCGCTAAAACCGAAATTTTGCGTTTAGCAATGAGAACTAAAATCCTGTGCACAGGGACAGATGTTACCCCTTCCCCTTGGCTAGTGTTGCAGTAATGTGACGTTGCCACTTTTAATTCCTTTGCGCAGTGATTGCAGACACGTGCGTTGCGGCCGCTTTCTTGCATTTTGGTTTTGGTACCACTTCATCGAGTCTTCATTCTATTGAGATGGTCGTCAGTGGCTTACAACGCGGGGGCGGCCGCCACCCGGCTTGAAATTTTCAGGGATTACTCTGTTTTTAGGGCAAGCACAAGTTGCTCAAAAATCATGAAAGATAGAAAATATTTCAATACAGTTAAAAATTTCAGGGCAAACTCTGTTTCAGAGCCAGCGCAAGTTACTCAAATATCCTGAAAGATAAAAAATGTTTCAATGCAGAAAAAGTTTCAGGGCAAACTCTGTTTTTCAGGACAAGCGCAAGTTGCTAAAAATTCTGAATGATAAAAAATATATCTTCAATACAGTGAATTCAGGGCACACTCTGTTTATCAGGGTAAGCGTAAGTTGCTCAAAAATCTTGAATGGAAAAAGTAGATTCAATACAGTGAAAATATTCAGGGCACACTCTGTTTTCAGGGCAAGCGCAAATTGTTCAAATATCCTTAAAAATAAAAATACTTTAATGCAGTGAAAATTTTCAGGGGAAACTCTGTTTTTCAGAGCCAGGACAATTTGCTCAAAAATCCTGAAAGATAAAAATATTTCAACACAGTGAAAAAGTTCAGGGCAACTCTGTTTTCAGGGCAAGCGCAAGTTGTTTAAAATTTTGAATGATAAAAAGCAGTGACGTGCCGTCAGGAGAGGCAAGGGAGGGAATGCCCCCCTACCATAATCATGAAATGTGCAGAACAAATTAGGGATCCAAAATAACAAATTGAATAAAAATTTGTCCTTTCATGTTGAACAGATGCAATTATTGTATGATTCTAATCATTTTCATAGTCAATACATCTGAATTTGCGTATTTCTTCTTCAAGTCAGTGGTAAGTCACGAAGGGAGGCAGCAACTGCTTGCGCTCCTCTCACCGGGTGGCTTTCGCATTGAACAGTTTGTCACAAACTGTGGTGGTGAGGGCTTGCCGTGCAATTACCCTAATGTCAGCTCTGTAACCTTCATGTCAGCTACAGTGTAATGTTTGTATACACTTTTAATAATAATAATAATGATATTTTGTTGCAGACTGGTGGTCCATATCACAGACACAAGAGCACAAAAAGTTGTAGGAGTACATTTAACAATGTACTCCTACAACATGCTCTAGCATTCCATAGTCTGGCACTTACTTCACCTTGCGTATAATATACTGAATATCAGTGATGTGTCCAAGTCATTTTTCTCGAGTCAGACTCACAAGCCCCTCAAGTCAGAGTCGAGTCAGAGTCATCGAAAAATTTTTCGAGTCACAGTCAGAGTCATGACTTGGTCGAGTTGAGTCACTTCGAGTCATTGGCTTGCAAGCTCGAGTCAATGTCGAATCACACGAAATTTCACATTTTTTCTACAACATTTTTTTGCTATGAAATGGCGCCCAATACGTTAGAAAATGGTGGCCAACATGCTATGAAATGGTGCTCGATAAGTTAGAAAATTGTGCCGAAAGTTGTTTTAACAAGTTTGATTGCAGGTTATTTATATCTAAGTTTGTTGAGATTGCATTGTACATTTCTCTTTCACTCTCAGTCATTTCAAAAAGTCTAGCCCAACCTTGGTGCAAGTGTTGCAGTCTCTCAGTTAGCATTGTGTTGAATGTGCGATTCATCACGAACGGGATGTGCATGAAGAACAACACCCAAGTGGCGCGATCAAGCAGAAATAAAATGATCACGACGTGGGATCTTTATTGTTGCTTGGTACACCAGTGGGAAGCTTTGGGCACTTGCTGTTCGGCCTTTCCAATCACAACAAAGTGGTTCTTTGACCAGGATGTGAAGATGGTGCTATGTGCAACATTCACAAAAAGAACATGCAATAGGTGCGGTTCATTGCAAAAACGAGGGGATGTTGTTGGAACCTTTCAGTTGGCGTTGCATTGAAAGTGTTGTTTTCATATGCTCAATACATGAAAATAACCAAACATGAACATGTATTTGTATTTAAACCTTGTGACATTTCAATACATTGATGGATTTGGATGGCATCGTTTTTGCTTAAACAGAGTTGGATTGCAATTGATTATTTTTTTTTTAACTTCTTCGCAACTTTCACTTCAGTTTTCCGACTGCAGATAAATGTAACTTTCGGTTCAGTTTTGGGACTGCAGGTTAACAGTGGATTGCAGCCACCGACGTGCTGGGAGCCAATTGTTGCAGGCACAATGCTGCGTCGCCCTGAGCCAACCAAAGAAAAATCGAACCGACAATCCTTAGCACAATACCAATTGAGATTACTCATTTGACCAAGTTTGCTCTTCTGTTGCTGCTACGAATTCTAAGTTAAATGTGGCGTAATCACGTCGCCACCTGGGCTCAGGCTAATAACAGTGGCAGGAATTTGGATTTAAACAAGATTCGGTTTTCGCATTTGCATTATATCTTGCAATGGAGTTTTGGTTTGGATTTGAATCTGAAAAACTTGAATCACTTTATTGGTATCTGGAAAAGACACAAGGTCACAGTATGAGACCCACTGCCATGATCACGATATGCACATACTGCACCAAATCACCATAAGGTGTCAATATAATGTGCCCTTACTGGCCCCTCAGCAGTGTTGAACATGATCCGGTCCCTTGATCGTGATCCAAGCGGATTCTGCACTGCAGAACCGGATTGGACTGGATATTGAAAAAAATTCAACCGGATCAGAAATGGATATCCAAACTGCATTCATCACTGCAGTAAAATGCTTAATCAGATGTTTTTTTTGGAAATAAACCGGATTGGATCAATTATTTTGACAGGTCTACCGGATTAGGATCGGACCGGATTACTGAAAGAAAATTTTGGACTGGATTAGGATTAAAAAATCTCCGATTTGTTCAACACTACCCCTCAGTGAAAGCCAAGTCTCAGGTCTGCATCTACGCAAGTTGGGGACACTTGTTCCTTGAAATGCAGCATAGCACAACTAGACAGTCAAAACAGAAAATTTCCCCCAATTTTGATCATCACTGAAGCAAAAATTCCTCATTTCTTTGTGTGCAAACGAGCTGGGTTTGTCCATCAGGAACTCAGAGATTTTGTAAAAATGACACTGACTCGAGTCGAGTCATTCTGTAAAAAACGTGACTCGGGTCGAGTCAAGTCACCATTTTTTTAACGTGACTCGAGTCGAGTCCAAGTCACCAAAAATTGTGACTCGAGTCGAGTCATTGACTCGAGCCACGCTATCACTCAGCGGGCTGCACAACAGGGCGGGCTGGCGGACTGCTCATTATGGTGCGCCGACCGGCTGGACATAAATGTGTGGGCAGTGGTGTGTTTAAGGGGAGGCAAGCGAGGCACTTGCCTCAGGCCCCCCCTTTTTGGGGGCCTCCCCTTGAGGTGCTACGCACAAAAATTTTCTTTTTTTTTGGTGAAAAACCTTATTATCCACTCATATAATGTGCTTCAAAGCAGATCATAAGTACTCTACTTTCAAAGAGCCCCCTGCAGAAACTAATGTGTAGGTACTTTGCTTTCAAAGGGGTCCCCAATAACAACTGCAATTTGAAGGTAATCTGCCTTCACAGGGCCCCCAACATCCACTGAAATGTATAAGTACTCTGCTTTTAAACTTCATTGAAGGGGCCCCTGTAAGAAACTGTAGTGTGTAAGTACTCTGCTTTCAAACAGGCCACCAACAGTAATGGAAGATTCCTTGCTTTCAAAGGGCCCCCAACAGCAATTGTAATGTGTAAGTACCTTGATTTCAAAGGGGCCCCTAAGAGCAACTTTAATGTATAATTACCTTGCTTTTAAAAAGGCCACCAACAGCAACTGTAATGTGCACGTACTATGCTTTCAAAGGGACCCCCAACAGCAATTGAAATGTATAAGTACCTTGCTTTCAAAGGGTCCCCCAACAGCAAGTGTATTGTAAAATTCCTTGCTTTCAAATAAGCCCCCAATAGCAATTGTAATGTGTAAGTACCTTGCTTTCAAATGGGCCCCTAAGAGCAAATTTAATGTATAATTCCTTGCTTGCAAAGAGGCCCCCAATAGCAATTGTAATGTATATGTAGGTTGTTTTCAAAGGGGCCCCAAAGAGCTATTGTAATATGTATGTACATTGCTCTCAAAGAGGTCTCAAACAGCAATTGTAATGTTTAAGTACCTTGCTTTCAAAGGGGCCCCCAGCAGCTACCACATACATTCGCTTATTAGCCGCATCCGCAGATAAACCGCAGCAGAAATTTTAGCCATATACCGAGAATCAAGGGTATGTCATGAATAAGCCGCAGGTCAATTGACCTTTTCAATGGTGAAAACCCTGCGCGATCAATCAACCACAAAATATTGATTTTTACAGGCAAATGTAATGACAGTCAATCTTATTGTTCAAAACCTAAGAAATCTTCTTCGTTGGAAGAAGAAATATCGTCTATAAGTACAGTAGATCGTCGCAGGTGTCATCGAATTTTGACAGAGACATGATAGCGCCCTACTTTTGCCCATTGCCAAATGGCATTTGCGGTTCGACTGGATGACTGAAATTCGGTGATAGCTCATGTGAAAACTTTGGCCCTCTGGCTATGTTGCGCGTATTAGCCGCAGGCAAAATACGGGCCATATTCCAGGTAAAAAAGTGTGGCTATCAAGCGAGCATATACGGCACTTTGATGTATATGCTCTTGCTTTCAAAGAGGCCACCAACAGAAACTGCAACGTGCAAGTACTATGCTTTCAAGGTGACCCAAACAGCAACTTTAATTTATTTTGTATTATTGCTGTTGTGCTGCAAAAACTGTTAATACTAAGGCTACATTCATGCTTCTTATCACGTAGCAGAAATTGCATTTCTTGCGTATTATAAGTACTCATTTTCTGTGCAGAAATTTTACGTGGTTTGAATTTTGCCTATGCATGAAGTCAGATTATTTAAAGCTCGACTAGTAAGTGATTGGTTTAAGGTAGACTTGCTAGATGAAGTTAAAGTTTTTTTGTCAGCTCTATGCCAGTATAACTTGAATCGTTTTTTCTTAACACAGATTTAATCAATTGTGTAGGCTATTTGCTAGAAATATTTGCGATAAGGTATAAGAGGACATTTTTGCTACTTTTGCTCATTTTTCAAACAACTAGTGTCAGTGCAAGAGGAGGGCAGCCTTGACTTATCCAGCCTCAAAGCTTTCCAAAACAAGTCTCCGGTTGATTGCTGTTGTATGCTATGTTCTTGCAATTAAAAGGATGAAATTTAAAACAAATTTAGTGTTTTAAATCTTCTTGGTTGTTGTTTATGGTTTCATGGATTCCCCATAAAAACATGAATGTGAACACATCAGGATACCAACTACAAAGCATTTTTTCAAAAGGGCAAAGTGTGAAACTTTCAAATGGGAAAACTTTGTAGTTATTTGATGGTGAATGCAGAGAAATGGGCACGAAAATAATAAAGTGTGGGCGATGCCAACTTGTTATTGCCTTACTTTTACGTGTTGCCAGCCTTTTCTTCCCAACTTTCAGTGTTTTCGAAGTTGTGTACCATGAACACCCTTATGAATTTTCTCCTTCTGCTATGTCAGTCATGCCGTAGTCTCAGGAACGTATCCTTCGGTGGCCGTATCTTAGCCTTGATCAAATGTGCTTGTCACAGTTGGCTGACTATAATGGACGTCATCAGAGGGGCCCCCTATTTTACTCTTGCTTCGAGCCTCCCAACCTTAAACCTACCACTGAGTGTGGGCACGTCCTTTTCTGCAACTCTCCGACCCACCTCGCAGAGGTGTACGGAGTCTGAAATTTTTGACTTCGACTCCACTCCTGCTTCGGCTGAATATACTCTGACTCCGCTCCGACTCCAAACCATTTTCAAGTTTTGGATTCCGACTCCTGCTTAAACTCCAAAGTGAATGTTATAAACTTTTGGCAGTGTCTAACAGAGATGATCGGATTGTGGATTTTTACTATCCGACCATATCCTGTTTTTAAAAAATGATATCCGTATTCGATCCGAATCCTGTTTTGGTTAAAATCATAATATCCGTATCCGAAAACTATCCGAAAGTGTATTATGATGCACAACATGCTTTTTTTGTGTAGTGTCTATTTTGCCTTATGAGACAAAATAATTGCTCAAGTTATTTTACCTTTAGGTGAACACGATTGGCTGAAGTAGTCACATGACAAGTTTGGAACGCATGTCCCACTTAGTTGACCTTGACATCTGTAAAAGCTCAGTCACACATGCATTGACAAGTGTTGCAATGGCTTCAGAGCTGGCAAGCAGTTATCAGCTGCTTGTTTGCATTAAGTGAACTGCAATCCAAACCCTAACTTTAAACACGGAACCACCCAACCTAAAACTTAGCACTGATGCTATACCCTAACCATAAACTCTTAAACCCCAACCAGTTGTCTCTGCATATTGTGCTTGTCACATGACCACTTCAATCAATTGTGTTCAAATGAAGGTAAAATAGTCCCAACACAGGTTTTGCCTCATGAAGCAGAATAGACACTACCTGAATACATTGTGCCACTGTTGCGGTTGGAAAGCATGAGCGGCAAGTGCACAAAGCTTCACACTGTGGCAATACAAAGATGGTTATGGAAGAACTGCTTTGAACATCCTCACTTATTATAAATATTTAATTTTTCCCCTTGCCTGCTGTAGGCTAATTGCGACTGTTTTTGTTCCGGATATCGAGAGAGTTCAGAATAAAGTAATATGTTTATGAATTTGAACGACTTGTTCAGTGAATGCAGCGAGCACGTGTGGTACTAATTTGATTGACATCTATCGCGAGTCTTTCAGCATGGGTGCTGAAAAGCTCGAACTTCAAACAGCTTAGGGCCCCTAAATGAAAATTTGGGCCTGCGTGTTGCATATACAGTATTAGTTGCAGGATTGCTATTTCAGGGTATGTAGATTGCGAGTACAGTATTAGTTGTATCTGCATATACAGTAATAGGTAGGCTATCACCGTTTTCTTTATTTTAAAGCCTGACCAAGACATTGCTAAAAAAAACAAAAAAATGCAAAGGAAAATTGATCAATATTGGAAGAGAAAAGATATTAACAAAGAAACAGTGAGCGCCATAGCAGGTAAAGTTCAAAGAACTGTGAGTGATGTTGGCGCCCAAACTAGTACAATCAATGACCTCCAACCAACGCAACAAGAACAAGTTGATTCCATTTTCCATTTTTGTTCAGGAAGCTAGTTCAATTATTGATCCGTTAATATGGAATGAACAACAATATGAGCAATTTAAACGTAAAAACAGTTGGATGTATACTATTAACGGAAAAACAGGATGTACTTCTTGTCGTGAAGTAAATAATTTGAGAATGAGAGCATCCCGTGGTGTCATTATTTCGGCTCCATGGGCAGAGGGCAGTGTCACTTCTTGTGGTAGCACAAGAGAGGCCCAGTTATATTCGCTTCCAAAAAAAATCTAAGAGCACAAAAACTCCCAAACACATAATAACGCTATCAATATTCCTGAAACAGCAAAGAAAGACGTATTGCTTAACTTGAATGCACAAAGTGAACAAGCTGCCTTTCAATCTACTGCTCAGATTTTCAGAACAGCATATCATATGGCAAAAAATAACAAACATTTCGCAGACTTTGAAAGTTTGATTGATCTTCAGGAAGGTAATTTCCTAGTCATGTGACGTATCTTACACAATAAAACTGTTGTCATGTGTTTTCACAGATGAAAAAAAAACTTTTTTACAAAAATCATTGAGAGCAGGAGCAAGATAATGTTTTAGCCGACGAATCTATCCGCCTTGGTCAGAAATCAACTTTGATCATTTTTGTAAAAGCTAGCGTTGTTGGCGAAGCGGCCCTTGTTAGCTTTCTGCTGGATTCGGAGACTCTGTGTGCTTCTCATAAAGACGCAATTTTGGACTGTTTGCTTAAGAATGGATTCCCCAATGAGTTGCTACAAGAACTCGTCACTGGATTTTGCAGTGATGGAGCCAGCGTGATGTTGGGGACAAAATCAGGTATTGGAAAATTGCTCAAAGATGAATTCCCTGATATCGTATTGTGGCACTACCTTAATCACAGACTTGAACTTGATCTTGGCAATGTACTAGATGCTACCAGTGACACAAATGACTTGCAGTCTTTTCTTGAATGTTTATATTATTTATATAGCCAGTCACCCAAGAACATGCGAGAACTTTGTGACTGTGCCCATGATTTGCACCTCACCCTCAAAAGAATCGGAAAGGTGTTTACTGTTCGTTGGGTGGCTTCATCTTTCAGAGCGGTATCGGCAGTCTGGCATTCTTTTCCATCCCTAGCCCAACATTTTCAGAATGCTTCAAAAGATGAAACTAGACAAAGTACAGAAAAAGCTAGATTTCAAGGATTACTTTCCAAATTGTGTACAAACAGTTTTGTCAAAAATTTAGCGCCGATATCGGATGTCTTAAACGAATTAAAAAACTTGTTAGAAACACTACAAAACCAAAATACCACACTGCCAAAAGTGCAAAACTTACCAACTGCTTATACAAAAAGAATAAAAAGCCTTATTGTTTTTCTGTGAGAGCATGCTGTTGTGGCTCAACTTGCAGAAGAAGCAATGTCGTTTCAGGAAGAGCAATTGAGAGAAGGTAGAGGCCCAGTCATCAACCAGGCTCAGTTCATTCGAGCTGTAGCTGACAACATGAAAC
>JGI24159J19872_10003750_pt1 | contig 19121 bp, 14 predicted proteins | sample Ectturendosymbi4_FD_19872 | JGI IMG/M metagenome (IMG submission 19872) | reverse complement strand
ATCTGAAAATGTGACAATGTTATCTTGAACAATAAAATACATTTGAACAAACTTTATTTGTGTTGAGTGGTTATAACCTAAATAAGGAAGTTGTCAGTAGTTCTAGGGAGACCAAACAGGCTGTGACCTGCAAATGTCCCCCTTGGTGTAGCTGCTAAACCGAACCCATGTATTAGGTATAGATACACCTAAAGCACACCTTCTTAGGTCTACCATAGACCAAAAGAATTTCGTGTGTACAGTTGCAACATTTCTTCGCACATCACGTAAGAAAGCCGCCAACGATTGAATTGTCTGTTTGCAATCGCCCAGAGCAACTTTGTCCTACCTGCGGTGACATGAAATTTCGTGCGTCACTTCGATGAACAACCTTGAGCAAATTGTTGTTAATAGTGGTGGATATGGAGGGTGTTCAAGGTGTTCAGTGAACACATGGAAATGAAGAAAAAATTAAAAAAATCTGTCAGTGCATTCGCTAGCGATGAATGCCAAGAACTGCGTTTATTTGCATTCTTTTTGCATGCAGTGGATATATTTCTTAACACGGCCGAACGATTTTTGCTTGTCTGCTCAAGCATGGCTGCAGGTTGTTCAAGAACACCCGAAGTTAAATAAATAAACAAAGAAATCGATCCAAACCACAGTGCTTTCAAAACAGCCAGGGTGTTCACCTTGCCTGTTGAGCAACTTGTTCACATCATCCGTTGTTTGCTAGCATTGACCCTTCAACGCCCACGCCGGCCGGTAAACATTTGATCAGCCATAACTCCCGAACGGATCGGGCGAGAAAGGTGGTGAAAACATCTCTCGATCCACGACACAGCAGGAAATCGAATGAGAATCGAAAAACATACCTTTGCATTTGCAAGGTTTGAGAAAAATCTATATTTGTGCATTTTTCGTAGGCTACTGAAATTTCAGCAAAAACAGGAGTAAATGGGAAAAATCGCACATCGCATCCAGTTTGACCGCCCTTTCTGGTTTTTGCGCTTCGCCGACCGCCGGAATACTCGAAAAACAGGATCCGTTCACAAAAATTCGATTCGGGCCATTTCGGCGAGGACATTTAGGGGGTCCAAAAGTGGAGATCGAAAAAATTGAATTCTGGATCACTTCTTAGGGTCCGGAGAACAAAACACAGGTGACAACGACTTGCCGAGTGCCTCAAAACGTTATAGAAGCTATTCTGAAGATTCAGAGGCGTTGGGAAGGCTGAAAGGGTTGGGAAGTTATGGCCATAAATAGAGCCTGAAAACTGCTCGGCAACCTTGTGGATATTCTGATCTTTCCCAAATAAAAATTTCCTGTCAAAATCTTGGCTTGAAATTTGGTACTATGCTTTAAAACACCGAAATCCACCTTTTCTACAAGTTTGGTGGGGTTGGGGCGTTCCGACTGGCTGAAAAGTGGCCTGAACCTCAAAATAGGACCTAAATCCGAGGTTTTTACCCCCTTGGCACCCCCAAGAAGGGAAGTTTCAACTTTTTATCATGATTTTAAAGGTAAGGTATTCACAAACATTTTTTTGTAAAAAGTTTGTATCCAACGTGTTTGGTTTCGGCCCTGTAGCCTACTGAATCGACGCAACTATATTTTCTAGCCTACGCCGGAAAACGGTTTGTTCTCCGGAAATGACATCAATAATGACGTCATAAGTAGGCGCGACTTATCTCAAAATGTGCAAGCATGTCCTACGGATCCAATGATACCTTCGGTGACTTTCTGCTGTAGATAATTCCCTGTAGAAGTTGTTGTCGCTTATATGTTTACCGGCCACTATAGTGGCCCGCGCGGGCGTTAAAGCTTCAGGTTGAAACATCCTACTGTGGCTGGGTATGTTGTGTGGCTTGTCTGTGTGATGATTACTGTAACAGTTCGGACTATTTTCGAAGTGAGAATTGTTGAGTTCGTTTTACTCCTCAACATGAAACGTTTTATGATCCTTAAGTAATCCAAGAAGAAGACGCAGACTGCAAACGAAAATAACCCACGAACGCAATTCAGAAGTTTACTGACGAATCCAAATCAAGTCGGACGAAGAGGAAATCGAAAAACACTATTTATTATAAAATTGTATTTGCGTTTTTGTGTATTATGATGTTAAAGAGAGAGTAACAAAAACCCTTAGGAAAACCGTATTGAAAAACGCAGTCCGAACTTTGATGAAAATTGTAATCAAAATTATTATGATTTGGAATAACAGAATTCCTACAAAATGACGTGATACACTCGCGATTATGCAATCCATATGCAATCCTATTCCCACTCCGAAAAATCCAAATTCGAAGTAATGACGTACATCGACGTCATCGGAGCAACCAATCAGAGACGAGAACCAAGGTCTGGTTCTGTCTATAAAACGAAACGCATCTGGACAGAAAAATCAGTTGATTCGTGGACCGTGGTCTAGTGGTAAGTGCGTCCGCTTCGACGCTGGTAGGTCGAAAGTTCGACTCTCGGCCGGGTCTTTCCAAGACCTTGTAAATTGGTACTGTAGCCTTCTTACCAGGCGCACGGTGTGCGGAAGAGCTGCAGGGAACACGACCAGAACACAAAAGAAACCAAGTGAAAATGAACCCAGAGTACAAACTCAGACCTGGCGCTGCAAGACCATTGTAGTTATAAAGCGCCAACAACAAACCACCATATCTAACATAACAAGTTGATTCGTGGGCTTACCAGTCTGAACACCTAAATCAGTAGTGGGCATACCAAACTGGATAGCTAGTTGGCGAACTTGTGGGGTCTGGCAAATTCGTGAACCAGAATACGCTTGTAGTTGACTACTATTGCAGCACGGCTAGACTGACGGAATTACCGAAAGTACAGCCAATTTCGGAAAGCTGGTTGTGGTGTTGATGCTTAATAATAAGGGTTTCTCTCTCCTGATGTAATAATAGAACTGCGTATTAACTCTTGACCACTATAATAAAACAGATTATAAACCTCTGTTGTTAAACCCTGATGTTTGCAGTAACTTATGTTATGTGCTTTAACGAACGATTATTGATTTCAACCCCTGTTTAAACCCCTGTTGAATTAAAATATCGCAGTGCTTAACGTTATACAAATAACACCATGAGTGAACACAATCTTGTTGTGATACACTGAGCGAAGTCGAGCTAAGACCGGCGGGTCCAGGTTTCTTAATTGTTAACTTGGACGTGCCATGGACATTCCTATGGACCAGTGCTCTCGCGGGATGTCCTAAATGTGTTGTGGTTTGCTTCTTTTGAAAGGGAACCGCAACAGAATACACGAATCTGAATAATATTAACTTTGGTAATAGTGAGCTTAGGCTCATTGCAAAGTAGCCTAACGCTAAAATGCGTAATGTTGATAGCAGTCAAAAACGAATGCTTCGTAACAGAAAAGCCAGCAGATTATAAATTTGATGATTCTATGTCGAAATGGCTATTTATTCTTATCAGTGAGTTCAAATGAAAAGATTTTGTCACGAGAAATGTAATTAATTAATTCTCGTTTGTGCCCAATGCTTTCGAAGTTCTAGTGTACGTGCTGTGCGTGGTTTGATTATTATGATCAACTGCCAATCTGTTGAAGTGTTCGAATGGCCTGTGGTGGGCGACAACCACCACCGCTGGTGAACTGTCACAGTTTTGGGCTGGTTGCGAGCCTGGTGAACACCCTACCAAAATGGTCACCGTACGCCACTGGTTGTTAACTGAAACTGCAAAAAAGTGTTTGTCTTAACCCATCCATGTTGCATGGTTCTCCAAAGTAACCTGGATGCATCCACGGTCCTGGCACCAATAGTAGGATATCTTTGTGCGGCGTAGACAATTAAATAGTGTAACGCTTTCCCGCAGCATGTACCTAGCAGACTGCGGCACGGTTAACGCTTCAGTCCGCAGCAAGTTGTGCATTGTATTTCGCAAATTTTTTCGCAGTAGTGCAAAATGCAGTCCATGCATTAACAGCGCAGCAATAAGAAACGACTCAAGCACCTCGCTATTCAAATATCTTCTTTCAGTTATAGCATAGCCAGATTACTGCGGAACCAATGTTGAGGACGCCTGGCTGAAGTTTAGGTTTTTGTCATGGGCAGCGCAGTGTCCGCTTTCGGTCTTCGACAGAGTAAGCAACCTGATTGGTTTTGTGAAAGCGCCACTATATTAATTCCTGCTGTGGAAGCAAGACGTGAGGCCAGGCTGCAGCTGGAGACAAGAAACGCCAGAGCTGCTAAAGCCAGACTACGCACATCCAAACCTAATGTTCAGTGACTGCTTCGAGCTGCGTTGCGTGACTTCTGGACAAATATCAGCACAGAGGTGCAGAGATGCTGTGACGTTGGTGTCATTTGAGGGGTATACATGGCATTAAATCCGCCCTNAAAGCACACCCAGGAAGGACCGCATCTCTTCTGTCAGCGCAAGGTTCAACTATTCAAGACCCATCTCTCCAGCTTGACCGTTAAGTCGAACACTACAGTTCGTTCAAAGTAAAAAAATTGTTAATATGTTGACAAACAATTCAAAGCAGTCTTTTCTAAGCAAATGCACGCTTCTCTCTGCGGGGATTGTGAACGCAAGCACGAGACGCATTTTTTGCTAAGGTGCAACCTTTCGAAACTAAAGCGCCTACCTGAAGTTGTGTTTTGGTAAAGTTCGCCTTGGAAAAGATTTGAACCACGTTGAGAAAATGCACTACTGTGGATAATATCATGCTCTTTAGAACTTTCTAGTGAACTATCCTAAGCTGGCCACTTCAACCTTCGTTGAAACAGTTGAGATTGTTTAAGCATTTTGGAATTTTCAGCTAAAATCACTCGTTTTCGAAAAGATTTTTGCAAGGCAATATCTTTTGCGATTAATGTGAAGGAATACCCATTTTGCAGTGAACTGTCTTCTCCATTTTTCCTCGTGAGTTACAGACACGCATTTGGCAAAAGCTAATAGCATCAACTTTTGTACATCTACGTTTTGGCAACACGCAACAGCAAGAGATGCTTCTGAACGTTTCACGTTTCTTTGGGGTTTGTCACATTGTCTTGCAAACTGACATCCTTACGTTTTTGTTGCAGGCAGGATTGCATAGGCAGTGTTGCAACTGATGTCGGGGGAAGGGTGTGAACAGCCCCATGGCAAGGTAAATGTAGAAACTGGGCCTTCTTTAGTTGACAGTTTGATATTTTGTTTTCTTTAATTTGTTGCTTTTTGCGCTTTTTGTTTTTTTCGTATTTTTTAATCTAGTATGGACATCAACGACATCCAGAAATAAACTATCATTTCTTAATCTTTTCCTGAGTTTTGGCTAGTGGGCTCCCCTACGCTGACCAGTGGGCCCCCTTCGGATAAGCTTTGCCCCCTGGTTCATACCTCTAGTTACGCCACTGTTCATAGGTCGTGTGTGACACGTAATGAGACGAAAAATAGACCAAGATTTTGCAGGTTATCATTCTACGGCAGATTTGCTGGATGTTTTTTTTGAGGAGGAAGAACAAAGGTGAAGATATTGTCATGCTTGAAAAATTTTAAGTTGTGCACGAGGCACGAGGTGAAAACCTCTTGCAAGCACTGATTAGTGAAATAAAGTCATTTGTTGAAGCTAGCGTTTTTTCAGTTTCAATACAATCTATTCATTGATTTTCTGTTTTGGAATTCAAATCACCCATGCACAACATAAAGCACAAGACCTTTACGTTACGTGCAAAAAGTAACTATGAGATTGAAAGGAGAGTGTTTACATTTGATGCGCTCTGTCTGGATGAGCTGCAGAGGGTTGATACAATACCGATTTGTCCACATGCATGAAAATCCGTGGTACCGCGGTTGGAACACGCACCTCTGAATTTGGTGGACAAGTCTCAATTCCAGTAGGTTTAAGCAGTGGGGCGGATTTGTCGCTGAAAAAGTGTGGAACCCGCCTCTACAAGCAGAGCAATACGGATAATGTTGTAAACCAGGGAAACATCGACTGCAACACTGATGATCAGACAAACGCTGCCACATCACTGAACAAAAATAACACACGATCTGGTTTCTTTTGGTAAAAAGGTAATGCAGTTTTCACCTAAATTTAAAAAATTTTCAATACACCTACTAAGTTGTTTCTTTCAGTAGCGGATTTTTGCGCGCTCTGTCGAGCAGTCATATCGAAATAAGAATTTATGAATAAGGGGTGTGGGTAGAGTTTCTGCCAGGATGACAATGCCCACCTGAGGTGTGAAAACAAAAGCTGATCGTGACGTCTCCAACGCCTGTTTTGCACAACAAGTTTCACATTTCGATGGTCGAACAAGATAGGTAATTGCACACATGAATCAAGGCCAAGCTCGATTGTTTATACCTAACCTGTAAATTGAATTTTGCCATTTTGGCTAGACGAAACTTGTGGGCATATACAGCACAATATAATACAGAAAATAACACAACTTGATTTTTTTGCATATACTGTAGAACCACAAGCTTTGAGCAGAATGCAAGTTTGATTTTTGACAGAGAGCCAATGAGGACAACTGGTTGAATATCCACCTTTGTCTGCTTTTTGTTGTTGAATTATGTTTAATGTTTAACTCGCAAACATTTTGGAGGTAAAGAATGCTTGTTTTTGAAAAAATATACATTTCGAAATACCACAAGTTTGTTTTCTGGGTCAGATGAGATTGAAAATAATTGCTGAGCTATTGCAAAAACCGCTTACGCTACAAAATGTTTCGAAAAAGTTTTAATCATTTTGGCATATGATCCCAGTTTGGTTGTTTTGGTTACCTGAGAAGGGTGGAAGTATTGCGAAGCCGAAATTGTGGCTTTGATTTTGTCCAGTGAGTAATAACGTGCAGACGGTTTGAGCTGGAGAGTTGTTCAAACCCTCTAAAGAAGCAGAAAGTCTTCTTGTTTCGACTGAAAAAATCAGGGCACTTTTGGCTTTGAACTTTTTTGGTGTGATGTCGCGACTTGGGGAGATCAGGAGATTGCTGGATGACGTCGTCAGCTCCTGGGAAAACAGTTCAAGTGGCAAGTTTCCTGTTTTTTAAATAAACTAGATGCAAATCTCCGTCTTTAGAGCCTTTGATTGGCCATCTTGCGCTTGTGGTTGGCAATTTTTGGCAAAAATAGGACAATTAATCAATCGTTCACATTGGAGGGTCAATTAATCAATTAATTGCTGTCGGAAGATCTCGTCTAAAGCTCGGAGGGATGTTACAGTGGATCTCTCGCTGGAAAAGTGTCGTAACAGTCTCTATAAGCAGAACAATACGGATTATGTGGAAAACCGGAAAAAACATGACTGCAGCGAAGACGATCTGACATACTCTGCCACACCACCTAGCGAAAAAGTGTTAAACACAACGTTGAATGTGATCGTGTGGTGATCACAAAAGAAAACACCTCTTAAATATGTTTTTTCTTCACATGACTGGGCGTTGACTATCGATCGGGTTTCCGAAACGTAATTTCAAAACCAAATATGTTTTCTCGCCGAGACTAATGAAACAAACACAAATGTCACTGGAAAACACCTTTTGTACGGTATAAGAACGCATACTTTGACTAGTGATTTTGCAGGTTGGGTTTTATAATCGAGAACGTAAGTCTGGGCTGCAGCATTTCAACATTTTTCTGGCAAAAACTTTGTTGACGTGAGATGCCCAAAGGGATGTGGAGCCGGAGCATGGAGCAAGAGCCAAAGCAATTTTTGATGGCTGAAGCCGGAACCAAAATTTTTAGATGGTGGAGCAGGAGCCTGAAATTTGTGTTCCAGTTTAAGCAAGTCATACAGACAATACAATATTTTTTTCCTATTTTTTGGTCCAAATTGTTCTGAAGGCGGAGCCAAGAATCTCAAGATGTTGGAGCCGGACCCAAAAAGATTAGCTGCACGGGGATGGAACCGGAGCCTAAAATTTGAGTACTGGCTTCCCAGCCCAGGATGCTCATGCATCTAGGGCAGGGTTTTCAACAATTTTCTGATCATTATGGCCCATTCAACTAGGAAGGATATTGGTGGTGGCCCAAAACCTACAATGTCATAGATTTAACGCTTCAATAACTTTAGCTTAGTATTAGCTGCTGTGCTATAACAAGTGCAATACGCAACGCCGAAGCAATTCGTGTAAATACAGTTAAGCTACTGTAGCATTTTTAAGTCGAAGATATGTCACAAACGTAACATCCAGTTCGAACTTTTTTGCTATTTGTCTATCTTGTTTCATCATAATGACATCATTACAAAGGTCTCATACTACTTTCATTTTGATCTGGGTTTACAGGAAGTACAAGCGACCTACAAAACTACAAAACTTTGATTGGTCTAAAATTCGGGCAAAATCTAAAAAAATTAGGCGAAGAAGTTTTGACCTTTATTTGCAATATTTATGAAATGACATTTTTTTGTTATTGAATGTAAAAATAAGTTTATCATGCCACAGAAAATACACTAAATAATGCAAAATCAACGAAGTGCTTCTAGTAACTTCGTGTTTTAGTTTGTGAGAACTGATAAATAACTGACTCACTTGAAAGTATGGGCAAATAAATGCATTTCGTATGTGTGCTTGTGCACTGAGGGAATCAAGTAGCCTATGCTGCAGAATATCTAGTCGCTTACGCAGAAAATTTGCATTTTCGTTGGTGTACGCTGTTTACCCTGGGCCGGTATTGAAGAAATACCGTGAACCAGTATTCAATACCGTGAACCGAATTTCTCCAAAACCGTGAACCGAGAACTGGTTGTTGCTTCAAGTCAGGGGTTCACAAATTTTCCCAATGAACACCTTATTCTTATAACTTATCTTGGCAAATCTCTCACAGACACAAATCTCTCTCCTGTTGCTCTCACAAATCTCTCACCTGTTGCTAACTTTAGTAGTGAAAAATAAGACCAAAATTTGAGTAAATAACCAAAATCAATAATTTCCCCTGCTAGACTGTACCAGTTGGCATCACAAAGACTAATCTTTTCACTTATATTGGGCCAACCAGCATGGATTTTCTCTGGAGACTGTGATAATGACAGAACCTGTTGTTAGTGAGTCCTGGACTGAGAGAAACTCTTCCTAAAAATTTGAATCCCACAACTGATGCTACGTAATGTATATCACATATATGTGTTCAGAGAATGAAGCAGCCTTAGGTCTACCTCATGTAGGTCTCAGATTCTTGTTGACAGCAACAGCTGGAATGTGAATGAAGCCTCAATCTTAAGGCTACTGTGAGGCGTATGGTGCTTAGCCGATTGACTCTTAATAACGTTCTTGTACATTAAATCCTATAGCGTATTTTTTCTGTTGGATTATTAGGAACTAAAATTCAAGTACCAAATTTTCTATTTTCAAGTCTATCGAATCATGGTGGAGGTAAAAGATATTGTAGCCTACAAAAAACTACAGAGAAAATTTTTAGGGAGAAAGTTAGCACCCAAAAGTTTTTTGGGCAATATTGGGGAAATTCGGGCAAAGTAAAATAACCTTTGCACCACAAAAAATTTTGCGGAAACGCGAAGCCGTTCGTTAACTGAACTTCTCAAGCAAGTCACAATAGTTCAAGGTTCTTTGCAGACCTCTCATCTCAACATACTGCTGACATTGATGTTATCAGCAACGTACAAATATATGTGCAACGCAGACAGAGCATTTACAAACTGTTTGTGCCTTTTACATCACCACTTACTCACCATCCCTCCTCACTTTCCATTGAATTGAATTAACTGTTATTTGTGTGGAGATCGCGGCTGAAAAGAGTTCGGGAGCCCGAACTCATCTATCGCGTTCCGATTAACGTTCAGAGAATACATTCACGAACGAACCATAAGTCTTAAGCTTGCACGAGTTGACTCATGCAATGTGCGCGTAAATTATTAGAGACTGCTTGGCCAGTTTCATGCATCGCGTAGGCACATCCTTGCAGTGTACGCAAAAGAAAAGTCTGAATAAGGTTTGTAACGATTTTTCACTTGATTTCGATATGCACCAGCGGAATTTCACTGGGGTCGACCACTCGCTTAGACGTGTTTAAATCGCTTCATAAACCTGTCAAAATTCGTCAGGCCCAACGAAGGAATAATATTTTACAGCGCATGCGCTTGTAGATGGGTGATTGGGGGAGACTGACGCTGTCTTTTTTCCATGAATTCCTCAAATCCAAACCCAATCTTTATTAACGTCAACACATGTGAGGTGGTTTTGGTCGTTCTTGCGCGTTTTGTGTCAACTGCCCACGTCACTTACCAATGTAAAATCAGTTGTACCATCTGTGCTGCAAGCCTAGTAAGAAACCAAGGGAGTCACGAGAANACGCTCCTACAATCACTCTTGTGTAGGTGAGTCTTTGGATGGATTTATTTTGTTAATAGACATGCAGCAAATCACTACACGACGTTAGATTTTTTGCAACAAGAAGATTCTATTTTCGTGTGAGATAATTTTGCGGTTGAAGGCTTGAGAAAATAAAGTTGTCGGACTTGGGGGTTCGTCAAGTGGAAATTGCTGGGAGTCACTGTTACATGCTACATATGCACACGCTGTACACATTCACATCATGCAAGACTTCAACAAAAGTAATGAAGCACAACTCCCAACATGGATGATTGCTGTTCTTGTCGTCATTCACGAAGTACAGTTGATGAAGGTTTGACACTCAACTTGCTTTTCAGAAAACTTATGCGTGTTACGTTTTTTGCAGTTGCAAATACTTTTTGGCAGCATACGTCCAGAAACCTCGAAAATCTGCTTTAAGTTCGTATACACAACTGTCATTAGCAAACTAAATATTTTTCGAAAAAAATTATTAACAGATTTCTCTGCATTAACTACGTCTAATTGATCTGAAAGGTTAAAAATCAAAATGCCCTGCATATCAGCATGAACCAAAATCTTATTTTTGGTTGATGTCACTTACAGTATCAATGCAATATTTTAAAAATATAAGGACGTGAAGGCAGCAGAACTATCGGAGGTTGCTAATGACTGTGAAGCATTTCAAGTCCTTCTAAGGCTGCTGCCCCCTCTATAATTCCCTGAGAAAAATCGGGTAAAAAATAGAACAAATGAAAGTGATGATTGATTCGATACCTTTACCTTTGCAGAGAGTCATTTCTTGACTTTTAGAAAGAAATTTGTATATGTGTTTCTTGAGTTGGGATCTAATGAAAAATGCGTAGCGATAAGACGCCAAAACATTTCTTTGCTGCACTTTATTTGCAAAATTTGGTTTTCATTCGTAGAGCGAAAATTAGTAAGGCACATAGTAAATACAGGAGTATTCCAAACAAATGCAGGTTTGAAACACATGTACTTTCTCCACGTAAATGATTTGAACTCAAGAAAAATAACGGCAGTATTTAAGATATATATATTAAAGTTGCTATACAAATAGCAAAATTTACTATGGCTTTTCACAAAGCGAGATGCAATGCATGAAATGTGTAAAACGACGAATATATACTGTATAAACCCAAAGTGCAATTTTCCATTAGACGTTCCAAAGCATTCTCTTAGCAAATATTTGAGATGGCGAATATTTTTTACGAAAATCAGCAAAAAAATTTTAGCTTGAAGTGAAAACGGATTTTCATTGCCATGCATCGGTTCTGTGTAAAACTGAAAATTGACATTTTGGTGAAATCAATTTTTTTAGAAAATACAAAGCATTTAATTGCGATTCGAAAACATATGCAACGTTTGGTGGGACATGCGTTCTACATCATCTTTGAACACAACAAATTGCTTGAACGGCAAGGAGAGTTTCCATCGATTATATTTAAACATTTTGAGCACAGAGCCATCAAAAGCCATCTAATAATCACATAGTGCATCGCACCATCATCGTGCTTGATTTCAAATGAGTAGTTTGTTTCCACGTGTACCAGATGATCCCCTGCCAAGATCCTCCTCTTCCCCATGGGCCATTCAGTACAACAGGGAAAGAACATACGCTGTACCACCAACCACCACCACCAACAACATCAGCGCAGTTGCCTGATGAATATCTAAAATTTACAAGAGTTGGACAATGAGGATGAAACATTGACCCATCACGTTTAAGTGAAGCCACAAAACACTTTTGAAAACATTTGACAGAAACGTTTGTTATATATTGTTCAAAAGCCAAGATTCTTGCTGCGAAATTACTTTGCTTTCTAATTCAGCATGATCTGAATGGGTTTTTATCCTTGTTGCAGTTTTTTGACAAAATTAAATTTTNGATCGCTTCAAGGTCAATAAAAAAGTGTAAGTAGTTTTGTTACGTTTCGATTCTACCAAAAAAATTTTTCAAAATTCTTTCTTAAGCTGTTTATAATTTTGCAATTTTCTTCAGTGTGAAGACCGACGTTCTTGGCAAAATCAATCTACTTTTCCTCTGTTGTCCGAAAATCTTTTCAAAACGTAAAGTGTGAAACTTCGCAGTGCATTACCTGTCATTGTCCCGATCTACTGTTGTGAAAGGTTGATTGTTGTGAGCGCCATAACTCATCCCGTCTCCCGCCGTTCCACTGTATTGGGAAAAATGTATGCGGAACGAATCGGACTCGTTCGCGATACCGAAGTTTCTGTTTAACAAATAATTTCGTCATCACCTTTGCTGACGTGTGTCTGATCCCACCGCAAAAGTCAGTAAAATCATCGAGGTTGTCATGAACACAAATTATAGATTTGTACACCTTTTGCATTCAAGAGCACGCCTTGTTCATCGGAATATGTTTACATACATCAGATTAACGTCACAAAGAGAATTTATCAATATTTCTGAGTAGTTTGCAACAATGATAATCCTCAAAAAGTGCATTTTCTGAAAAAGCTGAGCACACAAACTGGTTAAAAATATGATTTTCTCGTCAAATTTAAAATATTTGAAAATTCCGATTTGCTATGCACAAAATACATTTTTGTTTCAAGAAAGTTCTATCGTTTTTTCACCCTTGAAATTTGCTGCTGTTTAATATTTTTTCAATAACAAGTCTGCGTTTCTTCTTAAAACAATTTGGTTAAAGACCAAGTATAACCACCCATATGCTGTAACAATGAAATGTTATCTATGATTTTTAATGTTACCTGCATTCTGGAATATTGTTTTGAAACCAAAAAGTCATATCGTTCAAAAATATCATAAAAATCAAACCAAGAGAGTTTTCTTGAAAAAAATATGGTTTTCTTTGGTTTGCCACATGTTTCACATTGTTTTTCATATTTGATACCGGTTATATTTTATTTGAAGGACATTTACTTGCTCATATACAGAGTTGCCAGACGCAAAGTTCAAAAAATTCAAACCGTGATAAAATGGCCAGAAAACGGCCAAACTGTTTGCAGAGGCCAGAAAAAACAAAATGTTGTTTCTGGCATTGCTATTACTTGCCTTCACAATAGGTCTGAATTACAAGAACATAGGCCTAACTGAAATTTTCTTCAGATTGCAACCTTTCGGTGCAATGGTGCCACACTTTGCACACTGATCCATCGGCAGCTTTCTGCACCCTTACGAAAGTAATCTCCCATTCGCTCCTGTACTTACGACCAGAATCATAAGAGCCCTTCCATTTACCCGACGTCATTGCCCCATTTCTATTGCAGAGACGCAGACCTTTCTGCAAGCGTTGAGGCTGCTTGTGCTTACAACACACTACACAATCGTTGAGCCTGTTTGGTGCTTACAACACACTACACAAGTGTTGAGCCTGCTTGTGCTTACAACACACTGCACAAGTGTTGAGCCTGCTTGTGCTTACAACACACTACACAGCAGAAGTGACCAAGGATCAGGTGTGCCGGAAATGACCCAGTAGTAGGATTCTGCGTTTTTTTCTGATACGGATCCAGAGTCAAATTTTGTGAGAACACGGACCTGGATTCACATTTTGTTTACGGAAGTAGCAGCAGTCTGCTTGGCCTTTATAAATGTCTTTCCTCAATTACACACACAGTTGTTCCCGCATATTAAGCCCAAACGTTCAAGTCTGGAATTACTCCATTTAATCCTGTAACAAAAAAACGCTTTAGAAACCTAAAACCTCGCCTAAAAAGCCCAGTTTTTGAACACATTTGCCTGAAACTCGATGAAAAAGCGTAGCAACTCACACTTCTTTGTCTTGCTTTCGACCGTTGCACACTTTGCGACTGCCTACCTTGTTCTTCATTCAACTGCTTTGTCATAGATCTTTTATTTGTGTAGTCATTTATAGGCAAGGCAACTGGTGCTCTGTAGAATTTATTTTCAAAATAACGAAGAGACGTGCTGACGTAGCTTTGTTTCAAGAAACTTGAGATTAAAAAAAATTGCCTAGCACTGCCAACATGCAGTCAACGAGCTGCCGCCGAACAACCCAACATCTCTCGTGGCTGCCAACGTAATTTCCTGTACAATGAAAAAGCTCTTCGAGGTGAAGCATCATTGTTGAAAGAGAGTGACCGGAAAAGTCAACGCTATGTCAATGACCAGGAAATGGAAGAAGTGTTTAGGAAATTTAGCGATAGTACGGTCGGCCGTACTCATTTATGCGCATGAGAGTGGCGAAAGTTTGTCCCTCGGATAATAAGCCCACCTTCTCAATAGGACCAAAATTGTCTGGCCCTGAGGTGGTCTTAATAAGCGGGGACTACTGTATTGCTGAATTTCGGTTTCATCGATGGTTTCCGAAAATTGAATTGGATTCAGATTCTCAAATTTGAAAAATCTTTGGATCAGGATTCAAGAATTTTGGAGGAGGAGCGGAGTAGGAGACTAAAATTATGACTCCGGCCACCTCTTGTGCACAATGCATGAATTTGCATAGATTACGCAAAATATTATTAAGCAAAAAAATATTTCGATTCTCGCATCTCTGAAATCTTACCTACAGCATTTATCACAAAAATTTTGCAAAAATTTTGCCGAAAAAATGAAATAGTAATTTTCCGGAAATAATTTTTTTGGCGTAAAAAAGCCAAAGTTTTGTTAACGCCAACCAATTTAAAACAAAACCAGATTTCTGCAATTTGGCCTAAAATGCCAATCTGGCAACCTTGTTCATAGAAGTTTTTTTTCAAACAGGATGTTAAGAAAGGGTGTATTTCCGAACGATTGGTTTGATTCTTTTGGGAAATTAAGTGAAACCAATCTTCCAGCAAAATATGTGTTTCATTCAATGTTGAATGACTGTGATATTTCAGATGAAGACTATGAACATGCACAAAAAATTTGGAAACATTTTGNGATGCAAAAAGTTCGTGATGATCACAACTTGTATTTCAAGACAGATGCGTTGTATCTCGCTGGCGTGTTTGAAACTTTTACTGATGTATGCTTAAGAATTACGAACTTGACCCAGCATGGTATTACACAGCACCTGGAGTTCCTTGAAAAAATGTGATGTAAAACTGGAGTTGTTGTGTGACCCAGATATGTTGTTGATGATTGAAAAAGGCATTCGTGGCAAAGTCTCGACGATTCCAACACGATATGCCAAGGAAAACAGCAAATACATGAATCCGAAGTGCAATCCTGATGAAGAATCAAAGTTTATGCAATATCTGGATGCAAACTACTTGTATGGCTGTCAATGTCAAAACCGCTGCCTGTTCGTGATTTTAAGTGGATGTCTGAAGAAGAACTTGAAAATTGTAGACAATTTTCGGACCAAGAAAGAAAATGTTGTATTCATGAGATTGACCTTGAATACCAAAAGAACTTCACACACTTCACAATAGCATCTGAAAAATATGTCGTTAACAAAGTAGAAAAGTTTATTCCAACTGTGCATGACAAACGAATATGTATTTTTCATCATTAGAATTTCAAGCAGTAGGAAATATCATTTCGTGAAGAGGCTTGAATGAAACATTGTATTGACTTGAATACTCAACTTGGAGCGAATGCAAAAAACGATTTTGAGAAAGATTTTTTCAAACTCATCGACAACTTCGTTTTTGGTAAGACGATGGAGACTACTCGCAATCGTATCAACATCAGACATATTACAAATGAAAAGTCTGCGGAAAAGCTGGTTGCAAAACCAAATTTCCGGCGTTTGACTATATTTGATGAAAATCTTGTTGCTGTTCGCATGAAAATACAACTTGTTGTCAAAAAGCCTGTTTATCTTGGAATGAGTATTCCTTATATTTTAAAACCTCTGATGTACGGCTTTCATTAAGACTACATGAAATTCAGATACGGACAAAATAGCAAACTCTGATGACTGATTACCGATAGTTTGATGTATGAGAAAAAACAGAAGAGTTTTACAAAGATATTTCAGATGACGTTTCAGAAAAAATTGACACATCAAATTTCGAGAAAGGTCGCCCATTTGGAGTACCAACTGGTGTGAATAAAAAAGTTCTTGGGATGTTCAAAGAAGAATTCGGGGGGCGATTCATAAAAAGGTTTGTTGGTTTGCGAGCAAAATTGCATGTACATGAAGTGTTTGAAGATGGAGAAATTGGGAAAAGATGTATGGGTTTAAGAAGAATGTTGCTGAAAAAAGTTTTTACATTGATTATTATAAAGATTGCTTGTTCTCACAAAATGATAAGATGAGAACCATGAATGTAATTCGCAGTCGAAGACATGAACTTTTGTCAGAGAAAGTCAACAAGACTGCTTTTTTTCATGAACTTTTTTCTGTATCCCTTAGATGTCCGTCAGACGCTGCTCAACGCGTTTCCTTGTGTCGGCACATGTGGTTCCTCAGTCCCAAGGCTGAGGAGCAAACACGGCCGGATACTGTACAGACGGATCCTTGCCGCATTTGTGTGGGGCGGTTGGTTGCGTTGTTGATGTCTGCACATACGCTTTGCTACTGCCACATCAAGATGTTGCTGTTCAAATGTTGCCAGCCCCTTGTCGCAAACTGCACGCCATTCTTCTCAGTAACCGGCCAATTCTTCAAGTCTGTTGAAAGGGATCCCGCATTTACTTTAGGACGACTTAATGTGGTACTTGAAACGTCTTTTTTGACCCCCCACTGAACGTCGGCCGCAGAAGAGTTCACTATAAAGTAGGCTGAGGGGAAATCTGTTTCTAGGCATCCTTATCACATGGTCAAGCCGTCTCAGTTGTCTCCTGAGGAGTATCATCTCGAGGGATGTTGTACTTGCTCTACGGCAAATCTCAACATGAGGTATTTTGTCCCACCAGTGCACGTGCAGGATAGTTTGAAGACACCGAATGTGAAAGGCCTCGAGGGCTCTGACCTGACGACAGTACGGTGTCCATCCCTCACATGCATAGAGCAGTGTCGAGACGCAGATAGCGTTGTAAATGGCCATCTTGGTGCATGTGGAAAGGTCACGGTTCATAAAAATTCGCTTGGACAGCCTCCTGAAAGAAGCGGGCATTAGGTTAACATGTAGGTTAACACGATGTTGATTCTCCGCAGCGCGATCGCATGTGGAGGTAATGATACTTCCCAGGCACGTGAACTGTTCAGTGAGGACAAGGTGATTCCCGCTGATGTAAAACGTTGGGTGTGGTGACGAATCTGAGGGGAGGTAAAGGACTTTCGTCTTTTTGGAGTCAACGGCCAGTCCTGCGCGAGAGTGTGTAGAAGAGATTGCATCCAACTGTTGCGCCATCTAGCATGTGGTTGGGTAGGGCAGCGTCGTCTGCGTATTGCAGGTCGAAGATGGTGTCATTTGTTACTTTCGTCACTGCTTGCAAACGGCAGATATCAAAGAAGCTTCCACCGAGCCTGTACTTGATACGAACGCCATCTGCAGCAGAGATGTTGTGACGAAAGACGAGAGTCACTGCCACAAGGAAGAGGTTGAAAATAACAAGTTGTAGGACGCAACCCTGTTTAACTCCTGTGTTAACACCAAAACTCTTCGACATTTTTCCTCCCTGCACGACACGGTCACTCATATCAGTATGGAATTCCCGTAAGATGCTAAGAAAATGTGTAGGGCATCCAAATTTTCCCAGGACTTGCCACAGCAGATCACAACTGACGGTGTACAAAGTCTTTGCAAAGTCGATGAAGGCAATAAAAAGATCACGATGTTGTTTCCTACATTTTACCTGAAAATGTCTTGCAACGAAAATCATATCAGCGATGCTCCGCGCGCGACGAAAGCCACACTGGGATTCCGGAACCACTGTGTCAACAACGTATCTCAGAAGACAGATCAACATTACACGGGCAAGTAATTTGCCTGCAAATGAGAAAAGGGAAATGCCACGGCTGTTGCCACAGACAGCCCTGTCACCTTTTTTCTTGTAGATCATTATTATGTTAGCATCTTTGCATTGTGTGGGAAGAATATTAGATGCCCATGCTATGCTAATGAAGGGGTGGAGTCTCTGTAGCAGCAGATTGTCCCCATATTTGAAAATTTCAGCAGGTAGGCCATCAGGGAACGGTGCCTTGATGTTTTTTAAGTAATTCGCTACAGCTGTTGTTTATCCTACGGAAAGAAGAGTATCAAGTTCTGATTCGGTGGGAAGTTGCTGCAGCTGATCAACTATAGATTAATCCACAGGATTGGCCTGATTAGCAGTTCCTGGAGGTGCTCCTCCCAGCGAGAAAGGATGCCCTTCTTATCTTTGATGAGAGTGATCCCATCCCTTGTATGCACAGAGTGCTTGAAATGGGATTTCGGACTGTAAACAGCCTTTATTGCCTCATAAAACTGATGCGCCGTATATGCACCCGCATAGTTTTGGATTTCGGTAGCGTTGGAGAGCCACCATATGTTCTCCATTTCGCGCAGTCGATTTTGCAGTTGTGAACGATGCAATGCCGATCTGCGCTGGAGATCAACTGAGTTGGGGTTTCGGAGTTTGGCGACATATGCAGTGTTCCGCTTGTTAAGCAGTTTTGGTATTTCAGCATCATTGCTGTCAAACCAGTCTTGATGATTTCTGGTTCTGTAACCAAACATATGTACGGCAACATCCATGACGGCCTTGCTCAGTGCGTCCCACTGTTTTGTAGCGTCCGAGCTGCTTTGAAACGGCAGAGGTGAACAATCTGAGACCTGTGCAAAATTAGACAATATGGCAGCACGTAGGCTGGACAGGTCTGCTCTTCTACCCAAGCCGCTGACGTGAAGCTGAAGCTGAGGTTTCTGTTTTAGGGCTGGGGTCGAATGCGTATGCGGAGCGAAGTGCGGACGAGACGGTGATCAGTCCAACACTCAGCGCCACGCATCACTCTGGTGATCTGAACGTCTTGGAGGTCGA
>JGI24159J19872_10003747_pt1 | contig 19125 bp, 14 predicted proteins | sample Ectturendosymbi4_FD_19872 | JGI IMG/M metagenome (IMG submission 19872) | reverse complement strand
ACCTGAGCAGTTGGGTCTTCACTGTTATGCAGTCAGTACACATCCGGATGAACTTGTCCTTGAGCCCCCCCCTAAAAAAATCCTGGATCCGCCTATGAAAGACTAGTCTAAGCTGAAAATCTCTTCAAATCAGCACCAGCCAGAATAGTTGGAGGTGAAGCAATATCATTAATCATCAACCGATGTGTAAATTATTAATGGAACTCCAGCGCTAAACAGTTACTCTGCTCATATGACTTCTACTTCGCAAGTTTCACTGGCTTTCACAACCTACCCGTCTCTTTTCGATGATTACACACGAGGTTAACCTAAAATCGTTTTTCGCAAACCGAGTAATGCCCACAGCAGGAAGCGCCATCATTCTCAGTAAATTTGTGAACGTTCCCCAAGTCAATTACGAAAACAAAATTAAATTCTTTCTGAATCGACATATTAAGTGATGTGTTTATTCCGTGATTTTCTTAAGTGAGCTGCGCAGCGTTTTAAGACATCTGTAATTGAGCGCAATAGTCACCNGGATGGTTCAGCAGCTGGTGTTGACAAACCGGAACCCAGACCNGGGTCATTTATGATGCCGAGCTCATCGTCGTCGTCAGATGACCATTCGTCGATCAACCGGGATATTCGACCNTCCTCCGTGATGTTTCCTGTGAACATAATAAACTTTCCATTGTNCGCGTAACGTCCTTTGTTCATGTGATTCTTACAGGTNAGGGTAACCAAGTCAAAGGTGTTTCAATGCCATGTAAGCGCTGTGCACTGTGTGTTGGCCTTGGAAAACATAAAAATCCATGGTACCATATCTTTCACAGTTAACGATGAAAAATAAAACTTTTACACTGGATCAAAACTTGACATGCGCAAACTACGGTATTTATGTAGCGACTTGGGTTATATGCCAGGAACAGTATGTTGGCCAAACTAGGAATAAATTTTTCGTGAAATGGTTATCGCGGTGATTGGAACAAACAGGATTGCAAAACTGACAATGACCAGATGGCCTTGTCATGACACTATTCAAAGAGCCATGGCACAAACAAACCACCCCAACACGAGGTATACACTTTTGCCGAACAACACAAGTTTTCACTCCGCAGATATCTGCGAAGATAAATGATATCTGCGATCACCAGCTTGACGCGCAAATTAACATTCAGAACATGATTCTCCGTCATGTGAAATAATTCTTGCTATTTTTGTGTTCTTTGACGTGGCCTGACCTCCTGCACCACCCACTGTGCCAGCTTTGTTCGCTTCCATCGCAGCATTTAAAGAGGCACTCGAGTTGCCATCGTATCGAATGCAAACTCACTCAAGCGTTCTACCTACGTTCTTAGTCACTGCGGCGAGTTGTTCCAATAGGACTGGAGAGTCTCCTGACCATTGGCGCAAGTTCGTCAATTTCGATGTTCCAGTGAAATCATTGATTTATTAGAGTAAAATTTTTTTTCTAGTTTTTATTTGTCCCAGTTATTTCGCCGCAGCTTGTGTTCTTGGCGTCAGTCAGTTAACTAAAACGTTCTGATTTATTCATTTTAGTCCTGAGCTTGTTTTCTTACCCTGTTCTTACCTCAGCTTTTCAACTTTTCACCCGTAAGCTTTGCTTGCACATTTCAGGACGGAGGATGCGTAATTTTACGGGAAATCGATTTCCTTTTAAAATTTTGCTGATCGATTGCTTGCTTACCCCCCATTGAGGAGAGTTATTATTTTAATATATTTGACATGATTTGCGAAATCTGCAACCGACAGCAGAATGCGTAGTTTTGCGTAGCTCATTTCGCTTGTATCACATAAATTTGAGCAGAAAAACAATTTTCTGGTGCAAATTGTTTTTCACTGGTAACTGTGGTGCTGTCTGAGATTCGCGATTTTGAATTAGTTGCAGACTGATTCGCACTTGTGTTTGTTGGCCTGGATGGAAACAGATCCATCGCCAGATCAACAGCAATGGGGGTGACTTTAAGCTTGCTTGGGGGGGAGCTTGTACAATGAAGTGGAAATTGACTTCATTGGGGAGACTAAAGTTTGAGTTTGGAGACTTTCAGTATTAATTTGGAGGGCTCAGCCCGTCTATGCCCGCACGTCTGTTGAGCCCTGTCACAACAACGTTTTTTGGTAATCAGGTGGGATTGATGATTTTTTTACATCAGCAGTCCAAAGTTCAAGTATGTGAAACGGTATTAAACACAAACTCTACTTTATTAGTGGCGCTAAATGTATTTTCGAGCATGATAAGTTTATAATAATAACAATATTATATTGCGGATTCGTGGTCCATATCACAGACACAAGAGCACAAAAAGTGGTTAGCTATACATCAGCGCGCATTACACAAACGGTGTTTGCACATGACCAACATTGAAGTGAGCAAAACACTTTATCATCACCACAATTGTATCGCCATTCACAAGAGCAAAAAAATGGATATCCATACAGTAGCGCATTACATATACATAACCGGTGAATCTATCATGCGATTGTAGACCAAGTGTGAATCTATCATGCGATTATGAGATTATTTTTAACGATAGCCAGCACAGCTGCCCGAAATGGGAGCAATGTCATAGCAATGCCTTGCATTCATTTACGTTTCTGAACTGTCGCTTCAGCAATAAATATGCTTTCCATGTGCATGTAAATGCACAAACTTTGTCTGGAAACGTGATTACCATTTAGCTATCTGTTAGACTCCTATTTTGGGATCTGAGTTGTCACTTGCTTGTGTAGGAAGAACTGTTCTACTTCTAACCAGGATTGTAATACATTGCAGACATTTGTTTTTTTCTGATCTCACTACGGATAACCAAACCAATGTCAAACACAAGCGCACAGCAGCATGGGTGTAGCCAGGGGGGCATGGTCCGCCCAAATTTTGAGAATATGTAGTAGACATTGTGCTTTGAGAGGCGGTATCCCAAACAAAACACTGTTGCTCGCCTAAAATAAAAATTTTGGGCTGGCTACGCCACTGCACAGCAGGTTTTAGTTCTTAGGTATATATTTTAAGTACTTTTTGTAGCTACAGTATAAGAAATTTTTTAGAGCACCGACAGTGTTCTTAGTTACTGTGTAGCTTGTGAAAAGTGGGACCCATCTTTTTGGACCCATTTCAAAAGTTTTGTGAATAATATAAGACGCTTTTAAACTGTGGTTATTCCCTGACAGATCCGCATGGTTGAACCAACAAAAACAGCCACTTTCTTGGTCGACAAAAGGTAAACACTTTTGCGTGATAATCAACGATTGTCACAGAGAACCTGGGATATTTAAACAAGTGGAAACCTTTTTTGGCGCCCCCCAGATGACTGCCCGACCCCCCAATGTCTGGCCTGTATCCGCCACTGTTCATTACTTTTTCTCACTAAGTACGAACTTTTTGTTTGTGCCTTCCGCAAAGTTACATTGCATGAGTGTGTGTGAAGTTGGAAACAAGAAGTAATGAAATTTAAATTTTTTACCACACAGACGTCTATACCACGCCGCTTGTTGCGATGCTGTTATCTTCACAAGAATCCTGGCTTCCAAAAGTGCTTGCTAACTCTTTGTGGCGTTGGGTTGAGTTTTGCAAGGTTCTCGTACAGTCAGCAGCAAAAAAGCTAAATTTTCCGCTCTTGCTTCGTGTTCCTAACCGCAGTTGGTGTGTCCTTTTTCTCCAATTCTTGCTGATTGTCAACATTTCGCTAGTAAGTTTTCTTACTGCGTGCAGGACTGAAGATGTATTAAATACACATTTTATTAATTACACGAAACTAATTTTTTCTGCGAAATAAATTGCAATGGATTCATTTGCGTATGTCACTATTGTGGCTAACAACCAGGCTCGTAACCAGCTTGGGACACCAGGTGGGGCGAAGAGTTTTCTGAGAGGGGCCCAAATCTTTTAAACTATGTCCAACACATTTTTCCAGGAGGGCGAAAAAATATTTAGAGGGGATTCCACCCCCTGGTTACAGGCCTGCTTACAACCATTGAATTCCCTTAAATCTGTTGCTTCGCGTTATTGTTTGTAACATGTTATCTTACAGTAAAACCTAGGACCTCTAAGCTTTGCTGGAGAAATGAGTAAACTCGCACGGTAGTCGATTCAGTATTGATCGTTTTAGTCGTAAACTTAACAGCAAGTTACCCGTCTGCGACGCAAGTTCCCATTCCAATGCATCAAGAGCCCTGGCATCGTCTTCTTCCATTTCAATGGTGTCTTCAAGAAATTCATGATGCGGCAAAGCTACAAAACGTTTGTAAAAGGAATCAAACCTCAGACAAAAAATCCAGCCTTCCAGGAGGGAATTCTGCTGACATTCAAGTCGTTTGTAAACACCACACATTTGACTCACTGTTAACGAGATTAACCGGTGAAACCGGCGATGGGAGGACTCTTCCAGCAACGCCATGTGAGCTGCCCGGGTCAGCGCTGTCCGTCGCGAAGCTGGCAGATGGCTTCCAGTTCTTCAATCCTGCAACAATGATCGGGATTATACAACCGGGTGCATTTCAATGTAAGAAGTATTTTAACAAGAAAAAGCTCAGCGATGTATCTCAGAGTTGAGTCAATGTTGTCAACCCAGACAAATCATGCAGACTACTGTAAATCTTAAAAATCATCGCACAACATACAGTCACTGATTCGTCTGTCCCAAGCAAATGATTCTCACAGCAAAAAAATCGATGACGGGGATTCGGCTGAGAACGATGAACAGAGAAATTCATCACATTCCAGAACCTTCTTACATTTCACGTTTTTGCCATTTATCCAACAAACCGGCTCCGCACAAGAAAAATTGTCAAAGACATTAAGATACAAATCGCCACTTTTAAGCAATGCTGGGATCTCCACATCTCGTCACCACTACATGCAAGTAGTATTTCTACAAACCGTATTGCCAAGGAGCCGATAACCAGGAAGGCAACATAAAGATGCCTCGTGAGCTGGTAATTAACAGTTTAGAGCTATTGGGTGCTTTGAGATTTATGCAGCGCCATTGCACAAACAGATCGCGATTGCAGCTTTTGCGCGCGCTTGAACGTGATGTGCTTGTGTTTTTGCAATTTGGATGTGCTACTGTACTGCAGCACTGTCGTCACCGTATTTCGCATTTAAGTCACAACCCTGCACGATTGAACTAAAACCTACGTAGATGTGCCAACATTTTTCCCACTTTATGCCAGTGGAAGTAAGACATGCACAATATCTTCCCGTTAGTCTGTCGTTCACATGTCGAAAACAGGATTTATCCTCCTGCGACCATAAATTAAAATAAGGAAAAAATTCACAGCTAGGTGCCTCTATGGCCATAATATCAACGCTTGTGTAGAGAGAAAAATAATGCAACGCTTTTCAACAATCTTGATTTTTCGTTGAAAAACTCTCAACCAAAGATCATGGCGCGGTGCAGTTGCTGGAAGAAAATCCGTCGGAATCAGGATGCATTCTTCCGAGTTAAACGGATTTAGCAGCAGCCGTAAGCTACCAGTGCAATAAAAAGAGAACCTCTTGAAATGATACGCGGTCCGGTTCCGACAAATGTTGATCTTCTTGCAAAAGTTTGCTCAAAAGCTTGATTCTTAGCTTTGACGAGGTTTCCCATCAGTCATACATACAACCTTGGTGGTGGTGGCATAAATACCGAACTATATTGGAAGTGAGGTATATGGTATGCTTTCATAAAAGCACAAGCATGTCGACGCGCCTTTGCGCGTATAAAAAGTTGAGGCACGGCACGACAGCCAAAAAGCGTTTTCAGTAATATTGACAAGATTATCACCCAACGCATCTCATTCTGGTTTAGATTCCAACACTTACGTTCACTTATGTACCTTTGATCGCAAAGCATTCGGTTTCCGGCAGGAAAGCGTCAAACGAACAACCACTCAGCCATTTTCATGTTTTAACATTGAATTAACCGATGCAGTTTTTGCGGCAAAGTTGCAAGTACGAATGAAGTAAAGCCAGATGATAATAGTTTTTGTCGCGAAACGCCCGACGCGTTTCATCAAAATTGCATAAACGGCCTGAAAATGCAAACACTAAAATCATTTTTAAGTTACAGCGCTGAAAATAACCTGCCAGTCAACCACACGCATTGAAGATATCACCCTGCTTGAAATACTCGTGCAGCGTATCTTTCGAACTCCAGCGTGAATTATCAAAATAAAAGAAGTACTGGATTTGTTTGAACTTGGCACTCTGTATGCATTTTCTTACAACCAAGACCAAAGCGATAATTTTCATTAAGTCGCGAAGCCGAACTGGTGATGATTAAATGTTGGCAAGTATTACGCCATTTAGTACTGGTTACTAAAACAAACTATTGCATTTTGGCGAATTCATGAATATCTTTGTGTAGCATTAACGATGATTCTCTTTTATGTATTTCATAATCTGAACAAAGAAGCTCTATCATCGCATGTGGCGCAGCGGAGCAACTGCGACTGAATAGAATTGCGGCAATGAACGTTCTTTTCGTTGAAATTTTCTAGATTCTTTAAAGTGGCATTCTCACCTCTGTTAATGCATAAACGCCAAATCTACTATTCTTTGAACGCCCTGTGTGCATCTAGGTTGAAGATCGTGATTGCTAATTGCTAACGAACGCTAACATGCGTCTTTTTCCGCAAGTTTTTGGCCGTAAATATATTTCTTGCCAATACCTTGGCTGCACAGCATTATTTCCGGCGCCTGGACGTTTCCGACATCAGGTGAAGCTGGAGCCTGATGAGCAGTTCGCTCGGCGGAGTCCGAGAAAAATTCATCCAAACCGTGGTGATAAAACGCATCAGGATTGATTGGCAGACTCCCGACGGCGCTAACCAAGCCAACTTTATCTGAAAAATAACTATTTGCGTTTAATTTCCGATAAAACAAGATGCAATCTATTCTCAAAACAGGGAAAACAAAATTTGGTAGAGATGCACCGAATATGTGGCATACTTGCACCATTAGCTTTAATGCAAATATGGAACAGGTTTGGAAGTCTTGAACGCAAGCATGTACGATACAAAGGTCGGTTGACAAACCCGGCGACAGTTCATAGTGTCTGGTGTTCGTCGCAACACGTTTTCTTGCAAAATGCGCGGAGAAACTTTGACGGTGGTTCGACTGATTGAAGATATATAAATAGCACCTTAAAAAAGTGTTGTACTTACGTTCGAAGAGTGGAAAGTAACGGTCGACGTTTGGATCGGTGGTGTTCGGTCGCCGCGCAGAACTGTTGGTCTTTTTTGCGCTCTTCCTTCTTACGAAAGTTGATACAGATTTAGCAACTGATGGCTTTCTGGGCGAGTGCCGTGGTTTTCGATAATGGGTTTCGTCAATATTTTTTTCATCAGAGTTTTTCGACCCGTTCCTCGAAATCAATGCAGGTGTCTGGGATGACAGAGCTGCAGGGTTCTCATCCAACTCTTGCATGATCGGCGACCTGCTTCCGGGCGAACCGGCTTCACCGTAGCGCACCTCTTCAATGCACACACTGCCATGAATACAGATAAAGTGGTGCAAATCGATGTTTAAAAATATATGGCATGCAATGGCTCTTCATGAACAAAACATCATCCGAAAATGGCATCGGTAAAGTTTCAGCACAAGTTTAAGGATACAGTTAGAGCATGCTTGCAAAATAGGATTAGTGGAATGCTATGACTGATAAACAAAAACAACGCGGACCAATTTTATCAAACTTGAGAAAAAATGATTTAGAAACGTCTACCCGGTTGACTCTACCGGGTCTTACGCCGCTATTAAGCCTACGCTTCACAAATTCAGCAAAATTAATCAAAATTTTCTTAATTTTTATAAGGGCAACACTACAGTAAAGATGATTCAAAATCAGGGCTGCGTTTATCATGCTTGCTTCTGCTAGCGCGCTGACAGTGCTGCACGTAGGGAGCTCAGATAGTCCACACAGATTGAAAATAAAAATGATTTTTCGTTACAATCAAAACTGGATCCCCTTGAAACAAGTAATCAGCCACCGGGTGAACTCAATACAAATTTTTCTGGACACATTGTTGTTAGCAACTAGCAGGAAACAAGTTTGAAAATCAGGTGAGATGTATACCAAGAATTTATAAAAAAAACGACGTTTGTTATTTGGGGTTCAGCAGATGCGACCAAGAAAGCCAAGCACATACTGTAGAGCTACCAGTGGACTAGCTCCTGCTGCAGATTCTATTCCGTGCAGTCGCGGGTCCTTCAATAAAAATGTCAATAGGCATCACGTGTATTTACACGTGAAATCAATCGTCGGCTTCTACTGTGTGCAACCGGAAAACTGACCAAGCACAGCCATGTTCCAGCTGTTTGTCAGATGCGCTGCTACAAATTTTTACGATAACTGCCAAAACAAACGAGGCATAAACTATTGCGGAGTGACAAGCAGCACTCCTGCAAAACTACATACACTGACTGCGGCGCTTTGGGAGCCACGGGCAGCAAGTCGCTTTCTTCCACTTCTTCGACGTAACACGTGGTTTCTTCAGCAAGCGTGTCATCTGGATCTGCATCGTTGTTTTAAATGAGATTTGTTGCATTAAAAGCTGAACAAGCACCTGCTCTTCCTATGCAGCATCATTAAAACACAATAACTGCAAAAAGGAACGTCAAAATAAAAAACGAAGTTAACATCAACGCGACCATAAATTTAGGACTTGGCGTTTCAAGAAAATGCCGAGCAAAGGCCAACCGGTGAAATCACAGCTTCCTTTAGAAAAAAACAAGAAGTTAAAAGTGCACCCAACAGTTTTGTAATGTAAAGTACATTGGGAAAAACGCACTATAAAAGCAAAACCGAAAATGCGATGACGTTTCATGAAAAGTGGCGACGCTGCAAAGTGAACGCGTTCAGTAGTTTGCTGTTTTGCGTCTCTTTGTCTAATGAGCCGGATGCTACCTGCAGCGTGGCGAAGGGTGTTCGAAAAGCACCGTTGCTTGCCACCAAAATACTTTAAACAATGTAAACATTTTGCAGACAACCTCACGATTGTCACGGGATGTTACATTGAGACAAGAAGTACGGTCTCCGTGTTGCAAAACCTGACTCCATCCTAAAATTTGAAGCGCCTCTTGATTGTTCGACGCAAAATAAGTCCTCATCTAAAAGATCTTACCTGATTCATGAACCTCAGTAATCGTGCACGTGTGTGTGACTACTCCACTGGCATCTTCAGCTTTTTCGTCGTCCGCGTTTGGAGATGCGAACAATTCCCTTATCCTGTTGCGTTCGTCGATTTCTTCTTCTACATAAGCAACGGTTTTGATAAAACGCACATGATCATTGCTTTGATTTACAACTCATCATTGATCGGTTAAACCGCAACGAAAAGTCATACTTCAAATTATATCCACCCCACGCAAGAAGACGGAAGGTAGATATGTTGACATGCATAACCAGCATTATCTCAAATAAACCTGTCAGTTGATCCGCAGCTGCAAGTGGATCCCAATCATCAAATTCATTCATAGCTTCCGAAGACATCGACGGTAGAGGCGGAACATCCGTAGTCCTGCGAACAAGATCAAGAAGCAATCTGGTCAGGTTCTCTTCATTTCAGTTGACTGCGCTCTTTCTAATACCAGTTACCTTCCACAGATAAATATTGAAGGTTGCTATCACATTTTTCATTTCAATGAAGCAGTTTTTTCACAGCTTCACATTTCCCGCTAATAGTACTTACTTCTTGCAAGATTTTTGGTTAATTATTATCAGAGATCACATTTACAGCTGCCCTAGTTGTCGAAATTTCAGAAAAACATCTTTTTTTGCTTCATAGATTTGTCGTGAAGATAAGCATAGGGCTTTTTAAGGCGTTCAGCTGTTTTGCATCAAAATTTTACTTGCAAATTTCTTCTTACAGTTTCCATAAATGCACGATATATTATCATACAACACGTGGAAATAACAGGCTATGTCGTCTTTATCAGTACCTGTGCTTTTTCAGCAGCAAGCGTTCCATGTAAGATAGCGTCGATGTTTGTGAAAACTGGATATCCACCGTGACGGGTTCAGACTGGATGGCATGAACAGACATTTCCACCGGCGTTTTTCTTTCATCATTTGCTTCATCTGCGAGTTTGAATCAACTCATTTCCCGCCGGAATTCCTACACTACAAGACGCCTGAAAACTCTACTTACCTGGCTGCAGCCTCTGTTGTCTCCACTCCATCAAAGCACGTTTGAATGACTCTGCACTTTTTTCTTCATCAAATGAACCCTGCAAGAAGAAAACACATGGTTGGACCAAGTAGAATACAATACCTATTTAAAAGCATCTAAATGATTGGCAGGAATTAACTTTGTTGTGAAAGGTACAAATGAAAATGGTTCATCAATAACCTTTTTTTACACAAAAGCGCAACATTACGAGATTTATTTCGTCTCAAATTCTATTTACACTCAGACACAATGTTTGAAGAAAACTTTTGCATAATCTGAGTACTTCAATGTGTGAGTATCGGATTCAAAAGTTGACACTGACAGTTCAAATGGCAGACAAAGCGTTGGGTTAAAGACCTAGATCCAAATATTTTCCAGGGCAAGAAATGATGTCAAAAGTTTTGAAACCCTTGTTGACGCAGTCTTCGAAAACCAACTCAGCATAGAAAGTCATGACGTATAGAGTCGCATAGAAACAAATCCTTCGAGAGACCTTAAACAGCAAACACGTTTACAAGACCTCATCACAAAAAGATTTCAAAATACTCGCTTTGCACCCGCAGTTACAGGTTGTCATGTGCGGTCTGCGGGCGCTCACTCTGCGCCGTGGGCCACGCTGCTACTTTCGTAAAGAATGCGACAGTGGTGGCGAGTCACTAGCAGAGCGCGTGGGAAGCTAAGCCTCCTCAACTAGTAATGCCGAGCACAAGTTTACAGCTACGGAAGTAATGAGATAAATCTGCTGATGACTAAACATCAGCTAAGTTTTTGCAGATGTAAAGAATTGAGATTTTTCTCAATTTTTTTCCTGTCCTATTTTTGGTAGCTGGTATACACGCATATTTGTACTCGAATTCATCATTGGACACAAGTTGAATCCTATAATTGGATGGATACAAACTTCTACTCGGGCATTTCTTCAAAGTGTCGATTTGTGCAGGTGATAAAACAAATGTTGCCAAATGTTTGCAAAATTTTTGGATGGGCGAAACGCACTAATCCATTGCTTCTCAACCCCTGGTCCCCATTTTTTTGGTGGGTCGCCGCAATATTATTCATTTTCGCAAAAATTTCAGTCTTATTGATACTGAGCACTCCGTTGCCCTTCTGAAGCGAAAAATCTTGTAGCAGGCAATTGCTACTATCACTATTGTGATGTGACATCGCAATGTTATAATAGTAAGATTTGAAGGATGCAAAATTCGAAACAATTTTTTTGCGTAATTACTGGAAATGTGTGGACTGTGTAGTGTGTTGTGAGCACTAAGCAGGTTCAACGCTTGCAGCAGTCTGCGTCTCCACGACATAAATGCGACAAAGATGTCGAGGAAGTGGAAGGGCCGAAGGGCTCTTATGATTCTGGTCATAAATGCAGTAGTGAACAGGAGAAATGTTCGTGCAGAAAGCTGCCGATGGATCAGCATGCAAACTGTGGCAGGAGAAATGTTCGTGCAGAAAGCTGCCGATGGATCAGCATGCAAACTGTGGCAGGAGAAATGTTCGTGCAGAAAGCTGCCGATGGATCAGCATGCTAACTGTGGCACCATTTTACCCAAAGTGTGCACAAACCATGCAAAGTCAGAGAAGCATCAGTAATGAGCTCCAGTACGAGGCCAACCAAGGCTTAAGCCAAATTTCGAAGAAAATTTCTAATGATATCCATGTAATTCAGATGTTTTTTGTAACATACGAATAGCAATACCACAGACGAAGTTTGGCTTTTTTCTAGCCTTCAAACTTTTGGTTTGGCCTTTTTCTGGCCTCTTTTTAGCACTGTTTGTTTTTTTTATTAAAATTTACACCTGGCAACCCCACCAATAGATCATTAGAACAAATAAGTTTTTCTAAATCTTGGTTTCTTATTTTTCACTTCAGTGCTGGTTATTGCTGCCGTGTTGTCTATGACCCTATTTTCATTTCTTTAAAGGCTTACTGCAGTAGAAACATATTGATTAAATGTTAGGTTGATTGATCTAAAATACTCCGCGAGGCTTGCCATTTTCAGCTCTTGAAAGAAGCCAGAAAATTGTTGGTGTACGATTTTCAAGGCTTCAGCACGATATATTTTAACAAACTTGCAAAATGGTGTAAAGGTTTTCAGGCGATAAAGTACGTAAATATATGATTTCAAGTAAAAGTATTAACTTCAACGCAGAAATATTAAGTCGAGTCATTTCTTTTCAGATCCAGTGAATTTTTTGTGAATCTAGTGATTTTTGCAAAAAAGCCTGTGGCAGCACTGAGCGGTTGCGATGTTCCAGCTAGCTCAGTGCTTCTCAAACTTTTTTTTAGCGTGAGCCCTCAATCAGCAGCAAATTTCAGGCTTTCAGGCAAGGAGCAAATCTCAGGCTTCAGCCGCCAACTGCCGTCACCAAGATCAAATAAACAAAAAGGTCAGTCGACTCGCAGCATGAACACGTCAGACTATAGTTGTGGTGCGATTAAGCTGAATAATGGCCCAAATGCGCGGATAAAAACTGGCAGATTTTCTTGGTTGGGTTTTGGTTTACGGATCGTCTAAAACACATTTATGGACCCCTAAGGAGTTCACAAATTCCTGAGCTAGCTAGAGGCTGTAGTCCCTATTCTTCACTTTTTTGAAAAACTTAGGACAGTTTTGAACTTAAATTTTGAGTTGTGGTGTCTTATCTATGTACAATTTACTTCGTGATTATGTGAAAGATAGTTGTGAGAAAAGCGGTTTGGTTGAGGTGGGTCGCCGAAGCTATGAATATTACTTGACGCTTAACATTTGGGTCGTCGCAAAAAAGGTTGATAAGCACTAGCCTAGTCACTGAATAGCCATCACAGCTTTTTAGAAAACTTTACTGTGTTTCCTTAAAGTATATGAAGATAAGCAATTTCGTCTAACATTTCAAGAAAGATTTCGTATCACTTTTATTTTTAAAAAAGTTTTCACGATTGAATGTGACGTGTTGAAGCACAACTTTCTGCATGTTCGTCATAATTGAACTTTACCTCCAGTCAATCGAGCTGGTAGCACAAATGCAAACTTAAGAGACAATCCGATAGTCCGCATGAAAGTGCTTAACATCCTGAGTGATGGTTGTCCTTCATATGCGTGTGGTCAATGAAAATGTGAGATGAGACTTGCTACCCCGTTGGATTTTAAATTGAAGCGGGGCTCTGTCCTTAAAGGTATTTAACTGAAAAAATCCTTTTACCGGAAGAAATGTGGGCAGCAACAAGAAGTTTCAGACTATAGACATTGATTTTTTTACAAACACAGTAAAATTACATTCCTGTCCATCAACAGCATCATGTGAACATAAAAAAATGTGCAAAGCAAAAAATGGAACCTGCACTTTTTAAAAAGCTAAAGGTGACTTTCTAAAGTTGTTTCAAAGTCATTGTTGGACTTTGGGCAAGGTGTTCATTGGATTTAAAAATCAAAACCAGATCTTGATCAGATAGAAACTATAAGAAAATTTTAACAGTGTATGCGGTAAATCTCAGATAACAGCTAATTGTTGCTGAAGTTGCTACTATAGCAGAGAGCAAGACCGAACTTGTACGGGAAAAAATAGACAAAGCGTTACTTGGATGAGCAGTGCGATGTGGGTCATTTCCTTCACATGTAGCACTATGCTATGCTTTTCCGTTCAAAAACTTTTTGTGCAGATTTGTTTACAATTGTCACCAACTATGCGAGCACGTACTTTTTGTGCAGATGATAAATGACGTTATTTGATGCAGAACATATAAACAAAATTCTCACTGTAGATTTGTCAATTAAACAAGAAACATATACCAGTCAACGAGTGCCACACCTGTTTGAAAACGTTGCAACATAGTTCTGACATGCTCAAAAGAAAACAAACCTGCAAAAGTTTTCCTCCGGTTTTATTTTCATTTTGTGACAAAGTTTGCGGGTTTCTAGGTGCAGGAGGCTTTGATGGTGATATTTTTCCGTTCACCTGCAACGGCTAAAATATACAAGCTGATACATTCTCACAAAAAGCAAGAAACATCCCATTTCGAACAAACTCGGTCTGGGCTACATCTTTATTATTTCACTGGCAATGAAAACGTAGGAAAGGTCGAACGAACGAACACTCTTTATCCGGGTCTAATCAAACTGACCGGCAAGCACTGTGAGGTACGTAATTAACACCGACCTTGGGTGATACTGCGGGGAATTGCGTGAAATGCGTTAAGAGAGCAAAATAATGATGCCGTAGTCCAACATGCAACGTTACCAGCTCTATCCAAAAAAGCGTAGCCAGCAGTATGCATAAAAAGTCAACCACGGAACATTTTAGCACTAGTTGTGCACCAAGTAAGTTAGCAATGCTTTATCTTACGTTCATACCAAATGCTCACCTTTCTTGGAGAAATTGTGGCGACGTAGGGGAAGTACACTTCCGAACCCCAGCCTTGCTTGGGTCGCATGATTTTACCATCTACAGCCAGGAGCAGTCGTTTCCTGCTCCACCTGGAAAACAAACAACGCAAGTTTCATTGGACTTACGCAAGCATTGCACGTAGTGATTCCGGGGTGCAACCAGCTCTACATTTCGAGGGGGTCAATTTTGATGAAATTTCGTTCGATGACGTCATCGTGCTTATTCAACCGTGGTACAACTTTTTCGCAGACGGTCACAGATAAAGTTCTCTCCGCAACATTTCCGAGAATGAGAATTTTTCAGTTTTAATCAAGATGCAGACCGAACGATGAGGACAGAGTAAAAATTAGTAGCCTATAATACAAACACCTGGTTCCGTACTCAACTAGTGCAGTCATGGCTTTAGTGTGGCAGATGTATAGGCTAGTAAACCTGGCTAACTTCTCGTCTTGTTTTAGCAAATTCATTCTAGCCCTGTTCTTCTAGCATGTGTTTGAATTTCTACCACAAATGAAGAATATCCCTAACTTGAGGGATAGCCTATGTTAAGGGTGAGGGGATCTTTGAATGCTGCCATTTCGGGCAAAACGGATCAGGTGTCTTGTGTCTTTGGCGCATAATGGATCAGGTGTGTTTGGGGCAAAACGGCTTTATTCTGGCATCCACGAGTTGTGTGAAAGTTTTTAGAAGTAAGTTTAAGGCTATGAGCTATCAGGGCTTGTACTGGTTGCAAAAGGTAGGGTTTGGTAAAGCGTTATTTGGAGCCAAAATGGTGCAGTAGGTAGGTGCGTTTAACACTTGACTAGCACTCATATGACACTTTATTAAACCCTTTTTCCCAAGCCGTGGCACTGGTCCCAACCCAGGAAGGCACTAAAACGTGTAACAGTCCTCACGTTAGATTTTGTTGAAAACTATCAGGTTTCGAACCGAAAATGCAACAAAACAACGTTTTTTAAGAAATGTACTACGTTAATGATGGTGATCCGTTTTGCCTTTAACAAAAATAATCAAAAGGTCGTAAAAGAACAAGCGGTTTGACGTGACCACAAACTTTTTTAATAACAACCAACATGTCAATATTTCTTTTATCACTTTAAAAGTTTCAGCAGTTTGCACGGACCAACAGTACCCTAATGTTATGAAGTTTCATGAAGCCAAATTGAGGCCTGTCTCAGAAAAAAGTGGTACACGAGCAAAAGATAAAAAACTGCCTTAGAAATACCACCATTTTAAATTGTCTTCCAAGTTTTGACGATTCCAGCGTATGTGGTTAAAAACCAATCATTTACGAAATTTTTTATCAGATGGCCTGTCTCAAGATAAATCTTGTAAGACTTTTCTTGAAAATGATTATAACATACAATTTCATCTTTATTCTTTAAAAGTTTCTGCAAATATCAAAATTTCTATGCAATGTTTTGAAATTATCGAAGGGGGCATATGGCCCAAATGCCTCCCCTGGTTGCGCGCCTGTCGTGATTACACCATGTATATCTTGAAGTCTTGAACACAAAGGCTTAAAAATGTGTAGTGCGAAACTCCAAGGTTGACGAAGCGACTTGTTAGTGGAATACACCATTCTATCCTCAAATTCTTCGCAAACGCATACAAGATTTGAAAAACGGCGTATGGAGTAATTTTGAAGAAACCTAATGTGAAACTTGAATTGCGAGCATGGGTAACACAGGAAACAGCATTTGAGAAACGCGCCTTATGCCTCGTAAATAGTAGTTTCGACCAAAAACAAAGTGAAAACAGCAAGACAAGTTTGCCAAAAAACAAGCGCATGTTTTAACTACTTAAACTGTTTTTAACAACTCTAAAAGCGACGTCATGCTTCGTCTGCGCGAATTTTGAGGAGGCCTACATGAAGAGCTGAAAATGTTTCCAGGAGTGAACAACATAATCAGCTTGTCGACCTCTGCAGCTTCCCATCAGTAATTTTGATATTACCGGTGCACATAAAAATGGAACGAAGAGCTTTATACAGAGCTTTATTTGCAATTAAACGTTTTTTTAATAGCAATGGTTCACATTTTTGTAATCACCATATTTCCATTTACGGACTAAAACAAATCATTTTCTCTGAGCTGCGAAGGCAAGCGGGACCTATACAAGAAAAATAATTAACACAACTGTCATCCGCGTTGTAAGATGAAGGACCTGACTAAGGATTGCGCAACATACAGTGCAACTGAAACTGCTGAAGCGAGCACAAATGCCGAATGAGTAACAAACCATCGAATACAAAATCCAAATCTCGGCACATTGGAGTCCCTCACTTTATTTGGTGATTGAGGATTTACTACGTTCAATTTACGAAACAGTCCCTACCCCGATTAAGTAGTAATAAATAAGTCAAAAGAGTGACAAAACGCGAGTGATAAAATTCGCATTTTTCCGTTTGTAAAACATTTACTCTTTTTTACATGCATTTGCACTTTACAGACAGATCACCAGCTGTGCTGAGGAATCAAAAAACGCTTTGCACTTTCAACACATCCGCCCATAATCGACACGTGATCGGCACATTCGCAGACACAATACATATCTCACTTTTTAAAGTACAATCCAATCGCCTGTGGTTCAATGACTGTCAAGGAAGAAAGAGGTAAATTTCCATCAACATCACTTTGCATCTCAATGATCTGTGAAAAAAGTCATATACAATACTGTTTGCCAACTTTGAAAAACGATCCCACATGCGTAATGCCACTGTAGCTATTTCAGTGGCGGATGCAGACCAGGCGTTTGGGGTCAGTCACATAAGGGTGTCAAAAAAATCTTCACTTGCTTAAATGCCCCAGGTTCTCCATGACAATTGTAGGGTATCACAAAAAAGTGGTTACCTTTTGTAGACCAAGAGAGTGGCTATTTTTGTTCGTCGAAATGTGCGACTGTTTTAAAGCGCTTTATATCATTAATTCACAAAACGTTTAACGATGGTCCAAAAACATGGGTCCACATTTTTCACAGGCTACACACTATGAACACTGTTGGTGTCACAAACAATCTCTTATTTACAAAAAGTGTTTAAAGGATTTAAAGGTTATATCCCGAAGCAGCGCCGGATTTAGAGCCCACTTGCCGACACTCAGAAAAGACTTGAGAAATGATGGTGATTCTGGATATGGATGGCTATTCTAAAAGCCTAAATACTCCGAAAAGCGCAAAAAAAACAACATACTGAAAACGAAACACAAGTTGAGGGAACGGTTTTTACATTTAGCTTGCCATGTGGGTGATTTGCCCTTCTGTCCCCTTGTCAATTACACTGCTGGCTATAATGTATTGCATTTGCTTACAGTCAGCTGTCCCTACTCAACTGCAACAGGATACGAGTAGCTTGGTTTATGGGAGGGCCTACAAGTTGTCAAATAAATTTTTGTTTTGATAGAGTATATTTGTCGGCTGGAAAAGTGGGAATGCTTTCAAATTAATCGCTACGAAACAGTGTTAAATCCTTTTTCAGTCTCTTAATCACTTTTGTTTGGCATAAGAGTGCGAACTGCTGATTTCATTATATTGTACTATATTAGGTTTGTCGATGAACCGTGATACGGTGAAACAGTGTATGGTATGTATCGTACGTAGCTTGGTGTGGTAGTTTCTACTAGCTAATCAGTAGCGCGCAGTTTCGCAGTATAATGAAAAGCTACGTCAGAAGTATCCCTTTTTCACAAAAGGACGATATGATTTTGAAGCTGAGTGCATTACGTGTGGTTGCATTTGCACAGTGCGCTCAGGAGGGTGAAAAGACTATTGCGACTTTGTGGATATCGAGACCAAAAACTTTTTTCTTATAGCGTAACCAGGTGGCTAACACTTTATCCTAGCTTGCAAAGGATGCTTCAGATGCACCTAGCTTCATATTCATACTTCATGTCCATCGACAAGCCAACTGTTGTTCTGAAACGTTTTTTGGGAATCCTCTGAGCGAAATCTATTCAAGACATTTGCAGTCATTTGTGGCTGTTTTCAATGAGCAAAAAGCATCAATTATTGTAGTTGTATCGTGTCGCACCATTGCAAAGGCAACAATTCAAGAAGAGAATCAGATGTACGTATCACGTCAAGTTAAATTAGCACTAAAAAAATTCAAATAAGAAAGCAAGTGTCGTGTTTGTGATTTATTAATGCCAGATGTATCTGTATTGTACAAATATTGTGTTCCATATCTGGATAAATTGACCACTTTATTTGCTGAATACTTTGACTAAATTCTTCTGTTGCAAACAATTGAATGGGAAAATGTTGAACCATGTGAATAGTGTCTACCTGAGAAACGTTTCTATTGATGAAGCTTAACTGTTTCACCAATACCATAGCTTGTTTGAGTTCGTGCAAAAAGAGCAACAAAAAATACAATTTATTCTAACATGATGGAACATGAAAGATAGGCAAAGTATTTTGTAACTTGCAATACCATTCAATGTTTCAGAGAATTGATAAAGATTTCATAGTTTTACCTCAGCGTTATGGCTCATTACCAGAGGTGAAAGTAACCCGGAACGGCCCGGAACGCCGTTCCGGTAAAATAATTATTGCCGGTACGGCGTTCCGGTTAGAATTTCTAGTAGGTTGGTATTATGACGCTGACGCA
>JGI24159J19872_10003746_pt1 | contig 19127 bp, 10 predicted proteins | sample Ectturendosymbi4_FD_19872 | JGI IMG/M metagenome (IMG submission 19872) | reverse complement strand
TGCAAGTAACCTTAACCAAGCGTGCGGTCATGGCGGTTTGCAACACACGTGGAGATAAAGGGAGGAGACAAGCGATTGAAAATGAACGGTGCTAATCATACTTTGAAAATAAACGGTGATAATCATAATCTAATCATACAGCAATTGGTTTGATTTGCTACACGCTATCGCACCACAAATGAAATAAGCAGTACGAAGGAGAGCATTATCCTTTTAATATTGTTTAGTTGCTATCATCAACATATACTGGGTTTGTTAAACAGCAAAAAAACAGTGTTTATAGCGCTTTGTTGACATGGTGTGGGTGTGTTTATGCATATTTGTTTAGATTAGGATGTCGTCGTCAGGCCCTGGGTGCCAACGCCAAAAGTCTTATTCTTATTCGAATTTGTTGGAAACCAGGCAATAATGCGAGATTTTGCATAGTTAGATGGACTTTCAAGCGTATCTGGTTCCAAATGTGTGGCCAAAAAAACGCAAATTAATTAGGAAAATTCCCGCTAAACCCCTAAAGAAGCATTGTTTATTTTTCAATTTTTTGGCCATAATTTTGGCACCATAAACTCTAGAACGTAGATCAAGAGCTCTGAAGACTAGTATTATAGCCAACTTTCCAATAAAGCTTTGCGCCACAAAATCTGCACATTGGATCAGCATTGACGTAATGAAAAAAACGCAAAACTTATCCCAATCATGACATCATCGACCAAAACCCCATAATAAAAACTTTAAAAAATTTTTAAATCTAAACTGCAAGACTTTCNGAATCGTCAGAGAGTTTAAACATCCCTCTAGCTCNATCTGCTGGTGAGTTGTGGCTTGACAAAATTTGCCAAGAGAGGGCAAATCATACGTTCCCTGTAACCTTTTATTTTTGTCAAAAGCTGGGATTTTGGGCCATAATTTTGGCTCCAGGCATGCTACAAAGTCAATCAAGAGATCTAAAACCTCGGATCGTAGCCTAGTTATCAAACAAATCTTGAGCCAAAAATGACTTGGCGCCCAGAGCCAGGTGAACGTGTCCCAAAAGCAAAAACCTATCCCGATTGTAGCGTCACACGCAGAAAAGCCCAAATCCATAACGAACACTTTTTATTTTCATCTAAACTGGAAGACTTCCCGAATCCATAGAGGGTTTGAACAGCTCTCGAGCTAAATCGGCTGGCGAGTTATGGGGTTGCAAATCTGTGCTAAGAAAATGGCGCCTGCGGGACTTAAATGGATTAATCAAATCTACCTCTAACAATAGCATTCGTCACTTCGGTATTTTGCAGTTCTACTGGGCAGCTGACATCATGACCAACTACGTAACTGCACTCCACATACTCTCTTTCGCCATCATCCGGTACATATCAATTCAGTATCCGACCACGTTCAACAAAATGAGATTTGTGCACGCCAAGGTGAGGGTAATTTAGTGTGAAATCCAGTGAACTGATGAGAGATGCCTCCCTTCGCATGAAAATGCGATGATGTTTGTTTTGAAATTCAGCTGCTTTTGTCATTCGAACCGAAGTCACACTGACAGCCGGCGGTAGCATTTGTTTTTTCTGCTGCCAAATGCGACTAACCCTTCATCGTTCTTCAAGATACACTGTTTTCAGTAACGTTCATAGAACCAAAGTAAAACTATCAAAATCGAGTGAAACGTGGAAGTTTTGTGTATCATACAACAATCGTATCAGAAAAAGAGGAAAGAAAAACAATGAAATGAACGCTCTCATTCAGGGTGTTTTAAAATCCACTATCCATGTCTAATTTCAAATAGTTTTGGCGAATTTCAAATAGTTTTGCTGTTCAATTTTGAAACGCCGGAAGTAAGACAACAAAACATGCTGGTGTTGCGGTCAATACAAACAAGGGGCTAATCTGTACGTTTTATAATGAAGACTTCATTTGTCAGTACTAGAAGACGTCATTGTCAGCACCAACTTCATTGTCAGTGCCAGATGCTCAGACGACGGATGCAAATGTGCAGTGATATTTTAAAGCTTGTAAATTTTGAATCGCTTTCAATAAATTTGCAATCTTGTTGAGCATTCATGTAGGTTTCTGGTGACAGAAAACAAATATTTGCCAAACGTTCAGCGCAATTTTTTTTATTTCGCTGACTGCTGAGTCATCTGCTTCTAATCCCAAAGATACTTTCGATTGCAAATAGATTCATTTGGAAGTTTATTGTCTTGCAGTGTTTGACACTTTCTGCACTGAATTTTTTCTTAAGTGTTCCTTTGCGTAACGGCAGAAGCGGGATGATGCTGTGGGGAAGATCAGTGTTGCAAAAAATGACTTGATTAGCTGATATACTCCATAGTTTTCAAGCTTTTCGAAGTTTCGCCTAGCAGATCAAAGCTGCACGAATTCTGTTGTTCATAATACAATCTCATTACATTTGTGTAATAAATTTTCCAAACGATCTACTTTCCTCTTGAAACGAGTGACAACTGTATATCCTTGCTAACAGGTTGAATTTGTGTAGAAGCTAAACACCAAGGATTAAACGCTTCCAGGTTTTCAAATGTATTGGTCCGACAAATTGTTTTCCGCGTTGAAATTGGTTTGTTTTGTGCGAGCTACGACATTCTTAACAAAATATCTACGTCCTGTTGGTGAAACAAAGTCTTTCAACGATACTCTTTAACTACGCAAATTAATTAAAAAATATAATCAGTTTTGGATTTCGAAGTCCCGCCAAACCGTAATGTCAATACTTAAGACTTGTGGTACATTCATTGGCAAAAACCGATGTCTCACGTCATTCGTGACGACTTCCTTAAAATTCACTTGGGCTGATGAAACCTGCAGCCCAGGAATATTTTTTGAAAATTTTTGCTTTTAAACAAAAGCATGTATTTGGATCAACAAAAATAACTCTGCTGAAAGCGTGTAACGTGCGTCAGGAATAAAAGCAGTTTGTGCAAAATCATTAAATCTACGTGTTAGTGATAACTCTTTCCAAATCATCAGTTGTGCCCATCCTTGCATATTTAGTTCACCAAAGATGGATGGCTATGGATAGATTATCAAACCCATTAGGGCTACAGCAGAGAAGACACTGAACTCCCACCAGATGCTCTGTTTGTATTTTTGAAGTGGATCATCATAGGAATGATGGTGGACAACACACCTTGCGATTGCTCTGCACGTTACTTTATTTTTTTCTTCTGTTTGTTATTGTCCATGAGTTCAGTTTACGTTGAGATGCAGCAGCCAGTAATTACATGTATGATATCAATAATTGTCTAACACGGTATTGCTAAAATCAAGGTTTGGATGGGAACAATCTGGATGGTTTGCTTCCTATGNGGTTTCATTCCTATTGCTATTTTTTACGGATCCCGAGTTCCTGACCGTNTAAGCAACCAACCAAACGCAAAGTGGCCTGCGTGCACCCTCAAAATCGAGTGGTATGTATAAAAATGTTTCAAATATTTGATACTGCTTTCCTATTTATTGTTNCATTAGCTTTGAAAACTTTGCAATGAAAAGGCTTTGTCAATGTTTGAAGTTCATTGCAAGAAAATGTGCNTCAAGATTTTAATGTCACTAGATCACGTTTGAAACAGTCGGGGTTCAATATGTTTCATTTACCAAATTTGATTTTAATCTAATTCAATTTAATTCAATTTGTATGCAGACACGAAGTCCACAGTACAAGAACACACTGTCTGCACAATACAGCTTGATAAAAACAGACACAACAGAACGTTTAACAACGGCGTTGGAGGCATAACAACAAGGTTACACACACTTTCACAACGCCATTGATCGCTAACCCGTAACAAAGGCCTATGAGAGGGGGTCCAGCAGGAACATTGTTCCGGGGCCCGACAGCTACGGAAGGGCCCGAGACTGAAGCAACATTTCCGTGTTTGTTACTNACAAACTCGGAAAAATATAAAGAAGCCCNGTGATAAAACTGGTTTGGCACAAAGGGTTTGGTAAGGTAATGTGATGTATTATAATGTGAATTGTTTGCAGTGCATTTTGCTNATATGATGCATTTGTAATTATTAGCAGTACTTACAGTATTTTTGTTGAACTTAATTATTTGCGCCTACTTTGTTTGAATTTAAGACATTCAGAATTACTGTCCCAGTTTGTCCATTGAACTCCTTTTTCCTTTACATCTTTCATTTTCAAACATTTTTAAACAAATCTTTATAAAATCTCTCTCATATAAACCAAAACGTTCAAACTAAGAGATATTTCATGTGAAATTTGAATGGAAACATGCCAGTTCACAATCAAATCTAATCAAACAAAAGTAGCCCTCCAATGTTGTTCATTCGTGTAAGATACTTAAAAAGTTTAAAATGAACAGGTAACTCCAGTGTAGGGCGCAAGTGCTTTTAGTGCAACGCAAAGGTGTGCTGTTCATTTTGCTGATTGTTAAACTTGCGCCACAAGCAGATACAGGCTCTAATCCAGTGGTTCTCAAAATTTTTTACATATCTTACCCTTTTATCCAACAAGACTGCCAGATTTACCCCCAATACACTCAACTGTGCTCATTTATTGAAAACACGAAATTAACAAACTCTTGCAGTTTGGAATGATTTATAAAAATTTACATTAGCTTCAATTAACTTTTCAGTAATTTACCCCCTGGAAAATGAAATTAATCCCCAGGGGTAACTTTACCCTAGGTTAAGAACCACTGCTCTAATCAAATGTGAGTTTAGGATTCGAGGAGATACCCAGAAACCTGAAGATTTCGAAACCATACAGGAGAAACTAACCACTTACAATATTTCGATAGAATGCTTTTCAAAGCCGTGGTCGTCGGTGTTTGGCCCTTGTGGTTATTTACTGTGGTTCGCGATCAAACATAGAAGCAGTAGTCGGTTGACGAAATATTTCATTCTGTTCCTTCATTCTTGTTATAAAAAGTAATCTCATTCCAACGATGCAGTTGATCAATGAGGTCGCAGCCTCATTTCACTAGCAGCGTTTTATTCAACCTCGATCGACTCCATTAATATTGAGACTGCGGCATTTTTTCTAATTTCTTCTTTGATAAGAGTTTACTATGAACATTCAAAAGTCATGCTTGGAAATAGTAATATTATCACATTACTTGAATACCGGTATGTTTTAGCATAATGTTTCATATGATGAAGAAACGAGCACTTCTTGTTGAAGTTTGATGCACATCAACGAACTTCAACTTTTATTTATTTCAAAATAATTTTGCAAGTCTTAGGGGCCCCAAATGGGTTCTGTTCCGCCTGAAAAGATTGCTCTTAGAGTCCATACTCACAGCACTTGATACAACACTACTCAGAGCAAGACACTGACTCCAACACTGGTCAAGGCCAGGTAAAGTACGAATGTGTTGTGGCATGACACACCCTCAAACTGACAAACACCGTAACGTCCGAGCACACAGTCACAAAGTAAAATGAGATTGTCGTGTTCAATGTATAAGGACGATTATAAGCAATCTGACTGCATCAAAGTGAGCAACCATACGTTGTTAGACTTTCTGCATCTTTCAAGACGCAGGTACACGACGTTTCTGAACAGGGCTTCAAATGTAGGGATGCTGCATTGAACCTGATGACTACTAACGCTCGCTCGCCACGGCAGGTTGCATAGAACCCTGCACCCAAATTGCTGTATGGGCCACACGCATGGGCGCAATTTTGTTGCAAAATGAGGGGGGACAGCTTAGCGTGATACCAATATAGTCATCAGGTCGATGCAGAAGTGACGGTTTATTTATATACAGATTCCCAATCTCATTTCTAGAGGTGTTTTGAGAGCAACACTAATCACGCTTTGTCCTTGCAGATGATTTACATATTAATATTGAAATTTGTTGCTGGTCACGGTACTGTAGTTCAGCCTGATTCCATTAATATCGTATTTGGATGTAAATAAGCACAGCAATTTTGTATAAGACACCAATTGGGTTTCATCAGAGTTGTGAGCTGAAGTGCTCAAAATACTGAATCGCATTGGTCGCACGCGCATATCACTCTTACAGTAGAATAATTCAGTTTTCATGCATTTTCTAAGTGTGGAGTACAGCGCGATATGATGTCTTGCTCAAGTCGCTTAACGTTACAAAGACGATAAATATTTTTCTTGCACATTTCCGTTGTTTGAAAAAGTTGCAAATCTTTTTAAATGCTACTGGGCATCATGCATGCANCCCGCCCCTCCCAAAATCTCCATTGATATCCTCTTACCAGCAGCAAAAGCATTTGGTCTAAAATTNGCGTGGCCTACTTCACAAAATGATTCCACAAAATCTATTTTTACTGTTTGTGGGTGGAGGATGTATCCTTTCGATCGCCCCTTGTTGGCCTCTGCATACATACCCACACAGAGTTGTAAAAGAGCCTCATTTTGATGGCTGAACCCGGCCTCATCCTGAAATCACAAGCCCGAACCCAGCTCGAGCCGGACATACATTTTTGAAGCCCGATTTAGGCCTGAAAGCCAAATTTACCGAGGGAGTTCAGATATGCGCAACTGCGCAGTAACAGAAAACGTTGCGTGCGGTGGCGATTCTAGAATGAAAAAACTGGGGGAGGGGCACAGCGGGGCCAAAGAAAAAAGTAGGGGGCCAACATAAGATGTCTCTCTTGCATTGTGATTTTCCGTTGTAATGAAGATTCATTTGCTATGATTAAACCTATCAAACCCAACATAGGCTTGTGAATATATGTCAGAACCGTCGCCAGAAAGTTTTCAAATCGTTTAAAATTTTGCTGGCTGAAAGTTATCTGCTGTATATGCCAATCAAAGGAACTTGAACGTGAAATTAAGCAAAAAAATGGGGGGCAAGCAGGGGGCCAATCAAAAATATGTGACGGCCATGGCCCACCCAGGGCCCCCCTTAGAACCGCCACTGGTTGTGTGCAGGTGTAGTCGCAGGTACACGCTTTATCACACCGAAAATAGCAACCACCTTGACCAAAACTTTGGCATAATCTGGCGCAGACGTAGCATGTTAGTCAACGATAATACTGTGGAATATAATGTATCTCAATAAAAAAAGAAACTATCACGAAACTATCAACGGTGGCGCAATAGGCATATCAGAAAATTTCTAGGAGAGCGCTAAAAGAAACTTTGTAGGATATCGCTATGGACATGAAAAGCCTGTTTGTAGGCTTCTTAAAACAAGCCAAGAATCGAGTGAGTGAATGATGTTTTCGACGTAACGCCATCGCGTGCTGATTTCCTCACCGCTGTCGCTTTCTCAAAAACAGTGTTAGACTAATCCCAGCAGAGAATAAAAAACGCAGCTGGGTTTGCAAACAGAATTAGAAAAAAGTCAAAAATCACTTCACTCACAGAAGAAAAATCACAATCACTTCACTCACAGAAGTTACCGCGTTGAGCACAACAGATCTACGTCATGAGAAAAAAAATCGTTTGTCGTAACATTATAAAAAAGTTTTGTATGCAGGTCCGAAATTTGACCAAAACATTTTGACAAACTTAAGCCGGCCCAACCTGACCCGAAAAGTCCGACCCGACTTATAACTCTGCACCATGTCATAAGTTTCATTCTAAAAGTTCCACTTGCATAACTACACAAAAATATATTTGAGGTTAAATCAAAATGCACAACGGTGAATTGACAAAAAAGTACCAAGTTTCACCTGTAACACTAAAAGAATGTCCAACAAAACTTGGTGTGATGTATCTATAAAGCAAATGTTTCTTACTTGGATGAAAGCATTGCTGTATTGTGGGTTTGGTTAAACTCAAGTAAATCAGATTACGTGCGAACCAATGCATTCAGCACAAGCACAAAGCGTGAGAGTCAAGGAAAAAATAACTTTTGGTTCTGTTGGTCACCATTGTTGCGACATCACAAGAAGCTAGGATATACGTATATTTCATCCTTATTTCCGAATCAAGTCCCTACGTTTTGAGCTGTAAGTCAAAATACAGCTAGATAAATGCTATAGGCTACATCTCCAACGTTTTGGTTGATATCCTGTTCACTAATGGTTGAAAACAATCTTTTGCCTAAGTCCCCATCCCAAAACGAAGTCTCCACAATAGTGCTGCTTTTTGTCTTCGGCAAAAGCTTCGCAGAGATTTGCCTGAAAAACTAACTTTCTAACGTTATATACACTAGCATCATTAACTTATACGCTGTCTGTTATTGAATACGTGACAGCCTACAGACAACGGTACAGCAAAGCCAGTTACATTTCTGCACTGAGCAAACCATGGTTGTACTGTGGTCTCTCACATGTGCAGCTGTAATACCCTCAATGTTACAAGAAAATAACCTTTCTATCAGTATACCACAGAGGGTAAAATGTCGGACAGAAGCAGTTAAAAAACTTTCACGGTCTGTAGAAACTTTGAAAATGCTAAAAAGTATTTTATCGAACCTAAAATGGGCAAACTATCGGAATCAGTGATACCACACCAAACTCTGTTTCAACATCAACTTGGCTATATGTGGCCTACCACCTAATATGAAAAGCTCTTCACACAAAACCTGACGAACATCACTTTTATTTTATGCCCTCTCCAAATACAAAACCGAAAGAGAAAAAATAGGGGGTACATGGCATATTATGTCCCCCCGTCTGAAANAGTGGGGGNACACGTCCCCAGTGTCCCCCACCAAATTGCGTCCATGGCCACACGCAATCTCTGCATGCACGACGTCCTGAAATTACACCGTAATTGTGATGAATACATGGACATACAGAAGGAACGGAAAAGAACATTTTTAATTGCATTTGAAGATGGGTATAAAGAAACTCGCAGCTTGTTTGCGGCACAACATTGATATCGCAGCTGTCTCTGAATGTCCGCCATATCAATATTTAGTCCGCCTCTTCTGCATTGTTTCAGTCGATTGACTGTGACGAATATCAACGTATCTGGTCATAATGAAACAAGCAAGCGTTGAAACATTTTTTGAATAACAACCGAAAATAAGGAACGAGGATTGCAAATATGAAATGTGTATTCTATCTGAACGTTTGAGTTTTGTCTTTCTCAATATCTCTTTGCATTTTTTGCTTTTGCATAAATTTATGCGCTCCAAACGTCCTCTCAAAAACGATGTAATTTTGCAGGTACGACCAGTTCATATTGTATCAAAAAGTTTGCTATTCTATTTTTTTGTACGTTCCGACAATTGGAGTGATTCTGCTGAGCGCTCTCATTGCTGGCAGCGTCAGATCACACATACGTCACAGTCAATCGACTGAAGCAATGCAAAAGAGGCTGACAATGGAAAAACAAGCAGTGTTACAACTTGTCCTGATTGCNATCTCTTTCCTGATTGGTTACGTGCCTTTCACAGGTAAAAAAATGTATGGGCTGCATGTTATGTTGAAGAGGAGCTGAACTTTATTATTTGAAGTCCGAGGATTTTAGGCAGCAGCTCTTCCAATTCTGCAAAAGTACAAACAAATTGCTAAAATGTGTTTACAGTTTACGAGTTTTGGACAGTTCAACCACGTGCCAATACACAAGAGAACAAAGTGATCGACTATTGGTTTGGAATGATCGAATATTTTTTCCTGCGTTTCTCGGAATGCCTCAATCCTATCTTTTACAACTTCGGCTCAGCAAAGATGAGGAAATACACTGCAGACTTCCTTCGGAAACATTGCCGATTGCCTGCAGTGGTACTAAGAGATTGGGCACGTTCAAGAGCCAGCTCTACCCAGTCCGGGAATGCCAATGACATGGGTGTGTAAAATATATGCCGCTGAATATAAACGTCCACTTCCAGCGAATCCTAGCCAACTTTTTGTATCCATACTGATCGGTNATTTTGTCCAGAGTTAGTGTGTGTCTGATATCTGTATTGGCGTATTATATTTCATAATGTTTGCTTGGAAATATCTTTCGGTGTGTTGCACGATGCATATTTGGAACCCATGAAGTTCTCGCATAATTTTAAAGAGAGTTCGCCCTGTCCAAAACTTTTGTGGTCATACGTGCACAAACTGTTGCTACAGGTGCAGTATATTTTCTTTAACTTGAAAGTAGCCAACACTTGCCAATCAACAGGAAATTTTTTAATTGTAGGTTTTTGTGACAACTTTCAATTTTTCCACAACATGCTTGTGATTCGTCTTTCTGTTGCTTCTTTCTGCTTCGGTTATTCGTAGAACACAAGCAACTAAGCTTTAATTTCCCTTCAATACCTGGAAGATAAAAACTTTTGCTCGTTAAAAAGTCAACGCACATCTACTCTATGTGAACAGCAGCTCTTTTTTGTAGTATTCATTATTGGTGACAATCGTTGTTTATGTTTTCCTGTGAGTGATATTGACATGTCAGCAATAGTATAAAACTTGATTTCTGTTCAACATCTCTGTTTCGACATTTTCTTGTGCAACAAGAAAATATCGTGAACGCCACAGATTTTTCGATTTTCAAAACCTTGAATGTTATTACTTCTTGGCCGATGCGACGTTGATGTCAAGATTTCAAACTAAGCTGAAGTAGCACAGATATTTGCTCGATCAGTCGCTGTCTTCAGTAACACCTTTACCGCAAATGTTTGCTGTAACCAACACAAGCATCACAAACGTTTGTCCAATAAAGCCAAACGGCAATGCTACGGTCTTGAACTTCCAGTATAACATATGTTCTGTCATGTGGATTGCACTTCATCAGTTAACTGCACATACATATAAAACATTGATTTAATGGTCTAAGTAAGTTTAACGACTGAATGGAGATTCGCATAGGCCTGTAGATATTTGCGTGAAACAAGTGGCATTTTGAGAATACTTTGACTGCACATTTCAAAGGCCTTTCTTCATACTGTAGTTGCTTTGGACATCGTGATGGCTGGGGCTCGGGTTTGGATTGCGAAGAAAGAAGATCTATGAGGGTTAATGAGTGGTCACCAAAATCTTGCCGCAGTGAGACATTTTGTGTTAATTCAATAGTATTCAGCTTCACCAAAACTTGAAAAGAGTTGCTAAAGCTTTTCTGTGGGATTAATCAGGGTTTTTAAAGGTGTTTTTGCATTGATACCGAAACTTGTTTTTACCTAATTTTGTGGTGCTGAATTTAAGTATACAGTTAGTTTTTTCTTAAAGCTACAGATCTTTTGCAATTGAACGTTTTCATTTTAGCGAATTGTGAACCCCTAAAGTAAAATGACAAGGGTTATTTCGTAATAACCATTTGAACTTAGGCCCGCATAAAGAATTTTGAGTANACCAGGCATCAACATTCAAGCCTCAAAATTTGATCAATGCGCAAATAAGAGTATGTGAAAATCNATGTTTACTGTCGATACAGACGAAATACAAGATCCAAATTTGGCCCTGTTCATGCAGGAAATTGCGCTTGGACTTCCTCGGGGCAATCTCGCTTGATGNTCCAGCAGTCTGCCACCATGTTTCTGCCCCATCTGGCTTAGTAGATATTCCATAGTCATAAGGTCTTGATGAAACCGCTCACCTTGTTCATCATTAACAGACCCGGGAAATTATCAAGGTGACTATGAAGGAAATGCAGCTTGATACTCATTTTACACCCAAGGTCACGATAAGCTAACAGCATTGAAGTAACCAGAAGGTGGTAATTGTCTGACTGCTTGTTACCAAGAACGTTTCGTGTAACTGTGACAAATTCCTCATCACGTGCAAGGGTACGAATCTGAGGTCCATCGAAGACACCAGCCTTGATGTTGTCAAACCACAGTTTAGGAAAAGCAGAAACTATATGCTGAAAACATATGAAAAAGCAGAAACTATATGCTGAAAACATATGAAAAAGCAGAAACTATATGCTGAAAAACTATTCAGTGCCTTCAAAAACTGCTTCATCAAGCCGAGTTGTATGTAGTATGGGGGGAAAAAAACGATCTTCTCTCGACTTACTATGGGTCGTGCACAATGTTTGGCATGCTTGCTTCCAAAGTTTCACGGATAATCAACTCCTTCTGTGTCCAGTGTTTCTCTAAATCTCGGCTGTCCCACATGCAAAGATGACATGGATACTTTGTGAAACCTCCCTGTTGGCCAAGGGAAAGCTGACCATTTTAAGGTCTACGCAAAGGATCCAGTTGTGCTCATGACATTTGATTAAGTTGATGACATTTTTATGTCATCATACGTTTCTCTCAAATGCACAGAATGACCAAGGGGAATTCCTCCATAAAGGTTGCCATTGTGTAAAAGAACACATTTGAGGCTCTGGTTAGAGCAGCTGTGTACAACATTTTTGCTATTGCCGGCCGCATTGCTTTTATTTATATGACGTACGCCCGCCAGTGAGTACGAGGTACATNTATGAGATACTGCCTAGTGCCNAACATATACCAAATCGAGCCTAAGATGTACCAAATACATAGCAAATTCATATCTGTAACAAAAAATTAACAATTTATTGNTATTTTTTTAATGCNTTTTGATTGTTTCACGTGGATGATTAACAGTTACTGTTGAGCAGTGCCATNATAGAGATGCAATGACAGATTTAGTAACCACTGAAAAATTCAACCTTACAACCCCTCCAACTACATTCTAATTTCCTTTGTGGTCCAGGACATTATTATACTCTATAATAGCTGGCAATTTGCTTTTTGCACTATTAGCAGAAGGGATGCACAGCACCAGCAGAATGCTGGTTTACAAGCCATGCAATCTCCGTCAGTCACTCTTTGCTAAATATTCTGGCACTCTCGCACGCAGCGTTCCCACATTTGATTGCATTGGCTGACTAAAGGCCCATACTTAGAGGTAAGTTCAGTTTTTCAGAACTTCTCAGCTCTCTTCCAATCTCGCTTTCTGCTCACCCAAAATGCATGCTCACTCCCATGTTAAACAAAATCACTAAAATTTTTATATAGTTTCAACACCACTATCGGTTTATCCGTTTCCGCTTTGTAATGAACCAAATAATTTTTTTTTAATCTCAACTAAAACCTCCGACAAAAATATACCAAATATATATCCGAATTTTTCATATACACCAAATCAAAAATTTATATACCAAGCTCTTTGAAAATGCACCAAATTTTTCTAATTTGGTATAGATATATAGATATATACCAGTTGGCAACACTGGTGCCATCGAACACAGAACACATTTGAACATACTGTGCATTGGGTATTCATTCTACAACACTTTGTAACAACACCATCCAGATTGTTACGCATCGTTTCGACTGATTTTCTTGACTTGTGTTTGTTTTGCTTCAGTATACGCCAGCACGGCCGCCAAATATTATATTTTTAAATTACGTGGACGGCCGCAGATTTCATTATCGAAGGCCGCAGGTTGTGCACCGTTGGCTAAGAGCTATCCAGAAACACTCCCCATTCAGTTGGGATGTACGACGCATGAGGCGGATCCAGGTTTGGAAAAATGGAAGAATTTTTACAAACATCATTTAATTTCTGGTAAAATATATATGTGCATGAATGTTATGATGTCAATTTGTCTTTTCAAAATAAACGTCATCTTTGCACAGACCATGGTTACCGAATCATAGTTACAGAAGCCCTCTTCATATACTACTGTTGCTGTGAGAGCACCGAGCGGCAAGCTCCACATTGTGTCAGCAAGCAACGATAAAGATCACGCGGTGAGATCAGGAGTCACCCCAAGGCTAGATAAACATTAGCAAGCACAACCAAGTGTGCACCAAGTTTACAAGTAGCATTAGATGTTATTAGCGGAGATCTCTCTACGAAAGCTTATCCGCGCTACATATGTATCAGAGGTTGCCGGGGCCACATTTTCAGAATCTGATTCCATTCCTGTTACAAAATATTAGAATCCAGATCCGGATTTTTTCATATGTGAGAATCCGACTCTTCTTCGAATTCCGTAAACCATCAGTGCAACTTATAAAAACACGCAGAGACTTGATGTTGCCGAAAATAAAAAGTGACTCCGAAACCGGGTCCTGTTCTTCACATATTTTAGACTCCGGCTCCAGATCCGGGTGTGAAAAAGAAACGCAGAATCCTGCCGGAGTCGACTCCTGCACTCTGGATCTGCGACCACCTCTGACACGCGGGGTGCTATACTTGGCGCATATCACGTTCGTAGCACGTATTGCTCGTGGATGTGACGCGCGCCGACCTATCGACCTCAATAACTTCTCCTCTATTTTTCAAAGAAAGAACCACTAGTCAAGTGAGTCACGTCAGGTCATGAATCCAGTCAAGTCATGTTTGCGCTGCAAGTACACAACAAATAACCCATTTCTATTGACAAAGCTCAAACAAACAGCACAGGTTGGGCGAAAGACGGCCAAAGCAGTTCACGTCCAGCCTGTATTTAATGACTGTCTATTCCAATAGTACAGGTAAGGCACAAAACATGAAGTCAAAACGAAAATAAAAACAAAACAAAGAACAAAAAGTGTGTTCAGTTTACGGTGAGCGATTCACCAACATCTCACAAGCATATATACCTCACACAAGAGTCAATACCCAACAAGCAGTTGCAATTTCACTTTATAGGTAAGCACATGTAATGGTAACGTTTTAATCTTCTTAGAAATCCAATCACATGCATCATGTCCTACATCAGGGGTCGGCAAACTACGCCCCGCCGAGTAAAATCATCCGGCCCGTATCCCCTCTACAAATTGTAGTAACTGTATGGTCCTCCTAGTCGTATGACATTTTGTGAATTTGCCCTCCTTGCAACTTCTTGTGTTGCATACATATTACGAACTGCTTATGAGAAACCGCACTGTGCTATAAATGTACTAAATGTCATATTTTGGGCGTTGGTTGTGAACTGTGAAAATCAGGAATTAATCTCATTAGAATTCAATAAATTCCCAAGTATAATCAACATCATGTACAGCAAAATGAACGGAATTTCTGTTGGAAAATTAGTACGCCCCGTCATATCTTGCAGAGTTTGTTTTTGGCCCGCGACTAAGAAATAGCTGCCGACCCCTGTCCTACATACTGCAACATTTTTGTCACAGCCAGTTCTGACACACTTATGATTAAAATTTTCTGAAACTTGTTGCTTTCTGCCATGACCATGTATGTTGTACACTTTTGAAAAAAAGTTATCAAAAGATGTCAGGATTGTGGCATTGTCTACTTGTACATAAACCTTTCCAAATTAAGTTGGTATAAATCAAAACTTTGAGCATTTGAAGTAATTTCAAAACCTTGTTTGCACTTGATCTTCTATTGTTAAACGTAATTTATTTCAAAATTCGGTTTTCTTTATCTGTACTGGTTGAATAGCAGTTATGTAGGCTCGTTCTCAGTTAATTATGCGTTATTGTAAATGTGAATGAAAGAAACTAAACAAGATTAAACGAAATATTTTTATGATCGCATCTCACATTCTGGTCACAGCACCATTTTGTTGCGGACGAAGATCCCGAAAGGCAAGCGCACCAACCTTAATACTGTGGCAGCAAGCAAAAATAGAGATCACTCTAATGCTGATTGTTCGCGCCACATTGACAAGAATGCTAGTTTTGGAACACTTCGTTCTCGAATAAACGTAAAATGTGTTTTCTGAACTTGAAAAAATAATAATAAAGTACAAATTGATGGACAGGCCTAGTACTTGCCTGGCGCCTGATAAGCTAATGTCGTTTATTTGTTTTCGCAGCGGACCTTATGACTTCAACTACTCTGTGTAGATGCATTACATCCGAACACTACCTCTTCGACAGCATATCCCATGTGTATTTTTCCCGTTGTATGGAGCGCAGCGCGTTAGCGCAAGCAAATTTTGCGCTGTTGCTTAGTTCGTGTTACAGTAGCAACTAGGAAGATGGCTGTGATTTGACGCATAAAAACGGAGAAAAGGATTGTGTGGGGTAACAAAATTACACGATGAAAACATGTTGGTTGATTATATGCAACGTTTCTCAAAGCTTTTATTACAGTGCGGTTTAGATAAGGAATATTCACAACAAATGCGGTTGTGGTGCGGACAAACGTTTTCTACCCTCATCTCTGGTTCTCAGTATTTCAGATTTCCGGTAGAAGAATTATTTAATACAGAAAATGATAAGCTTGCCTTTGAGTGGTATAAATGTCCTGTGAAGTTTGTTTGCTTTTGTTTCATCTACCATGCAATTTCGATGGTAGGAAGAGGTGATTGTTGTGTTGGTAACTTAGAATTCATGAACAAAATTGGTTAAAAATCACAAGCTTAGGAATTGCTACTAAAGATAATTTAACATTCCATTGCGAGTGGCAGAACTATTTGTTTCCCAGTTTCCTACCAAGATCAAGAGTTGTAATATTTGCACTAAGCAAGGTGTAATCCAATCTCCAAAACAATGGTTTGGGATCTGCTTAACCTCCACATGCCTGCGACAAAGTGCCTTACGTTTATTTTAATGACTAAAAGCGCATTGCAAGATGAGGGATAAATAGAAATTTCCACTGCAGACATTCAAACCTGAACGATATTTGGCGAAACAGCGACCAATTAAAAAAATAGATGTTTGATTAAAAAAATCCTCTAGCTTACAATTTTCACTTAGGAATCTCAAACACACTTGGGTCAAATTTCAGTAAAAACTTCAACAGTTTTGAACTGCAAGTTCCGTTCCCTCAGCACGGAAACACAACAGTGATGCAGAGAATGTTGTTAAAAAATTGGAAAGGTCAACCAGAGGCTGTCTAGCCGAAAGACATGCTTGTGATCATCACATTACATCATTATGCAATATGTGCATGCTTTCATGTCGTCCCTGCTTTTTTACGTAAGCAGGAAACACCGACTTCTACTTCCTGCAGCTACTATCGTCTCAACGTATAAGCATTAGGCAGTCACATGCACGTAATCTCCAAAAAACACTTTAAGGTATTTTTAATTGCTGCCTTTGCAGAGTAATGCAGCCGTTATGTCATGTTGCATAACGTGTTAGCACAGCCCGTACCAGCGGTGTAAGAAAAATATTGCCAAGTGGTGGGACGGCTTCAAAAGCAGAAAGTGTTTCGGAAAGTACTGGATCTTTACTTGATGTTCGCCGTTTCATTTGTGTAGACCAGTGGTTTTCAACCTAAGGATCACGATCCCTGTGGGGCCGTTTGCCATTTTTCTGGGGTCGCAGGAGCTTCTGATAAAAATATTCAAAATCACTTCTAGACTTTGTATTTCGTATATGGAACAGCTTTTTGTCGTAGCCACAATATTAGGATTACCTGGTAGAAATGGCAGCCTACTTTTTCATTTAAAATTGTTTTAAGTGCGATGATGACCATTACAGTATTGTTGTGTTTGACAAGACATGAATAACTTTGTGNCGTTAGAATGTGCTGTGCTTGTATATTAGGATTTTGATTGTCGTAGTTATGGGAGTTATTCTAGTTTTCAAGGNGTTGTGGTGTGAAGTGATTTGTATACGGCGCGGATCTCTCTCAGCGATGCTGCCATATTCATCAATTCAANAAATGAGCCTTTGTTCAACATAGTGATATCGTACGTTATTNTTTAGTCATTGTGGTTTTTATTGTGCAAACACCACTGCATTTCATATGCCTGACTAGAAATTTTCGGAAGGGGTCGTTAGGTTAAATTCGGTTGCAAAATGAGTCGCTGCATGAAAAACGTTGCAAACCACTAGTGCAGACTATAGTGTTTAGCTGCTAAAGTTTAGCGCATTTAAAAAGGAAAATAATAGCAATCTTCGCATATGAAAGATAGACATCGCATCAGATTCAAGATTTCAATATCTCTTTCATTTAGTTCGTACGTAGCTGTGTAGAAAATATGTTGTTTGACTTGGGAAGGTTATTACGATACAGCATTTTCTGTTGCAGAAAAAGCATGTTTGCTCTACAAGGTATATTACAGTATTTGCAAAGAAATAGTTCTTTTTTGACCAGATTTTTATGAAGTAGTTTTCACATCAAAGCAAGCTCTGAAGTAATTACACAATTTTACCCTATAGTCAACTATCTACTCTGAAGCATACACTTTCCAACTGATCAGTGCCTTGCCCAATATTTCACGTCACAATATCAAAAGTGCGATTCGCTTTCATTAACACATAACGGTTAGGCAACTTAATTTTAATGCAAGAAAATGATGACGTTAGCATTAAATAACATTTTCTTTTGAGGTAATGCCACGTTTTCGAGACGGAAACAATGAAAGCCTTGAGTGTTTCACGTTTTCAATTAATTGTTGGCTGAGTTCTACTTTCGCTTTAAATTTAGGAAGTCAAAAGAGCGTTGATTGCGATTCTTCTTTTTTTCTGAATTACAACATAGTTTGGTAGCTTCTTCGTTTTCACTGAAAGAAACAAACGTCTTTGTTTCTATCCACGTCCAGGATGATGGTTTCAACTTTCAACACCACTTCATCAAACGTAACGCTGCAGTAAGATGGCTCACTTTTCATTTGTAACTTGATTTGCAATCATTGTTTAGAATCTACAAGCAGCTTCAGAATTTTTTTCTGCAGAAAATTTATTTTTTTATAACCTAAGAAATTCCTTTCTTGAATGGTGTACCCCAAAGTGATGGATGGAATTTCTTTAAAAACTTATAATATTGTGAATGTTCACAATCAGTTTCTTCGGCAAATCTTATTTTCAGGCCTTATGTACGTCCTTTCAATCAATCTGGAATAATATTCTCAGCCGTACTCTTGTTGAATTTTCTACTGATTGGATTGATCGGAAATATTTTGACAATCGTAGTTATTTCAACAAATGCTAAATTAAAGTAAGTATCTCAGTACATTGCATTATTTAGAAAGACATCGGCCGTGGTTTTCTTCAACAGTGACAACAATAAAGGAGAAATCTTCTTCGGTGACCATTCAAGGTTTTCTTCCTTCCGAATAATGCTTACTAAGTAGCTTAATTTTGTGAAGTGACATATTTTCTCTTTAGTAGATGCACAATTCTGTTTTTGAGCCTTACAAAAACTAAATCTTTCACAAGATGAAAGCAATTATTCGATGTCTATTCTGTGATGAGGAATACATAGCCTACACATCGTGTAATGCCAGTGTATAACAAGTCAGTTGCAGGAAAAATGTGTCAAAATTACTGTAAGAAAGGGTGTTGTGTACATTTATTTATCGTAATATTCATGTACAAATTTTCACGAATTGCACAATAATCTTATTCTAAAAACAAATATACATGTTCGATGATAAAATATCCTTCGTTTTTTGCATATTGACTGCATCTGCCAATTTTC
>JGI24159J19872_10003745_pt1 | contig 19130 bp, 14 predicted proteins | sample Ectturendosymbi4_FD_19872 | JGI IMG/M metagenome (IMG submission 19872) | reverse complement strand
ATAAAATATAATCACCAGAAGAGCTTATTCATCTGTTTGTTTGATTTGAAACCTGGTGGCAAACGCTACGAAACAACATGAGTAGCAAAAAGAACAGCATGTGGAAGCATGTTAGGCTCGGCGTATGGAAACAGAAGCAATGCAAAAAATAAAAATATCTTGACTGGGTGCCGTAATTCATAAACATAAACGTAATGCGATCGGCAATAGCGAAAAGTTTGTTCACCCCTGGTCTACGGGAACGGTGTGCAACAACTTGGCAAGCCCAAGCCTGGCGCCAAAAACTGAGAAGAAAAATGAAATAATAAAACGCACCACTCATTAACGGGTAAAAAAGACAAGTTTCAGCGTTGGCGAAAGATCTAAATCTTGCCTGTACGGAAAATCTTTTTAACCAATCGAAACCACGATACAACCGTCAAAATTACGCACTACAACAGGAATGAAAATCCGCATTTTAAACAAACCGACCTGCAAGCTCCACACTCTCCGCAACCGGGTTCAGTGCAAGCGTCGCATTTTCCACAACGCGAGGGGACGAGCGGCCTCTTCTTGGCCTGGGCAGCTTTCTCTTTGCGCGAAGCCGTGTGAACGTAAGTGACCGTGACCGACCGGGCCGAAGCTTTCCGCTCCACCTCGCTGTCCGACGAGGTCGAGAATGGAGGACATGCTGGACAAGATAGAAACTCGACGATAATTCTGGGCTGCCCTCTGGAGGAGCGGCTCAAACTTTTCATGCCACTGCCAATAATCAACACAAGCGGAGTTAATGTCGATGTCCGAGGGGAACAATGAGTGGGGGGTTGAGAGATTATTTGTTAATTGAAATGGACCAAATCCAAAAGCATGCGTTTCTCCGTCAAGGAACATTCAGAATCTATTTGCATCTGAACTTCTGGCAGCGACGCGATCGCTTGCGTGCAAATCGCAACGGTGTGTCTGGAATACATGGGATGGGCGGTCGTGACCGTCATCCTTACCAGCCGGCAAAGCAGCTAACGAGGAATTCCCAAAACCATTCACAGAAGGAATTTCTTCTCATGATCAAAACTTGTCACCTGACGTAAAAGCTAAAAGTGCAGCAAATGGATCGAAAGCAAATTGGAATCTAGCAGCTCAGCTACATTATTGGGAAATGCTGGCAACTTTACAAAAAACAGTATCGAGCTTGCGTTGACAGACCACCCAAGCGTTCGTTTGTAGTGGCGATAGGCAACCTTACAGTATTTGCTGGTAACCACACGGACCGCAAGCAAGTTGGCGGGTCAGCTTTTCGCTGGTATTGCGTGATATCATCATCACCCCGCCAGCGCAGGTTATCAGTTCTGTCATTCTGCTGCGAAGATCACCGTTCGAAAGACCAGAGTAACATGTTCGAGTGCTTGCACGGTGTTGTGAAACACTCAGCCACGAAGTGCAGGCGGACGGTTCAACGCACCTTTCACTGGAAACTAAATTTCTTTAACTTTTCACAAACTTTATTTGCTTAAACGCGAGGTCTGCAAAATGCATTCGAAAATGCAGTGCTGTCAAACTGCCTCGTTTTCTGCAGCGGGACAGCACGAAAAACATTCTCAATAAATCTTCGGGACAATGAATTTCAGTTTCCCGGGTCACAAATGGTCTACGGCCCTCGATGCGCGCATCACAGGCTTATGACTTCCACTAAAGCTTACGGCGTGAATGGCAGAGAACAAGACGGTCAGTTCAACGCGTGAGCCACGTGGACAAAAACCTTTCCAAATGGAGCCCAGGCACTCCAAGGGTGCCACGCTAATTGTCGGGGGTTCATCAACGCAACTGTCCAACGCTTCCGAACAAAATGTGCCAATCAAAGTTTTTTCGCAGACATTTCGCGGTACTTAAAGCATAGACATGTATCAACTCAACACATTTTCTTCATTCGCAACGCGCATGTGCACACGTAAGCAATTTCACGTCACAATCAATTGAGGATCTGACGCGGAAGGTCATCAGCGCCCGGAACTCCGCTGATTATATTTTCCGATCAAGGCGAACGAATCAAATCGGAGTTGAACTGGAGATGAAAACCGCGCCGCGCGGTTTCGGAAAATTTCACCGCGTTCTTGCGGCGCCGCGCGACTTTTACAAATTGGACGGCGCGCCAGTGCCGCGTGGAAGCTTTACATCAATAAGTTGTTGCAAGACAAAAACATGTCTGAAGTTATTGTATTGGAGCATAGTTGTTGCTTTGAGCTTTTATCTGCGGTTTAGCGCCGCCTGTGGCCGAAGATGTACAAATAGGAAATCGTCGTTCTTTCTTCCTGCAGATGCCGCGCTGCAATGACTGCACTCAAAGCTACTGCAGACTTTGTAATAAGTTTGACCGCACCGGAATGCGGGTTAGCAGCTAGAGGTAGCTTACTAACTTGTAGGCACCTGACTAACATTCTGCTCTGCCCAGGTGGTCTGTGACTTCTGTTTTGTTGGACAACAGATGACCTCCAACGGAGTCTTTTAAACAGTAAAAAAGTATGTAAAAGTTTGCATTATAATTGTTCATTGTTCAGGAGTCTATAGTTACGTGTTTTCTGTGATTCTGAATTGTTAGCGAGAATACATATACCGATCTTTGTTTTACCCATTCAGAAAGTCAGTTTATGAATGCTGTTAGGTTTGGTTTAGAATTGGTAGTACATAACAATTGCGGCCAGGGTTCACCTCTGTCGCAGTGAAAGCAAGAGTTTGGTACGATTGCAATAAATGGAACTTCAGATGTTTGGTTGGGTATGAGCATAGCAACAACAGATGGTTAAAATTTGCCATATGTTGCATGCGAACCTTGCTTCAAAGCCTTTTGGTTTTCAGGCCATAAAACTGGAACCACCCACTCATGAGCATGGACTGTAAAGACAAAGCGACGAAGTCAAAAAAGTATCCAGTCCAAACTCTGTCTTCCTACAGTAAACTTACCGGAACAGGAAGGCTAAGACAAAACTGGCCAAAGCAGCTGTACACCCAGTGGCAAATGATATGAGATATATTTCGATATTGCTTTCAATGTCAATGACTCTTTTCTGACTTGACTTTCGTATGTTCTTGTCTGTCTGTTTTTTCACTTGATGTTGGTCATTTTCTAGTGCAGGAAATGAACAATATGAATGGAATTACACGGGTATTTTCTTGTGCAGGCAGCTCAAAGGAAAGGTGTACAGGGCTCAGTGCAATATGTCTTGATGTTGTACGGTAGTAGTATAATAGTATATTTAGCCAGCTTTCTCAAATACTACCAAGCAATTGTTTTATCATTATCGATGTGCTTTTGGTGGCAACGATTTCGTTTCTTTTTTCTTTTCTCATGTTCTTGTTGACGGTATTCCCTTGTTTCTAACTTGTTGTTTGTTTACTTTTCAGGTACAACCATTAGGATCTATATGCTAGTCTTGTCTACGGTGTGACAATATGAAAGGATTGAAAACATCTTGTAAATTTATATCTCTTGTACCCAGACCTGGCACTAAAGAAAGATTTTAGGAAGAGCGCAATGCGTCAGGTGAGGATCACAAAAGGTGGTTGCTGTTGGAGGGCAAAGGTCAGACGTGTGGGGGCTGCGACGCAGTGCGGACAGAGAAATGTACAACAAATGCGGTCGCGGTGGGGACGGAGGACACGGATTTTCTGTCCACGCCATCTCGAGGTTTAATAACCGCTCAAATCTACCAGGAGCGACATGAACACAGCCACGTGTTCGCCTCACTATCGCCATCCCACGGCAAAAAGGCAGACGTTACGGGAAAAGCGAACCTTTCAGTTTCTCGGCTTGAGCAGCAATCTTTTCGCGTTCGTCTTTGGGCAGAGCGCTCAGTTGAGGAGAACCGTCGTCGTACGCGGCCTTCGTGTGTCCCGTCACAAGAGACGCCCTGCGAAGAAACGAGTAGGTTGCGATTCAATGTTTCGTCGAATTTCGGCCGAAATCGCAAGAAAAAATGAGACAATACTCGCCCGCGCGGTAAGCGAGAAGGAGCGACCTGAACGCTTCGATTCTTATGTAAGGCTTGACACAAATTGCAAGCGAGCACATTGAAAAGTACCCACCGTCGGCAAACATGTTTGATTCTGGGCCCTTTCACAGGCGTTTTAGCGTCCAGTGGTTGACCCTTCGTCTTCACCGACACCTTCCTGGTTCTCTTCGGACGCGATGACGTTAATTGCGCTGCTGTCGCCGCTTTGTCAGAGCTGGACCGCCGTGTTGTGGGGGTCGTTGCTATAGTAACTTCCGATTCGAACGGAAGTTTGGACGCAAGAGCAGTCTCGGATTCAACCGACGAGTTTTTGCGAAGTTCCTCATCCAAAGCTTGCTGAACGGGAGCTTTTTAACAAAACCAAACTGTTTTAGCTTCCTAAATTTATTTAAATGTGCCACGATCCGAAGCTACATTAGGTACTCAAACAAACTACACCTTCGCCCAGACCGGTCAAATAACTCTGCAAAAAACGACTATTTTGCCGTCGACCAACCGCATCACGCACTTGGTTCAGCTGTGGATCCGATGCTGTCTAAATCACTCTTCCCCGCTTCCTCCCACACTGGAGCCATGCCGAACAGATGGATGGTTTGCTTGCGGGGAGGACTCAGCGTCGAGTCGTCGCAACCATCTGCGAAGAAGGATCGCTAACTTTCCGCACCGAAAATCGGGCACACTTTATATAAAATGCTGCAATAACTCCTTGATGAGACAAAAACCAATTCACGAAGGCAATGCTTTGTTCTTCTTTCTTATCTGACATGACTTTGACGTGGTTCGGTTTAACGTCACAAAGCGCTTGCTCCGGTAGGAGGGGACTTTGTCAAATTACATTTTCTGGGTTACAACTTTTACTTCGGAGAGCAGGTTGGTCAGCGAACAAAATTTTAGATGTTTTCCTTCCGATAGCTGCATGTAGGTAAGACATTTGAAAATAAAGCATTTCTGTTTTGAATAATATATATCGTAATTGTTCCACTATGAGAACACTGCCCAGTATCGTCATCATTTTCATCGTCAGATAAACATTAAGTTCTATTAATATATTCTATTCCAGCGCTTTATCACGGCTGCACTAACAACACATCCAACTGCAACGTATGACCTTTTTTCCAACTGTTATAATTTACCTTCATACGTAAAATGTCTACGGCCTAATTTTGCACTTTTGCACTACCGGATATCAACCTTTCTTATACGAGCGACAGGGTTGTGTGTAAATTTACTTCTGATAAAAAGTTAGAGTTAGGTGCAAGTGGAAGGCCTTCAAGTAGGGTGAGGTGGAACTCCATGATTTCTTGGGCTAATATGAATTAAAACACGTTATCATCGTTCCATCTCAGTATTTCGTAAACATGTCGGTATCCCTTAACACTCCATTTCAGCTTCAACCACGCATTACTTAAGTAACCGCCTCAGGTGAAACGTCGGAAACCACGTGGTCTATCGAAAAAGCTAACTCTTTGAGTTGATCAGGTACCGGATTACATGCAAATAAAACTGAGGAGTAACTCTCTGCAGAGCTGTTTATCGCCGTAACACCAAGTTGGATAAGAGACACCTGAGCCTTTGTTTACTTTATTGGCATGAGAACGTATTTACTCGAACCACGTGGTCGACCTTTAAACGCACGTTTGGCAGCCCAGAGTGCGACCGACGATAGCAGACTCACAAGATAAAATAACTATGAACATTTCAAGCGTCGCAAAAGTACGTCAAATATATTAAAAAAAAATTAAAAGAGCTTAGAACAGTAAAGAAGTCCAACAAACGTGTCTAGTCTCACCTCTGTCGTTTTGCAAGTGGTCTCTCGACTTGAAGCTCGACCTCCTCGCTCTTCGTGCCTGTCCTGACCTGCGGTGTCGACGTTTGACTTTAAAAGCGCCAGAAGCGAACTTGCGCAGTGGATCCGTATCTGGGACATGAAAGGGAAACAATAGCACAAGGAAAAAATGCGCGAATGCTTAGGTTCCAATCAACGTGTCATACAACTCGTAGAATTGCACTCTGGGTTTGGCAAACACAAAGCACCACACATCACTCCCTGCAGTACCGGACGGTTACAAGGCAGGGGTGAGCGGTTTAGCAACTTTTTGATGAGGTTGGACATATTGCTAAAAACTCTTATCCGTGCACGCACCTTTTTATTCCGGCGCATCAACAAAACGCTTTTTTACTTCCTACACACTGTTTGCGAAAAACGTCAAATGCGCGGCGCCGATAATTCCATCTGGTTGGACTGCATGGTACGATAAGCAAAGGGTAGCAAAGCATAGACCAGGGTTTCTCAAACGGTGCGGTTCTCTGGGAGCCACAAGCAGAGGCCTTCACTTGGTAGCCTTGGCGTGATATTGCATAACTCAAGTGTCACGATATCTTAAGTATTCGCCAGTTAAACTTCGGAGGCCACGGCTCATGTCAGACTGAGAACCCTTGGTCTAGACCAGCCATGTCCAACCCAAATGGCTTATTGAGCCAAAAATTATGTCACCATCTGAAACAGGGCCGCACATTGAAGGACATATTATTAATGAGGGTCGCACATTGAATGGCTAACTTTGATCTTAGCAAACTAAATTTAGCTTAACCTAATTTACTCAAAGCGTTCGAACAACTGCAATGGTGACAGACGTGATAAAGTGGCACTGAGGACCACCTGCATCAAAACGTCAAATTCAAGATTATCAAAATAAGGACTGGTTGTCAGTATGTGGGATACTTTCACTGCAGCTGAAACCTAAACTGTGCCGCACAAAACCTTCGACTGGGCCGCGGGTTGGACATAGCTGGTCTAAACATGAAGCAACCGCTCAGGTGGTATACGGTATCAACGTGTTGTTTTTCGTAGGACTGCCGTCGAATCTCGCGTCGCCTGTAACGCCAGATATTGAATCGTCGGTGCAACAGGATCAAACATAAAATCTTCGTTTCGTCTCGGCGTTTTTTAAAACGAGCCAAAACTGTTAACGACCGAATTTTAGCTTCAACAAGACCTTGACACAACAATACCCTTTTAGACTCACAGAGACAAAACTTGAAAAACTAAACTCGTTGGGGAAGAGTTTAAACTTTCCGAGCCGGAAAAGAAACACACCGAGAACGAAAAAACACACACTGCAACACACTCACTCTCGTCACCGTCACCGCTGTTACTGCCATCAATGAGATTCGAGCAGCGCGGCAGAGGAAGGCGATTTTTCTCAAAGTACGATTTTCCGGCAGCGGACAAGATCGGCATTAGCTTGGGAATCACGTCCGGCCGCACCTGCACGCACGAGCAAAATATAACAAGGGCACGCCGCGTGCCTCAGTGAAGCAATTCATAGCCCACGGTTTTTGAGGTCTTCCTGCGAAATTCAAAAGCGTTGTAAGTTACGTGGCATGGACTACAAGTGCCGTTTATTCCACTCTAAGTACAAGTTACAGACCAAGAATCGGGACCAAGCTCAATCGGTGGATGAAATGCCAAACAATTCACGAAGAAGTGCTGGTGTTACTCAAAACATCAAACTGTTCTTACATTTTTTTGTGGTTCTCACCAGACATTCACAGATTCGTTTGAAAACTGCTACGGATAGGTGAGTAGAAAATGATCAAACGACAAAATGCGGTAAACATGGTTTCGTGCTCGATTACTTTTGTCAAACTGTATGTGGGTAACGACTGGCGACAAGTTGATGTCTGAATTGCGCTCCTTGCAAGGGCAGCTGGGGCGAACGCTCTTCCTCAAGGAGCAGTGGCCGGGGATCGACCCACACCTTTCTACTCAGACAGGGACGCGGCACCATGAGTTGTCACTGCCTACGTGATCGAACAGGTTGAGATAATAGCTGAAAAATCCCGGTCGACAACTCGGTTTGGTGGAGGGGGGTGGTAAGGCAGTTGAACACGAGACGTGTCCCTGTTTCTGGAACTCCACAATGGCATACTGGGCGGTGAGCTGTGCCTTGTTTAAAGTGAAAACTACGGGCACGGCATTAAGTAGCAGCTGTGGAGTACGCTGTGTGGAAGGGCAGCGCACGATGCGTTGAAGATCTAAGAAGTAATTCAAACTTTAAACATGCTTAGACTGGAAGACTTTGAGAAAGAGCGTTCCAGTGAGGAGAGGCTCTTTTTCGAAAAGTCCCTTTAAAACTTCGCTTCGACAACAAAAGCATTCGTACATTGCAATAGCACCGCAGTTTAAAGGAATCAGTGAAATCAGTAAAATAGTCTTTCAGCGTTCATTAACAATACGAAAATAGCAGCCAGACTGAACAATCGCAATCATTCATTAATTGGAGAGATGCAATTAAGTTTTATCTACGCCAGGGCTTTTTTAAGGAAAATGTTAGGTACCCGGTATGGACCTGCAGGGGCCCGACTTCTCTGATTCTAGGGACCCGAATCGGGTCCCTAAAACACCTTTTAAAAAACCCTGATCTACGCTATTGCTTTGTTTTCAGTTTGTTTTGCTTTCACAAGTTTTTTAAACCACGCAAAAAGAAATTACAACAACTCGATTTTTGGCTTTTTGCAAATTTTCGTTTGGCGAATAAACTGTTTACAGGCTGGCCTTTGCGGCACGTGGTGCAGATGCCAACTTCACTGTTTCAAAGTATCTACAACAGAATTTGCTTTGTCTGCAGACGTTAATTGCATCCGATTTCTTTAAAGAATTGTCACTAATTTTCAGATCGGATCACAATTAAAGTTCTACATTAGGGAGAAGCTTATACGGACATAGGAAAGTTTAGAATCGGATCAGGTCACAAAAAATCTGTTGCCACACAGCCATGCCAAAGAACGACTCCTGTGCCCATCTATCGTGTCGCCCAATCGTCCTGGTCGAGATGGATAAATGATACTTTCTTTCTAATACCAGTGTGGCACACTTTTTGAACAAAACTGTTCTATACATAAAAGCAGTCAGTCTGTCGAAAAAAGAGGCGCGACATGCTCGCAATCATTCCAAGCGCCACTGCTTGAATGTCGTCAAACTTACACCCCCATCGACAATAAGTCCGCGAAGGCAGATCGACTTGAAGCAGGACCGAATCGAAAGGTTGTCGTGCGCCCGGTGGAAGTTGTAGATCTGCGATATCTGCTGCCATTCTCCAACCCCGAACAGAACAATCCCGTGCAGGACGTTGTGGATCTCGTGCACTTTCCACTGCGAAGAAAAGACAACAACACGTTTCTACGTTATTAGTCAAATATCACAGACAAACGCATCTTGTGCCCAATGTAATGGTTTGGTCAGGCTGGAGTCTTTAGGCCGGCAGTTAATTACCCTATAAAAAATAAACAGAAAATGATTTCATGCGCATTGCGGACCGCTATCTTTTTTACGCTCCTTCACAACGAAATCCGTGAATGTTTAATGAAATTAAGCAGATGGAAAGGCGTGGCTTGCTAAATCAAAATAGCAAACGATTTTACCATCTGCAGTTCTTTCCAATCGACTATCCTGCCTAAAAGTGAGAAATGAACTTTTCCGAAAACGCGTGACAACACAAAAATCACAGCTTTTAAATCAAAATTTTGGTCTTTACAGAACTTTTTCAAAAGCAAGTTTTCATCATCAACCAAATTCAATGTGGTTCATTCTTGGCCGCATCCGAAGTGCTTGTTATGGATAAATTCAGTTTTTCTTCAAAATACTTCGGTAGCGTTTAGTTTTATTGTAAGTAGGGTTTGCTAAACTGTCAATAAAATAAAGGAAAAATATTATGAAATCGGGTTAACTATCTTGGAAGAAAAATACAAAAAATTGCGACAGAAAGCCATTTGCCATACACACGTCATGAATCGTCAAAGTGAGCATATTCACTCATGTTCATGCCCACTTTTCCTCTGGGGAAGTTCTTGTGGGTAGCAGCTCTACGACTCGAAATTCCTCACGGTTTTCAACAACCTCTGCTATTTACGATGTACATTATTTCAAATATTATGCATATGTGCGCTTTTTCAAATGATAAAAAAATTCCATTTTAACACATTTCATAAAAGACGCTTAAGAAAAATTATTGCAGCTCGAGCAATATTGGCAACTTTAGCAAAGATAAGTTTATATAGTATCGAGACAACACAAATAGCTAACAATACAAAAACTGAACGATCGGCAAAAACCGCATTCACTCGTTGATTTGTTTCACCTTTTTCGACCTTTTGGAGCGTCGCTGCAGAAGTTTGTCGAAGGTTTCTTTCCCTAATCCCAGGTACATATCTTCCGCTTCAAACGCAACGGGACGAGACCGTTTCGAAGTGACAGCAATTCCCAAAACAGACTTTTTATCTGCACCAAACGGGCATCGGTGACAGGTTATTGGCAAGCACCACGCTATCACTTGAACAAAACGAGCCACGATCTTGTTCAACACTAAAGTGTCAACCTCTTAATTAAAAGGTGGGGGGGTGGGTGAACTCACTGCTCCTGAAAGATCCAATCTGCTGGCCCGCCATCATGACTTCCACTTGTAGCTGGGATGAGCGAAAGGAGATTTCGGCTTCGACCCTCACATTCATGTGAATGTCAGTGCTCAGAGGAATATCGCCTCCTTGCGCGAGGCACTACGACTTTTTTACGAATTTAGAAAACGTAATACTAGATTTAAATACATAACAGCTAAAAAATTAATGAAAGTTAGTCAATACGCACCTTTCTTTACGCCTTTCTTCATGCCCCCTCTCTGCCAGGTGCTTGGCTGAGAATAAGTTAAAAATTGTAAGTATGCACACCATCAAACCCGTATTTGTCCAGTTAAACGTTTGCAAAACAAACGCACATACTAATTTTGCTATAACACTATTGACACCAGTTTTCGCCATCCAAAAATTGTTTTCCTTGCCGAAGCCAGCCACAGCAGTACGCACAATGTGTACGCGAATAGCAATCATTTTGTGATTCTCTCCTATACAGGAACGTTCGGGTTTTCCTTAGCGGAAATGCGTCTTACAAACCAATCCAATGTCTGACTATCGCTGAAGACGCCCAACACAATCAACCAACCAACAAACAAACCACAAGCAACGCTTACAGCTCTCATTCTCAAGCGGCGTGAACTTCGAGGCTCGCACACGACGTTGCGTGGCATGCCTCGCGTCTTCAGCTCGGCAGGCGACAGCACGGTGACGTTAGGGTTGCTGCTCAGCTTCGGTTTTAGCTGCACCAGGACGGCCGGCGACACCTAAGTGACATTGAAAAGGTCATGAGCGGGATGAGTGCAAGAAAATCCGGTTTTGCATCATTGTATTTCTGCACGACGCAGCGCGGGTTTACTGTTCGGCTCCGAAGCAGAAGCTTTTGATGTAACGCCAGTTGGCATCCAGCACAACATACATCGTTATGCACAAAATTTTGTCTCGCTTCCTGCCTTCCCCGTTTATTGGTAATTTGGCAATCTTCCTGTTGCCATTAACAAACTTGCACGGGAACTAAAACGACTGTGGCCTTAAACTTACCTACAACCAGCTTGCGCCATACCGTAACCACAGCACTGTCTAAAGCTTGTAAAAAATTAAACATCTAAACTCTAACTCTGATCTATGCTTGATACCTATTTTCTAACAATGTCCCAGGTAACGCTCATACCCGACTTGAGCTGCGGTAAATGTTCATAACCCACAAGGGCGTACTGCTAGTATCATCCAAATTCTTTTTCACTCCATTTGACTCGCATCAACTGCAATGTTAGTTTGCAATAGACCTTTGGAGCATGCTGCTGCTGACAAGCACGTAGTTTAAGCCAGTGGTTCTCAACCGCTGTTCTGAGAGCCCCGTGGGGCTCCCAAGCACCCTTTGTGCGGGCCTTCGCAATTTTTCAATAAAATTCCTTTGATATTTTGTGTAACGGACTTCGCTCTGCAATAAATCAAAACGTTTCAACTGACTTGTATTAAAATTTCTTTAATGCGGCTCTCTAACAAAGTCGTAAGTCTGGATTTGGCTTCCTTCAGCGAAAAGGCTGAGAAGCACTGGTTTAAGCAGTGTGCCCGGCAGCAACTTTAATTGTCTGGAGCGAAGAGAGACTTTTACTCCCGTCACCTCCACGCTTAGTGCACTGCGCAATGACTGAAGATGCCGCTGCCGTTCTATTTCCGCTTACCTTGCCTTCGCTGTTCAACAGACCTTCCGCACGACACTTGACGCTTTTTGTTCTGACGCTTAACCAGTCACGATGGAGTTCGTGAAAGTCGTACTGCCTGGCTATGGTCGCCCACGCGACACCGAACGTGTGGGATCCATGCAAAACGTTGTGGATCTCCTGTTCGGTCCATTCCTGGCAACAGTCGACTTGTGTCAGAACCAGAACGAAATAGCACCGACTCCACGCATTGTCCTGGCGCAAAGGCGCGTCGGGAAATCGGCGAGGGAGTAATTTCGCCCAGCGCGAGAAAAACGGAGCAATTGGCAACTGTTTGAATAAGAGCTGGCAATGCCCTACCTTGTAGGCGAAATAAATGCTTTGTTAAGACCGTAGTGTCTGATTCTTAGTTCTGAAAGAATTTCTTTCGATGGACAGTCAGTTGGCAACTAGTGTCGTTTTACACAAAACCTGACAGTGACAAGCAAATTTTTTTCTTATATTCTTTCAAAATGAACGTTTCAAGTGAAACAGCCAGATTATTAATTTTTTTTCAAATTTTTTTTCATGTCAGCAAAACCCGACAGTGCCCATTCAAGTGGAAAACAATCAACCTCGGCCGAAACGAACTACAAGAGAGTTAATTTTTCTCTGAAACAACGCTGCCTTAGTGGTGTGATGCACAGAAAAAAACACCAGTGAGAGGATGCGTATGCTACAGTTGTCTTTGGCGACCATCTCCACCCTCGAACCAACAATAATCACCTAGAACAGATGCGAAAACCATACCACGGGAGAGAAAACATTTCTCGTCGGGTGCTTGTGCACCAGTTACAATCGATCGGAAAGCGATTGTAGCATATTAGGGGAAAAAAGAACGTTACCAGTGTTTCCACCTTCTCGGATTCGCGCAAGTCAAGTGGACAAGTGAGAGACTTCCAAGCATCAACAGACAGTCCGAGACGACGCGTACAGGTGGCGTTTGAGGCATTAAGCGCCTCGTCCGCAGGCCTGCTGGACGAACGGTTGTCCTGTGGCGGCTGTTAACGTAACCAGTGGCGGGCGTCAGCAAAACGTTAAAACCGGAGCATGCAAACCCCGTCGCCGACTTTTAACCGACAAACACAACAATCTCAGCAACAGATTCTGGATCGAGATCGTCACCGAACGTACCGGTGTGAACTTGGCTTGCTGGATTAATTGCTTGCTGCAATCACTGCGACTAGCTGCGGCGGGGGTGAGTTGGAGCGCATCCAGGTGACCTTGCTTAGCGCGTTTTATAAGCCGCTTCACCTGGGCGTTAGGACCTGCAAAGAACGACACGCTGTCAGTGATTGTACGATCGGTAGAGCAGCCACTGAAAGCCAGTCAAGTCGTTAGAAAAAAAATTCGTTTCAACGGCAGTCGTGAAAAATATCACGGCCTATCCATAAGTCTTCCACTAGAGTGAATTTGGAATTATCTCGCGGAATACAACGACAACGAATGCACGAACCTATCGCGGCTAAAGGCGATTTGTCTATAGTAAATTCACGCGCTGTCAACGCAATTTCAGGCACAAGGTTGTATTTCTGTATAAACCTATTCTAAATAAAAAATAAAGCCCACCGCCATCCTTCTGACGCCGCAATGATCTTTTTCTGATGCTGCCTTCACCGATCCGGAAGGTTGGTTCTTTGATAAGTGGCCTTCGTCTGGATGGCACCGATTTCTGACAACAAATACGAGCAGTAGGGCAACTAAGTGCGAGCAGCATGTAAAAGAAACGTTTCAGCCTGATTCGCAAAGCGCAGGAGCGAAAACGCGGGAACGATTCGCTGAAAGAAGAACGTCCTTACGGCGAGTTGATGTTCAGTTTCCTTTTGGGGACTTTCCAGAGCGACTGCCACCTGCTTTTCCGACATGAGCGGAACGTTCACAGAGCACGCTGACGACAGCAGCGCGCCGGCTTCGGCTGAAAGCGAAGGTTGCTTCACGTCCCTGCAAAAAAAACAAGGTTTGACACTCCAGGCGTGACCACAGCCACCCATGATAGCAAGAGCAGGTCAAATGATTTGACAATTGCAGCATACTTCTTTTTCAAAAACGCCCGTTTATTGAAAACAGAGTCGTTTCTCGGCAACGAAAAAGTCGCTGTGATGTAGTTATTGTTTTTCGAGTATAGAGTAGACAATCAGTTGCTGAACCAAGGAGTTTGCGTCACCCAAAAAAAAACGCTTCGCACATTATTATGTGTTTAACCACTTCGTGGTGCAAACGCCCAGTGGTTCTTAANAGCAACCACTTTCCGAAGTGGAAAGGTTGACGGATCGATCATTCATTGTTACATGGTTCGATGTTGCGCTAATGTCAAAAGAGTGAAAGCTTAAAACAGCAACGTTTTAACCACCAACCCCAATCATGCCAATCGCAGTCAAATAAATTCCTTTAAAAACCGTAACAAGTTTAATAGACGACCTACCGATCAACCAAAACAGCGTTTAAAACGACGTACACCACGATATGAACTTGATTCTTTGTCGCAAAAACCACGCAACTCCACTCGATGAAACTTAACGCTGCAAATTACACACCTCGGCGTGGCGATTGGCGACGAGGACGACTCGCTATCCAAGTATTTCGGATTTGCTTTTATGATTCGTGACGACCTCGCACTTTTGCTGGGAAGGACGAACGCTCTGGGCGACTGCAGAAAAATAGTTATTCAGATAACTGCGGGAAAGGAAGAGATCGTTATAACTGAACCTTAAGTTTTATCAAAAAAAGACAAAGAAATCGATACTTTAAAAAGCATCGAAATTGGCAGAAAAAAGAAGATGTCAACCTTTTCTGCTTGCGACAGATCTAAACCACAGAAAAGCTGTCATGTTTCTTGGCTGAGCCGGTAGAAAAACGTAACTCACCTTCGAGCTTCGGTGTTTAGTTGAAGGGGCAGCTACGCTTTTGCCTGACGTAGCTTCAATTTGACCCTTTTTTGAAAAATGATGTTCGGCCTTGAGGGTCTACACAAATGCACATATGATTAAAGTAAAAAGGTATGAACAAAAAGGCATAAAAATAGGGCAAGAGAACTCATCTCTACACGTGGCTGTGCATAAAAAACTTGGTCACATTCAAAGACCGCAAGGAATTGCTGGAGGATTACGCTTCAGCCTATGTCAGCATGGTGCGACTTATTCGCATCATATACACAGAAATTGAATACGGTTATATGTTAATGCCTTGCCTTTCTAAAAACGAGGGTAGTGTCGCCAGACGCCGACACAAACAGGTGTTTGGCCGGTTTTGGTGGAATGAACGTAGCCGGCTTGATCGGTGACCTGATGTTGCCAACGACCGTGCCGCCGGAAATCTTGGCCTGGTAAATATCCGAAGCATACTTCAAAGATGCAACGCTGGTATTTTTCCGTTTGACTTTTTCTTCTTCGCTGCAAGCTTCCTCCTTCAAGATACAAAAAGCTCGGGTAGGGACACAGACCGTCGTGTAAAGCATGAATTTATGTCCACTTCGCAACAAGTTTGATTCGCAAAAACCCGCGAAACAAGGTTGAAAAAGCACCGCTCTGCCATGTTTTACATTTTCCAAACACAATGGGATCATAAAAGAACGTTGCAATAAAAAAAATCACGCAAAGCTCAAAAACTTCGTTTTAACTGTATGTGCACGGCTATTTCAGTAGTCAAGGGCATTCATTAACTTCGTGCTTAGGACTTGAATGATACTTTGTTAACAAGCAAGAAGCGCACTTCTACTTCCCCGTAACAACTGATGATTCAACAATTAGTACGATGGCAACTGAAACCTCTAGGTTTTCTATAGGCTTTGGAGCGGGGGTTCCCAACCTGTGGTAGGCGTACCACTGGGTCTTCCGGGTGGTACGCGAGTAACTTCAATTTTTTTCACAAAAATCTGGATTCACAGCTTTCTAGTTTACGTATCGGGATTTGTTTTTAAATAAATAAATTTTCCTGTAGCTTGTTATTCCTATAGTATCGCAGCATTACTGTATGACTTTCGATGCACTGCTAGCAAATTTACGCCACATATCGACCAATGGTGGAAGGCAAGCAAAAATCTCATCAAATTTAGTTGTGGTCTTTTACTGTCATTTTAATGTATATTATTCTTATGAAGAAACTAAGCTTCGATCAAATTCGCGTTGACAATACGGGATACCCAAGTGGTACGAGATCGTAAAAAGGTTGAGAACCTCTGCTTTAGAGGAATCAGCCGACTGGGCTCTGCTTTCATCTTTTTTCGATGATTCAAACTTGCACATATCTGTATTCAACTAACATCACTCCACATGTGAAACAAGCAAGGAATCCATCACAAATTTTTAATAGGAAATCGATTTCACGTAACACTACGCATCGTCATTCCTTTCATCTTATTCAAATAGATGAAAGGACTGATGTGAATAAGATGAAAGGACTGGTGATGCGCAGTGTTACGTGAAATCAATTCCTATTAAAAATTTGTGATTGATTCCTTGCTTGTTTCGCCGGTGGAGTGAGAAGTTAATTCACTTAGAACAATATATCAGAGATTCCGAAATTGACATTTATAAGACATTGTCTCCGTTGAATTTACTGCAACAGCACATTGAAAAAAATGTATGCGATGGTTGCAGAGCAAGAGACGTGACCATGATCCGATTAGTACATGGCAAGATTGTTATCACGTTTTCAACCACTCTCACATCTGGTAAGAAATCAGAAAGAGTCACTGTTCAACCTCCATAAAATCAAAGTTCATCTCTGAAGCGAAACTTGATTCAGACCTAATGAAAATTTTTACACACATGAAAAAAACTACATTTCTTTCTGAAAGCAGCCGGCTGTACAAGAAACACCGCGACCTCAGTCACGAAGGTCAGCACAGGTTCATTAAAAATCTTCAAGTGACTGCAAACCCTACCTTGATGCGAGCCTTTCTGCTCAAACGATGGAAGTCAAGCTTGGAATCTTTGTACTTCAAGAAGGCATGATCGGAAGAGCTAGCAGAACAATCACCATCTAGGTATAATTTTGAAAAAGGCGTTAAAGTAACGTTAGCTTCACCGCAATTTACTGGCACAACCTAATATTGGTGGTTTGCAAATGCAATACTGCTATCCTGTAAGCTAGAGCAAGAGTCAGCAAATTTTTTGCACCTCACGTCAGCTTCACGCAGAGATCCGTCCGACGGTTTTGCCGTCATGAAAAACTGCTACAAATGGCAGCCTGAATACTCTGTTTGTCTTTAATAGAAAAGTCAAGCAAAAAACGTAGAAGGCAAACAAGACCCGGTTCACAACCTGGTGAAAGTCAACCACTGGTTTGGAAAGATTCCACTGCTTCTGCACTAAACACAAGCGCTTAGAAACCCTATTTTGTTTTACACTCAATGCACAAGCTAAAAAAATCAACGCACGTCATCAACAAGTCTTCCGTTAAACAAAGCTCCATTCTACCTGCTTTGTACACCCTTTAGAGCAGTGGTTCCCATGCACCCTTCGTGTGGCCCTCAGCAGTCTTTCAATAACACCTCTAATAATTAGTGCAACATACTATAATTAGTGTAACACACTTCGTTCTGCAACAAAACGGTCAATTGGCCTGTGTTAAAAATTTTTACTGCGGCTCTCTAACAAAATCACAGGTCTTCACAGTTTTGAAACCCCCTAAAACTGGTTGCAACATTTAAAATAGCAAGACATGCATTGTGCAGACAGCTCATAACTCGATTCTTCACTTCTGGTCTGGGAAGAAAAAATTCTTACCTGATGTAAATGTAAACATCATCCCACTTTCACTTTTTAATATTTGAAGGGAACTTATTATTCATAACGCTAACCTTGCTTTTTAAACCTTGTTTCTTCAACTGTGAAGCTGATGAAGCTTGTGTGTCCTGATCAATTTCATCTATGTATTTACATTTTCATCAAACCAGTGTTTTTGTACGTCCTTCATAGACATTCTACATGTATTACTTGAGATATGAACTCATATTAGATGTTGGAATCAGAACCAAACTGGTAGCAAGCAAATATCACAAATAGACTACTCCTGTACTTCGATTGGTTAGGCCTGCGCCTTGACTGATAAGGCTGCTGCTCTATAGATGTTCAGGTGTCTGGTTTTCACTGCAGATTGAGAATGAAACTTCTGAAAGTACTGTGATTCTATCGGATAACTTTTGCACAGGAGTAGGCCTACAGGACACACATGCAGAGAGCACAGCAGAGATTCCACTACTAGACTGAATAAAGCATGGTATCTCACTGTAAAATCTATCCCCATTACATAATAGACGCAGCTAACTGGACCATAGTATGGATATTCTGAAGTATGAAGTTGCTGACTGTTGAAGACCCAAAAGCTAGCTTGAAGTTCACGATTGTTGATGTGTTTTGGGTAGAAAAAAAACAAGACAAATGCATGTCACCTGAGGATACAAATAATTAAGAACAGAAAATATATTCACCCTTCACCCACCCCTCTTCTTTCATTCATCCCTGAAAAAATTTTGTTCACCCTGAAGTGAACCATTCACCCGGTTAAGAAGCACTGGTCTAGACAACTGTATTCTAACATAATTTGTCCTAACTCTGTGGCCCACTCGAAAACTGCACTATGGCCCACTGGTGGGCCATGTCCCACAGATTGAGCAACACTGTACTATGCAATGCAGGCCATGCAGTGCAGTGAATGCTGTACTGGCAGAAAGTTAATACTCACTGCCCTCTTCCTTGCACAAATGCTGGAATGACTGCAATTGCTGTTTTTCTAATGTTCAGTGTGACTCAAATGGGAATCAAATCCAACCTACTAGCTTGAGAGATGCATGCTCAACTTCTTATGTGCCACTCAGCTGAATTTTAGATAGGCCCTTCAACTAAAACAAAACAATAACTTCAAGATCAGCATCTATTAAATCAGTATTTTGCAAACTTTTTTATTCCATCGTCCCCTTTTTACTCAACACATCGTTTTCGTATAGCAATGCTATGCACTGAAGATGATAACAGTTGTTATCGAAACGTTTGCAAGATGTCAGTTGTATCGTTTGCTTTGGCCGTAGTATTTATTATAT
>JGI24159J19872_10003744_pt1 | contig 19132 bp, 7 predicted proteins | sample Ectturendosymbi4_FD_19872 | JGI IMG/M metagenome (IMG submission 19872) | reverse complement strand
TAATGAACACATATTATCAGCGGTCTCCTACGACAGAGCAATTCATAACTGCAAAAATATCCGCCAACGCTTTAAAGCAGGGTAGCAAAGCATACTCAGTGCTACGTCAGCGCAGTTCACAACTGCAGAAATACAAGGCCGCGCCAATGTCTCGTCGAATAGCAGTCGAGCAGAAAAAGTATGCGGCTGGGACGGCGGACAAACGAATTGAGAATGCGCACAAAGTCCGCAAGAAAACTTTCGTTTTTTATTATGTGGCTGTTATTTGTGCAACTACTAAGTGGAAAGAACAGATACGGGTGTGTGTGAGCCATTTTGATCAATCCGCCTGAACTGTCAATTAATGACGAAGCTCGAAACGAAGCACATATTTCAAGCACAGGTCTGTGCGACTGTATCAGAACAAAAAAACGACAGGGGAAACTAGTGTTGCATCATAAAATCAGCTAAATCAAGCACGTTGAAATGGGGCAGTTTTGAAATTTGATTCAGAAAATCAATCAAACCTTCATAATTATTTTCAGCGTTGATGTAATTGGACCCGACCAAAAAGTCGCGCTCATTCGTTTTTTAAAAACGTCTACTTAAAAAATCTACAAAACCCACCAAAAATCCCACTCTTTACTTTTCCTTTGAAAAATGTACTACGAAGTAAAAAGCAAACTAAGCCGCACACTTGCACAGTTAACTGTCATGTTTTTTAAATGAAACAAAAACAACAGCAACGGAATTTCAAATGCTTGAAAAAAAGAGAAGAATAGTTCGAACAATTTGATTAAATTGTACTGGTTATCTTCTTTAGCTCTGTAAAATCGGCATATTTTAACCAATTTTCTGCCTTCTCTGCATCCAAGCTGTTTCTGATGTTGGACCATACCAAACCATATGTTGAAAAAATACACTATATAGATGCTGAACAAGCAGACCATGTCCATAAAACTTGACGTGAAACTGCAAATTTTGTGTGGGAGTGGCTTTACTCCGTTTGCTGTGCGCATTATTGCCAAGCCTTACCACATTGGAGTGAATTGACCAACAACACTTTGCGAAACAAAGATGGGGTACATTTCTTTACTCTCAAATTTAAATGCCATTATAGGTATAACAAGTTATTAGTGTGTAATTCTGCAAGTGGTGATATTGCATGACCCAATTTAAACAATTTACGATGGGGTTTTTGTGTTTTTTTGAAAAAACAACAAATCCTTTTTCTTTATAAAAAAAAACAAAAATTGGATTAAAGCACAACAAAAAAACGTTTTTCTCAACCCTATTTATCGTTCAATCCGTTTTTGTGATTTTCCCGTGATCGAACGATCTGGAGCAAGCCACGTCGCTATCAGTTTGATTGGGTGTGCGCCGGACATGTAGAGTAAAAGACCCCGGTAATGAAGAAACTGCGAACTACTGGCATTTGAATACTTAAAAATTAGTGTTGACAACAAAACAAGTTTCGAAAAATTTAATCAACGCACCATGCAGTAGTAGACTTACAATAGGAAAAATCAACTAGTTACAGCATTTAAATTTTTGTTGTTTCACTCTTTGGATGTCCCCTGCCTTGGATGCCCGGGACCGGCGCCCCCTTCGCCCCTCCCCCTCTGCACGCCACTGCCCTCAGAGCAATTTGAGTTGGAGACCCTGGTGTAGACCATGAAGAGGAGTGGTGACAGCATACACCCTTGTCGCAGTTCAACAACAACGGTGAACGGTTGTGATTTAACTCCCCCGACACGGACACAAATGTCAGAGCAGGATTACAATGACTTTACGGGCTGTTACAGGCGGCCGTCAACGTTATACTCCCGCAATGCTTCCCAAAGCTTTTCACAAGGAATCCGGTCGTATGCGTTTTCGAGGTCGCCAGATCACATGTAGACGTCTTTGGCATACTCCCAAGATTTCTCGAAAATTTGCAAGAATAAACAATGTCATTGAACAGACTGACTTGTGGATTTGTTCCATCTTAAACAGTTGTGTAGTATAACGTGCCCATTGTTATTCAGCGATCTTTGTTTGAAAAATGTGCTACACCACTACATCTGAAAAGTATTCAAAGCAAGAAGTAAAATTTCAATTATCTCTCTCTCTTAGTTGTCCGTCGGATTGACGATGACGTTGCTCAACGCGTTCCCTTGTGTCGGCGCATGTGGCTCCTTAGTCCGAAGGCTGAGGCGCAAACACGGCCACATCATGTGCAGGACACAGGCTGATCCCTGCCGCGTTGTTGTTGGGCATGGTGGGTAGCGCTGTTGGTGTCTGCCCATACGCTTTGCTTTTGCCACACCAACACGTTGCTGCTCAAATGTTGCCAGCCCTTTGTCGCAAACTGCACGCCATTATTCTCTGTCCCTGGCCAATTCGTCAAGTCTGTCGAAAGGGATCCCGCGTTTACTTAAGGACGACTTAATGTGGTCCTTAAAACGCTTCTTTTGACCCACCACAAAACGTCGGCCGCAGGAGAGTTCAAAGCAAAGCAGGCGGCGGGGAAGTCTGTTTTCAGGCATCCTTATCACGTGGTCAAGCTACCTCAGTTGTCTTCTGTGGAGTGTCGTCTTGAGGCATGTTGTGCCTGCTCTACGGCAAATCTCGACATGAGGTATTTTGTCCCACCAATGCACATGCAGGATAGTTTGAAGACAGCGAATGTGAAACGCCTCGAGGGCTCTGATATGACGACGGTACGGAGTCCATCCCTCGCATGCATAGAGCAATGTCGAGACGCAGATGGCATTGTAAACGGCCATCTTGGTGCGTGCGGAAAGATCACGGTTCGTAAAAACGCGCTTGGACAGCCTCCCGAAGGAAGTGGACGTTAGGTTAACAGGATGTGCAATCTCCGCAGTGAGATCTCATGTGGAGGTAATGATGCTTCCCAGGTACGTGAACTGTTCAGTGAGGCCAAGTTGATCCCCACTGAGACGAAAAATGTTGGAACGACGACGAATCTGATGGGAGGTGAAGGACTTCCGTCTTTTTGGAGTTAACGACCAGTCCTGCACAAGAGTATGCAGAAGTGATTTCATCCACCTGTCGCTGCAGGGTGTTCAATTATCATAAAACGACAAAATAACCTTGAAAAAATTTTAAACGATCTGGCAACACTAGTTTTCAACTTTTTCAAGCATGTGGCCCAGTTGATAAACAAACAGAAGGTCCATGGCCCACTTGTACAACTTGTCCAATGCGACAATGTTGCACATGGACACAACAGAAAAGAAAACAGCTAAACANAAATATTTTAATAACACAGCGTGCCCTGCAATCAAATGCGAAGGCTAACCTAATTGTTGTTGCAAGTATAGATATTCAAGGCTCAGGGAGGGGTGTTGCGGAAGCGTAGATATTGGCATAGTTAGAATCGTATATTTTTTGCGAAGAGGTCCAACGCCAGAACAGCGGTAGAGCAAAGGGGATAAAAGGGCTGGGGAATAGAAGCTTATAAAAAAATCGTCGCCAATATGTTTGTTTCTATGCAGCAACAATGCTGACATCCAAAAAATTAACTGAAAATATAGAAGACCATTCTGAATTTTCTGGGTGTGAATAGCTGCAATGAATTGTTTACAGGTCTATCTTGGTCAACCGTGAAATCACCTGCGATACTTCTAAGCACCTACGCCACCCGTTCTCCCCTTTTGAAAGGTCAGAAGGGCAAACAGGGTTGCGGAGTCGGTGGTAAAATGTCCGACACCAATCTTGCCAAAATTTCCGGTACTTACACCAACTACTACATAACGTGAATGAAGTCGGCAGAGCCGTATCTGCTGCACTCCATACGCCCCAATTGGGGGGCCCCCGCGCTGTCACAGGGGCCCAAAATTAAGTCCTGTCGCCACTTATCCCCTCAAGTTTCGACACCCAAAATTGAAATGTGAAGCATTTTAAATCAGTGAACGGAGGGCTTTTTTAAAGAAAAGTGCTTATACATTACAGTTACTTTGGGCCCCTTTGAAAGCAAAGTAGCCTACCACGCATTATAGTTGCTGTTGGGTAACCATTGAAAGCAGGGTACTTTACACATTGCAGTTGCTATTGGGAGCTCCTTTGAAAGNGTATTGAGACTAATTACNCATTACATTTGCTATTGAGGGCCTTTTTGAAAGCGTAAGACATACAAATTACGGTTGCTATTGTGGTTCCTATGAAAGCAGAGTACTTACACAATGCGGTTGCTGTTGAGATGGGCGCCCTTGTAAAGCAGAGCACCTGTACATTACAGTTATTTTTGGGGGCCCCTTTGAAAGTAGAGTAGCCTAGTTACACATTGCGGTTGCTCTTGGGGGCCATTTGAAGGCAGAGTACTGAATCACGATGTGGTTCGCAAAATATTATATGAGCGGGTAATAAATATTTCACCAAAAATGAGCAATTTTACGCGCAAAATACTTTGAGGGGGGTCCCTAAAAAGGGTGGAGGTGCGAGGTAAGTGTCTCGCTTGCCTTCCCTTGAACACCCTACTGTATATAACCTGACCATGATCTTATATGAAAACATGAAACCGGTTGAAGACGTTCTGCTTCATCCGATATGCGTAGCCTACTTTCTCACCTGATGCGGGCAAAGGATCGGACATGCAGGCAAAGGATCAGGCATGAGCGAACCACGCAGTTGCGCTGAGACAGGGGTTCCCAAAGTGGGGTACATGTACCAGTAGGGGTACATCTGCCAATGTGAAGGGGTATATTTAAGGTTAGCAATAGAAGGGAAAAATATGTTTACATATTATTCATTTCGAAATATTTATACATACCTCAGTGAATATTATTTTCAAAATCATCATATGCTTATTGGTAAACACATTTTTGTTTATTTTCCTCAGTCTTTTTGTCATAAGAAATTTTAGGGGTACATACTCACAGGACCTCCAAGAGAAATCTTTTTAGGAGGAACAAAACCCAAGACTTGCAAAATGATTTTGAAATAAATAAAAATTGAGGCTAATTCATGTGATTTTCAAGATGCTTTATTAATCCTCACATCATTGAATAAGCACCAAACATGATCTTTCATTTCAAATTTTTCTAAGCAAATTTATGAGGTGAAAAGGGGGCACTTTTATGGTCGGCCCCGGGCGGCACTTAGCTTCGCTACGCCACTGTTCATCAGCATATACAGTACCAAGGTAAAAGAAAGTCGAATTTAAGAGTATCTGGATATGGTTTGTACTGCAGAGTGTGTGGAGAACATCATCGTCCGTGTCAAGCCACTTTGATATTGCAGTAAAGTGTGTCAACATTAGCTTGATGTGATCATAACCACGCTTTCAATCATGCTTCAACCAAGATCTCCTATGCAGTACCTTTACTTACGTATGAGAAGGGCAGGGCTGTCACGCTAACTTAATCCATGAAATTGAAAAATGGTATATTTTGGCAAGTATTTATTAATAAATTATAGCCAAGAATGTTTGCTGAGATTTTAAAATTCCGAGGACCTCTGCCGAACCCTTAAAATGGCTCCGCCGAGCGCTATGGCCCTCTCTTTTTATAACATGGCTCCGGCTCTAGCTCCGGTTTCTGTCCGATTTTACAGATTAATTTTTCAATTGCCTTGGTGTGCTTCAAGTTTAGTGGAAAATGAAATATGTTTATATAGTGCAGTGGTTCTTAACCGGTGAGAAATTTCATCCATGCAGTCGGAAATTTTCTCTGGTTTGGTGCTGTGGGAAATTGGTTGAGCATCTAAGGAAGTAAATGTAATTATTTATTTACAAAATTAATCTTTTCAAAACACCTACTTTCCAACTAATGCTTTGTTTTGAAATTATTACGTTTTAAAGCGTCAAACAATATTCAAAGCGAATAACGACCGTTATCGTTAAATGTAACCCGATCGCTAAAGACAGGCAGTTAGGTTAAACCGTCATGAAAAACGATATGTGAAAATGTTGATTTTTGTTGATTAAGGTTAAATTGAAGTTCGATGTCAGTGAACATTAGGTTATGTTATGTTGTAACAAGTTTGGTTAACCAGGAAATGAGATAAACGTACATGGCTTCAAACGTAAAATTTTTTTGCGGTAATATATGTCATCCTACTTCTTAACGAATCACTGTTTTTCGCAAACATCTAGTGTCTCGTAGAGCAACAATGTCTAATGCGAAGGCTAATAAGCGAAAATACAAGGAAGACTGCATCAAGTATGACTTTACTTATCTCCAATGAGGTGGAGAAGATATCCCGTGGTGTGTGTTGTGCATGAAAACGCTGATTAAACGCTGTTTAAAACCATTTCAGCTCAAGCAGTGTTTGAACAATGCAGGAGCAATCTAGCAAGTCAAGTGAGTGCCTTGAAGTCTAAAGAAGGTTGTCTGAAAGGTGTCAGGCTGGATGCAGGAGGCATATTTCACCAAGCAAATTTTTCCATCGTTGAGGCATCCTATGTGGTTGCACTTCGCATTGCTAAAGCAAAAAAGCCTCATACCATCGCAGAAACACTGGCGAAACCATGCCTCCTGGATTGTGGTAAAATAGTTTTGGGCGACAGAGCTTGCAACAAGCTGAAACAAGGTTCCCTTTTTAATGACACGATCAAGAGCAAAATCTTCGTAATGTCTGGCGATATTAAATTCCAGCTCACTTCAGCAGTAACGCCTTCAGCTTTACCATTTGCAAATCAGTTGGCTGTTGTTATTAAGGTGATAGCTCGCAACAAACTGGAATTGGAGGATGACTTATACTGCGCGCTTTCTGCCATTAATCCTCGCATCGCGATGCTAACGAAGAGAAAGCAATCGCAAAAACCGCATTTAAATGAGCGCTTTACTTCTCTGGTTGCTGCAGTATAATGTAAATGAGTGAAATCATTTGAATTATTATGCTTGTTATGCGAAGCCTAGACACCACAGAGTTAATATAGCCACTAATGGCTAAATAGCAATCCGTAAAACATCGTCACTAAAAATATTAGTGGGGAAATTCGAACTTGGTCATTGGACTTAGTGGAAAGCTTGACGGAAAATGTTAAACCGCTTGTCTAGTGTATAAAACTAAAGAAATATATCACACTTATTTCACTAGCTACTGTAGTAATTGTTTACAGTGTTCTTACCACGAGAAAATCAACGAATAAACAACAATCACAAGCTTAGACGATTCTGCCAGCATTAACTAGCAGAAATGTTACTCGAGTTTATAATTTAATTTTTAATGGCAACATAAACAAATTCTGGAATAGCAGTCACTGGTTTTACCGCTAACACCTGAGTACCTTTTGTTATTGATAACGACCGGAATCAAGAAAAGACAAGCATAATATCCAGTGATATATAACTTGTTGCATAAGTGTTCTTGAGTTGCAAAATAGATGTGGTTAAGGAGAATTGACTTAAAGCACTGGTTAAACCTGACGCAGCAGTACAAAAGCTTGCCATTAGTGGAATTTCCTGATTTTACGGCTAAATACCGTGATGACAAGACTCAGATGCCAGTTAAAAATGTTGGTTCTGCTGGCTTGACATAAACTTGAAAAAGGCTTGGAGAAATTCTCTTAGTGCGGCTATGTTGAAAATATGTTCTCGCTTGCAACCTGTCAACTTAGCAAAAAAACAACAGCAGAGTGGGCCAAACGTGATGTAATAGAGATGAAGACGTAATACATTTACTTTTATGATCGTCTGAAAAACGATGATTGCAATGTACAATTCAAAAAACATCTGTTTTACGTTCGCAAAATCCAACAAAGATCTGTCGAATTTGAACTACGCTGTTCAGTTTTTTTTCTCTCATTAGTTTTTCGGTACAATTGTAGTCACAGGGCGACAAACCTTTTGCAATATCAAACCTTAAAGTTCTGCAAACGAGGCGATTACATCAAACCGTCACTCACGTAAAGGCCGGTTCATCCAAGATTTGCGTCATGTATTTCAGTTTTGAAACGACTGCTGAGATGATCACGAAAACGACCAAAGATAACCCGGCAGCAGAAACGACTTGAATGCAAGGAAAAAATCTTTGCAGCGAAATCGTAGCTCGAAGTAATAGCTACGCGGCTACGTTTTGTTTTCAAATAAAATAAAAATGCTCGGACCGAAAACGAAAACATTCTCCAAAGAATCTTTATTGTTTCCTATGAGACTTTGAAGGAAAATAGTGCTACATTTGTGCTGCGTTTAAAGCTCAAAAATATTGCGTTAGGCCATATTTTCTAACATCTTCACGCACAATAATTGCGGCTGGTTCCAACTTCTGTTTCAATCCAGATATAAATTAACTTCAATCAACATTCTTTTTTTCTGGCACAACACTTTAACGAGGTCTGGATGCATAGTTTTCCCACTGGGGTTATTGCTACAGGGAGCAAGTCATCAGTATATAGTTGCGATCTGAAGTTTTCAATTCTGCGTTTGCTTCGACATGTAGCAATCTCGATCTTGAATTAAAAGCATGCGATTATTTTCTTACGAAGACAAAACTTCACATAGCCGCCCGAGGTGTTTTTACCATCGTCATGGAATTTAGCTGCAATCAAAATCGTGATTATGCTATCAACTCAACCGAAGATGAGCAAAAATGCAGTTGCGCCAAAACCTACCTCATTGCTTTTGTTTTCAAGCTATTCAAAGGAGCAGAATATTTCCGTTACTTTCAAACGTTTTCAAAACATTCCAACGCGGTCTTCATTTGTTTAACATTAGCCAAAGAAATTTAACAAAGAACGCATTTCTTGCTCTTCACCCGCTTGTGATTTCACCAACAAAACTTTGACACTGAAAGTTCTCAAACGATCTTCTATGAACATGCTTGAACACAGGTTATTTATCCTTGTTACGTTTGTTTTCAAAACAAAGAAAAGAAGCTTTTGTCTCGCGATATTTTTGTTGTATATGACTTAATGCTGTGTGTGTTCTTTCTATTGGGATACTTTATTTGGTTTGACATGCAAATTACGACATTTTCATACAATGTTTACTGCCTCAATTTTTGATTAGGTTGTTAGAATTTTGGTTCAAATTTTGTGAATCTTTTTACTTGGAAAGCTTTTTCGTTAAACGAAAACTTTTCCTTAAAGGGTATTTTGGATTATAGTGAAAAAATTGCTAAAAGCAAGCAACGTCATTAAATCACAAGCCTCAAACACACTGAGATGCTCAGAGTTAATCATATTCTAACACTTGTACTGCACTGGCCTTCGTTATTTAGAAACTATTGCATCAAACACTGAAAGGAAAAACGCAAGGTTTCGAAACTGCAGACTTGTTTCAAGTTTTGTTAACATTGAGGTTCGAAAAACATGGATGCAAGGGTGGATATTAGAGAAGGCGAACGAGGCGGTCGCCTTTGGCCCTTGTTTTTCAGAGATGACGTGCACCCCTCATTGAGAGTTTCGTACTTAGTTTTTGCATTGTTTTGTGAAAAATGTAGTGAACTCCTCTGGAGCCACATCAATGTCATATGTTTTTCAAGTAACACAAAAATTATGTTCAAATGTGCCAAAGGCGCCCCTCAACCACTGTGATATGTAGATTTGGGGGCTCTTTCTGATAGATTGCCTAGACCAGGGCTTCTCAACTCATTTTCGTCCGTGGACCACCATGCATTTTCAGACAACTCTGTGGACCCCAGCAGATAACCAAAAAATTAATCAGACACAAAAATCAATTTACACATTGCATTTAAGTTGATGCAAATGGCAAAAGTCGTCTGATTGCACAAATCATGTGGACCCCTTCAATAGGTCACCATGAACCCCCAGATGAGAAGCCCTGGCCTAGACCTTATCCACTCCTGTATGGATGATCTTGTTTTGTTATTCACTGTTTACAATCAAACATCCAACACATTTTGATATTTCTGCAGAATAAATAAATTTCCAGGCACCCAAATTTTGAGCATCTCACTTGCCGTAACCAGTATCGTTTCAAAATTATCAGCACAGAAACTTCTATATGTGCAAGAAATCTACTATTTTCTATACCGGAAATGTAACCGTGACGCCTGTGTTTTTCCGGACAAGATTTTTCGAAATGTTGGACCATTGCAAATATATGAACTGAAATTTCCTAGATATGAGGAAGATATCAAATAAGACATGCACTTATTCTTTAACTATGAATCACAATCGAAAGTCCAAGATTAATGCAACGGTTTGTGAAATTCCTAACTATGTATAGAAAGTGATTTCAAAAAGCAATCAAGCTACAGCGCAGCTACTACGAAATGATCCTTAGCGGTTCATCATGACTCACAACATTAAAAAGGCATTCCTCTTAAGCTTGCTTAACGATAGACAACAATTTCACGAGCCAGGTGTTGTTTGGAAAGACCACTACCAATCAAAGTCGCTGTTATCATAAATCCAAATAAAATAACCTAACGAAAATTGCGTATGGATGTTTTATAAAATAAAGTAAAGAAGTATAAAATTTGAACTAATATCTGGTGATAACGTTTTCAGAATAATTTCAAAAACTTAAAATGATTTTGCTCTTAAAGTCAAACAACATTTTTTAAAGCTGACAAAAAAGTTGCTCTTCACGTATGGAAAATCCTAGTCCTCATGCTTTCTTGTTATTTTCAGAAAATAACATCACAGACAGTGGGAAAAAAATAATGAAGTAAATGCGTGGGTTGACTTTGACACAAACCAGATTCGCTTGTACTCTGACCTCAGTGTTCAAAATAGCACGTATGAATGGTAAAGACAGGGCAATTCAACTTTATGGATCTTTTCTTGCGATGTGTAGATCCCTTTCGACGTTTACTTTGTCAGCAAAATTTAAATTTTGCATTTCAGCTAGAAACGAATTTTGCATTTCAAGAGTGCATTTCAGCTAGAAACGAATTGTATCCTCTTTGTGCCAGAAAGTTTTTTTGATGACGTCAAAGCAGGAATTTTGAATCCGACTGCAAAACGTTAGGTATCACGACTTAATAGCGCAAAGATATTTTTGGTATATTTTCTCAAAATTCCTATGCATTGTCATAGCTATACTACAGGCTTGAAAAGGCAGAGCATATAATTTGCAACGACGTTTCAGCTCAGTCAATCTACAGGGCAAACGACTGATGCGTGATTACCATGGTTAAAACCAAACAACGTCTGGAAACATAGTTAAACTTCAATTACTGCAGAAAAACTCCACGAAAAACTCTGCCGAATGCGCAAGTTAATTTGGTTAAAAATGCAATGACACATCATTCTTCAGCGCAAAACAGCTCTATGGCAACAGATCTAGCCTAGTTTGTTGGGACTTTTAGGGGAAAAAGACACAAACAGTTCCAAATGTCTCTGTGATTGAAATGTTTCCGGTGCGAAAGTGCTTTGAAATTTAATAAAATTATGTTTGCTTGCTCTTGGTGTAAGTGGAAACAAGATCTAAGGCAGAGCTTGCCTTCGTTGTTCTGCAGGTCACATCTTGACCTTTGGTTGGATGCAAAACTTGGTCAGTGACTTCATGGCTTGTTATAACGGTAGTAAACAATTATCAGCTCATTTCAGTTCATTTCCTCAGTACGATTCAGAATTTCAAGCGAAATCAAAAAGTATGAGTTGCTACTCACCACGGCCGGATTTAGCTGATGTGAGGTTTTAGGCTAATCCACTTGTGACGACTATACCTCTCCCACTGTTACGAGGGGGAAATGGTTAAGCACAAATCAATTTGCACAAAGCCGAAAATGACGATATGGAAGCTCTCTTAGTGCGGTCGAACAAATTTTCTAAATCATTTCTGAGTGCCCGCGATCACTGCCCTTGTTGCTGTCTTCCAAGCAAATATTTTCAATGACATAGAATTGTGAAATCGCGTGGCTGGCGAGATCATGATTTTTCATCTCCGCAGGCGAATCAACCGAAAACGCCGCGGTATATTTGACTAAAGACCAAAAATAACCTTCATGAATGTATTAATGTAAAATATATTTGCATCTATATATTTGTAACATATATTTGTAAAATATATTTGCAAGTTTCTTATCTGTTTTTATCTATTTTTCTCCCATTCACATTATGCAATTTCCTAAAGCAAAACACGCTGCACATATGTGTGGAGGCATGAAAGCGTTAAAGCATAAGAGAATGAGGACCTGGTTACGACTCGCTGACCCGCAACTGTGAAAACATGTCGCACATATGACTGCTTCTTGGAACATACGTCTAGTAAAACGCACACATATGGCTGCAATTGCTAAATTCACGATTCGCGTGTTTGTTACCCTTTTCAGCTTGCATACAATCGAACGCAAAGGTACTGTCGCGAGAAAGTTTTAAGAACTCCCTTTAAGGATCGTAATATTGTTAGTTGTTATGCAATATGGTTTCAGTCATATCGTACTCTGGATCAAACTTCCCAAAATAAACCGATCTCCAGTGAAATATTTTAGTTGCAGGGTCAGGCGTTGTTAACGTAAGTCGGTCGTGACCACTATTTATTGAATGTAAGCCCATATAATGTTGGATTTTACTATAATTTTATAGGACACTGCAAGACCTGCACATATCTCTTATCTGCAGTATAACCATAAGCTTGGCCAGGAACATGTCAAACACGACCAACCACAAGTTCTTTCGCGTGATTCACACGTAAAAACCGGTACGTTTCACGCAGTAAATGCAGCCAACTGTGCCGTGAGCAAGGAGTTTTTGAGGTTTGACTTTGCTGATCGCAAAGACGTTTTGAGAGACCGCAACTATTTCATCTGAAAAGTGAGGTAGTCGTAAAGCGAGGTTTTGCTATAGTTTTATGGTAAAAGTGAAGCGGGTTTCTACTGTATTTTGAAAGACCGTTGGGAAATTTTGAGGGACCGTATCAGTCTCTCAAAACACCGTTAGAAAACAATGGCCGTGTGTATGACGACATTACAGTCTTCATGCGGCTTGACCAACGGGTCAGACTGAATTCATTGAAATCCGTCAGAAGACCCTGGCGTTATCGATACAGATCTGATTAGGTGAAAAAATGAATTTCATGAATAGTTAAGACATCAAGACAGAATCTTTTGACAAATACTTATCGGACTGGCCTTATACTGGCAGTATCAATTATAATTGATTGTATGGGTACCACAGTTTGCTGAAGGCCCCTTGGATCTTGAGGCCCTAGGGTTAAGCCTACAAAGCACATAGGTAAATCCGGCCCTGTTACCCACCATATGCCCGCAGTAAGTTAAATGATATTTTCTTGCAGCAGGCCAACTAGGCAGTTTTTTAATAAATTGCGTCGATGTTTTTTGTGGCAAAGCAGTGAAACGCGACAAGAGAGATATACGGATAAAAAAACAGCAAAGCACAGGTATTTCTCTCCAAACTGTGAAATATATGTATTCCTGAACATAGGAATAAACTTCCCAACGAATCGGAGTTGTTGATTGCTAAAGAAGGCTTATATGGGGCAAATGGGAAAGGTTAGTTAACATTGTAATAAGAAAAAGCGCTTGTTACAGCTCTTTAACCTATTCTTCACTTGACGGTTCTTGGGATTTTGATTTCTCAATTTTGATCGAAGGGCTGTTTATGAACTTGAGAAGAGATGCGAAAAGTTAAACAACTATACAAAAATTTGAAAATCCTATCATTACCATGCTTTTCCTTCTTTCATCCATTGGTATCTGCGTTTTCCGAGTAAAACAAAAAAAAACTGAACTACGCACCGGAAAAAAAATAATAATAATTAGGCAAGTTGCTGTAAATAGACTATAATGAAAGCAAGTCAACTGGGAAGCACTAACGCATATCTGTAGTCACTCAACTACTCTTGCAGTGTGTAGAGCGGGCTAACAAAATTGACTTATATAATGCAACAGAAACACTTTTGAAATTGAAGATGCAGACGTGTTTGTCAACACAGCCTGATGAAACATGAAGATATCATTGAGAAAAAATAAAAGTTTGAAGCAAGAAGCGCACTTTGTGTAGGCTGATTTTAAATATAATCCTTTGAAGTGGTAAAAATTACTCGAATTGTTTTGTACGTGAACTGTACATTTCCACAAGATTTAACAATCTGGCTCTTGTGTTTACAATCTTACCTTACTTGATTTGTGGAAAATTGTTTTATTAAAGATTTAAAAATAAAATTTTAATCATGAAAACCTAAACAAAATTTTTCTAAACATAAACAATTTCATGTTTACCGTTTACTCATTATACACGTAACCAAATTATTTGTTCATCTTTTTTGCACTACTTACCAGTCTTTCTACGGAAGTTTTACAGTTATTCGAAATCCATATTACAATTTTGAGTTCAAGGTCTTGCAAATTTTTATGAGATGCAAAAGTTTAAAGTTTTTATAGAATCTAATTTCTTCAGTAAGTTTGTCGTTTTTGGATTGTCTATTTCACGAAAAGTTCAACTTTCATGAAAAGCACAGAAAAATCTGTTCAGCAATGTTGACGACAAAACAACGCAAAAAACACTCAGTTCTCACATACAGGGCAGTCGTGAAGAAAGCGCTGTGATGTCACGTCACGTGGTCACAGGCACAGAGACTACTTTATGCAGTCGCGATGACGTTAACAGTTTAAAAACCGCTTTCGACTTCTACGCTACGTCTCCGTCTGTCGTCTCAACTGTCGTTGACCAGCGAAATGTTTTTCATCAGAAAGTATAAAAGACTGTGGCTCAGAATGAAACGCGGTCAGTGTAGTTCTGGGTGGACCTAAGTATAGAGTTTCATTAGTTCGTGAGCAGAAAAGAGTCAACCATGTCTAAGATTTATCTTTTCCTGATAGGAGTTATGATTCTTATGGATGAGTGTTGCTTATCTTTTCAACGGAAAGGTGTCCTGAAAAGGTTGAGGAAAACAATCAGAAAAGAATATAAATGCCGAGGAATGGGTTCAAAACATCGCCGGTAAGTATGATGTAACATTTACATTGATCATTTTAGTTGATAAATTGGAAAATTAAGATGTAGTTTGGATTGCTAAAAAGCGTTTGTGAGTAAATAACCTCTTCTACTCTCATAAGAGGCAGACATTCAACCACTGGCTTTTGGTTTGCTTACAATTAATCACAGTTTTCTGTATTTATACAGTTGTCAGTTAAACACTTTTGTCTTGTTAGATTCATTTAATGCAGCTCGCCTAACACATGTGTTTTTGTGTTTTGATTTTGTGTAACAATAATTTGCACAATTGCATTTAGCGCAGTTGAAATTGTTGTTTCTACTCGCTGCAGACTTTTTCACAACAATGATGACCTTAAGTTAATTGTAAATGTTGTAGTGCAGAGGAGTAAAAAAAGGTCAAAAATTTAGACATTTCAACATAAAACACCTGAATATTCACCCGGACTGTTGAAGGGTTTCAAAGTTTTATATTGTTAATACATATGAATAATCAATTTATGAATTATAATGCCATTATTGACAATGTTTTCAAGCTTGTAGATCCATCTGGATTAACCAAATAAAGTCACAATTAACCCATTTCTCATTAAAATACAAACTTGGTACTCTGAATCTGATCACTCATTCAAGAAAGTTTTATTTTGTTATCAAAAGGTAGAATGGAAGAGTATATTCCGAATTCATTGGTGCGCAGGTGTTGTAAAAAGAGAAATACACAAAGATTAATTGGTCGAGTGTCCGTTTTGGTCCCTACGCACCTGTGGGTTTATGAATTGTCGTTATTGACACCTTTTTATTGTTACTATTGTTACGCGCAGCTTGTGCAAAAGTATCATGAACAACAGATTTCTCATGGAATCCTACGAAGGCCTTCTGAACAGAAGTGATGTTCAGCTGAAAACAGAACTCATTAACATTAATTCTGGGTGTCCGATACCCAGGACAATTACATACTACGAACGACATGACCTTAAGGTGGACGATCGCAGTTTATCCCCATTTAAAGACTTTATTGATTTTAATCTTAACCGGTAAGGAAAATTTTTTGAGTTATGAGCTATTTGTTTCAATTTCACTTGCTTACATTTTTGGGTAGTTTGGTTAAATTGAATNCAGTAAACCTGGATTAATCCGAATCTTCGTCAAAACCGGATAAAACTAATGATATGAATGTTTTCTAACGCTTTNCTTTATAAAAAATATTCGGTTTATACGGATTTTTTAATTTTTTAATCTTTTTTTACTGTATTTAAAAAAAATCTTTTTATAATCTTTTATACTTTTTAAATCCGGATCTTCGCCAATTCCGGGTTAAATTTGCTCCTTTCACATCTCGCAATCTGGATTTTTCTGTACATCCACGCTGTTGTGTTCTTAAGTGCACACTGACTGGTCTCTAGGAAAGATTCGACAGCTTTCAGAAGCAACGCAAGAATGCTCACGATCACCAACGAACGTTTAAAACTACGAAAAACGGTCGCAACTGTGCGCAACATTCGGCTAATCGTAGAAACGATTATTACGTCACACACGGGAAAAGCATACACGTTGAGAGTCGGCGTACGATATGTTCGTACTTTGATTTCGGCCCAAAAAACAGCACTTTTCGGTTGCCTTACCAACGCGCTAGCTCCTCCGCCGATTGCGCTATAGAGCTGTTCAAGGGCTCAAACGGATTGGACAGTCTAGTAGATTGCACTCGATAATGTTTTTTTTGGTTGGCGGGTGCGGATTTTTTGTGACTTAAGTGAAGACGTCATAAGTGAAGTAGTTTTGGGGCCATTTTGGCTCATGTTGCCTGGCCTAGGGCCCAACCGCTAGGCCAAAGTGTCTCGCTGAAGTTTTCATTGTAAACTAGGCTCGAGTCTGAGACTCTTGAGCCTTTGATCGACCTTCTAGCGTTTCTGGTTCAAAAGTTATGATCTAAAAGAAACAAATTAATTAATTATGCAATTAGCTGATTAGTCAAATATTTTTACTAACTTACATCATAATGTTTGAACCGGAAACTCCAGCAGGTCATCCAAAGTATCAAAAGACTCGGATTGTAGCCTAGTTTCCAGTAAAAACTTCAGCGAAATACTTCCACCTAACGGTTGGCGCACAGGGCCAGGCAAAGTGGGCTAAGGTGGCCTAAAAGTCCTCCACTTATGACGTTACTCACAAAAAACCCGCAGCCCCCAAGGAAAAAATTTTTTTTCGAATGCAGACTAGAAGACTTGCCGCGTCTTTTGAGACTTTTACCGGGTCTGTAGAGCATACCGGACCGGAGAAATTCCCACGCAAATCCACGTGCGTTTAGGCGTTTTTTCCGAAAATCCCCGAAAGCAGCCGGACGCCCAAGTATTAACACTCAAGACACGCCGCGGCACAACGGTTTCAGTCTATTGATCAGTGTTGAGTGTACATGTGTAGCGCATTATCCCTGACTGTATTGCTTATATACTGTACCAGTCGCAGAAATCTCTACGTCAGTCCAAAATCCCAGATTTCTTCGCAGCCAAGTAATCTAAAATTACGAACTTAATTGTTCAAAATTGCCTGGAGATGATGGTTACTAGCCTGATGTACCATTGTAAATTCATCAATAAATTCGTTTCGCTTCTAATAAAGTCTGTTGTTGGGTCGTAAATGTGTTCAATTTGGGTGATTTTTGCGGATATCTCAGTACTTAAATTATGTCAGACTAGAAACAACCAACTTCGGATAATCCGGTTCGTCGCCCAAATCGGATGAAGTTATCGATAAAATCGAATCCGGATTTACGGAGATTTATTGCATACAACTTTTCAAAGACTTGTGCTTGTGAGTTATAATGACTATTGCAAAAAAATGCTGTAGAGTTTATAGCCGGGGTCACCAACCTTTTTGAAACCGAGACATATTCTTGGTACAGATTCATGCAAAGGGCTGCCAAGTACCAGTTTCATACACAGACTCCTTAAAAATAAAATTTGTTCAACTTATCTTCAATTATGTTATCATTAATAAAAATTAGAGACATTCATCAATATGAAGACACTGATCATGTTTATGCTATGGTCAGAACAGACCCGCGGGCGACCCACGTGGCCCGCGAGCACCATGTTGGTGATCCCTGGTTTAGACCAACTGATTCAATAAATCAAACAATTTTATCTCATGTACACAGAAATCTAACAATGAATGTGCATTTGATCAAACGTTGTGTAGAAGCTTCAAGGAGCAAAATTTAGTGTGGACATGCTTTTTTGATTTTCGAGTTTTTCAATTCCCACACAAGCGTCCAACTTTTTCGCTCATTAAATAAACGACTTAAAGATCCTGCCAAGTTTGACCTTAGGTACAAGCAACAGCCGCTATCTGTGGAGTTTTAGCTTTTTTTAATGTTTTACTGACCAATGAGGGTGTCATATGCTATTTTAACACCAATGTTTGGTACAGAGTTTCTATCCCTAAGCCACTATCTTCGGTAAAATCTTACAAAAGGTTTTTCACCGACGGGGGAACATTTTGCGGTAGTTGCGATAATCTAAGCATTGCAAAACATTAATGAACTAAAAGCCAATATACGAAAATGCAGAACCTTCGCCAGAAAGTCTTCAAAAAGTGGGCTTTACATTTGTGCGTGAAGGCTTGACATTCTAAAAGTTAACAAAAACTCCACTGAGTTATAGTGTTTCATATTTCAATTTGGGGCGCTTATACCTTTCATTTGGTGGGGATAAGCCCACCAAAGCACCCCCGCGGCAAGGGACTGCGAAACTGTTGTTGTCAACCAATACAGATTTTCAAAAGATTTTATCCAGTCAAAGTTGTGATGTTATTAAAATCTTTTTTTGACCAAAAGTGTAAAAAGAATTGGTTCAGGCGGTTGGAATTGCATATAATACAGTCACTTTGATTGAGCCATTCCAACTGACACTCGTTAACAAGAGAAAACCGAGTAACGTCGATTGAATTTTCATGAACCAAAACTTTAACAGAATGCTTGTTGTTTTCTTGTTTTGGAAATGTTCTTCATAACCGTGATTGCATCAGGTTTATCCAAATGTTGCTGTTTTAAGCTGACCTAGAAAATTGCAATACTATTTGCTTCAGTGGCCAGAGAGCAAGTTATTACTGTACTCGTGTTACCTACCAGGACTGAGGAGTCGGAAGTCCCGTCATACGACTCCGACTCCTGGCAATTTCGATTATCCGACTCCGACTCCGACTCCAACTCCAACTCCGGCCCGACTCCGACCTTCAGCTGTAGTAGTTACTTAAAGTGATAATTTTTTTCAGATGAATTCATAAACCCTACTTGCACTTTCCAGGAATACGGAAACTTGTTTTGAATCGATGTAAATGCACGTT
>JGI24159J19872_10003743_pt1 | contig 19134 bp, 15 predicted proteins | sample Ectturendosymbi4_FD_19872 | JGI IMG/M metagenome (IMG submission 19872) | reverse complement strand
CGTCCGACGATAGAAGGGAAGACTGCACGTGGAGCATCATCTCCAGCAAATCCTGCTTTGCACATACCAGATCCATTGTCAACAACGAGTGCTGCTACATCGTCATCCATGGTATTTAGTTTTATTTTTTACTGCGGTAGTGCTACGGAAAGTTAACCTACGAGGGGCAGAACAAAAAACATACGCGATCATTGGTAAATGAAGCGAAGGAATATGACGTATGAAGTTTACGAAAAAGGTAGTTTTAAATCCAATTCACAGGTCTTGACCCATATCAATTTTGACAAAAGCGTTACGGGTCACTGCCACAGGGGATGCCTGCATGGAAATAAAGGTCGGCGCGTGATATTTAAACGGTAAACGTAGTTAAACGGATAACGGAAAGACTATTTCATGCATCCCACGACTAACGCAACAGTCCTTCTACGACATCTCATCCGCCTGTCCACCTTCATCAATTGTTCAAGTGATCTGCTGCAGCCAATGGCAAGTGCCATCTGAGTTACTACCCGTTTGTTTGCTCTTGTTTCCTGCCTCTTTCGTTTCCGCCTTCATTCCCACCTATTCAATCGTTACGCGTCTCCAAATAAGGGCACTGCTCGAACCCGGCATGTGACGTATTCGCTCGAAGCCTCGCGATGCCCATATATGGACTGCATTCAGGACGCCGGTTTACGCCGTTGTTCAACGCTTTTCTGATTGGACAAAAAACGCCGATCACGCAATGACGCTTTGGCCGGGCGTGTTTGAGCAGCGATGTGTCTCGGCCTCGCGACTAAAGCTGAAAAAGGTTGTACCAGCTTCCCAATAGCTTTGGTGAAAGTATGTAGCATCACCACACGTTTTTTAAAAACTATCAACTGCAATGTACCGCCAAGTTTATCACCTGCGCAATAGTTTGAACATGTCTTGATACTTTCATGGCCGCGAAACCATCACCACATTTAACACGCAACAATTGTTTCATTCCAGTTTTGTTTTTTCACTGCTGTTACTGATTCTCGTGCCTGTGCAAAGGACAGGGCAAATTTATGCTACGATAATAACTTTAAAAGTAGGCAGCAAAGCTAGAATCATCGTGCTTTTACAAGAAAATCACCCTCGCTTTCCTTCTCGGTGTGTAGTCATAAGTCTCGTTTTCACCCAACTTCAAGTAGTTGGTATGCCGGTGCCGAATACAATGTTCTATGTTAAGTTCAACTGAAGCCATTGATGACGGCCGCGGATGTGAACCTGACTGAAGAACTACTTCTTACCATGCCTCCCCTACGCATTCAGTTTCACCACCATGTTGCTGCAACCATCGAATACAAACATCATTCGCTCTGCAAGCTTAATGCAACCCACTGTTACATGCTTAGTGGAACTTCGAGATAGAATCGATGCTGACTACAAACAATCGTCAGTGTTCAAGACCTTAAGTAAGAGGCTACAGTCGTGTTAAGTAAACTTTTACCCTTACATGGGACTGAACCCGCAACATGCCATTGTTGTTCTGTGCCTCCTGTGACATCAGCTCGTCTGTAAACATCGCAGAAGGTGATCTACTAATAAGGCGAATAGATCTCCGCTTTAACATCGTAGCAAACGAAATTTAGCGTCCATATTCTCAGTTAGCCACGTTTGCTTGCTCAGACCATAGTTTCCCCTAAAAGGCGAAGTGTATGCACTGCTGGTCAAAACCACTCGCTGTGTGTGTGTTCAGAATGTAAGGGCGTAGCCTGAGCGAGCCCGGCACGCTGCCGCAGTTCACAACAAGCCTTATATGGACTCGAGCTTCGTCGTTATTGTTCGTCGGCGCTTTCTCTCGAGTAAAACGAAGCCGAATGTTGCGACATATTAATCATAGCGTTAACAGGTCACGCAGTCGCGAACCGTGCAAAGACAACACGGTTTGTTTGTTCTCATATAACTCAGTGATACCGCCACGTACTGTGGCAAGCAAACTGCCTGCAATGCTGTCAATAAATGTACACATCGCTCTGCAGATTTTCTTGGACTATTTTAGGTCCGTTGACAAAAATACTGCCACGGATCAGCCCAGCCTTACTCAGCATAACTCAACAACACCCACTTCGAAAGGACGTGGACAACATTTTCCAATGAAACGCCGTATTGTGGTGTAAACAAGGTTTTGCAGTCAATGAGCATCAAGCACGACCTGGAAGTTTATTTTTCTTTCCTCCGGTGACCTGCTGCACCATTCTGCGTCTAACACAGTAACAGGTTACACCGTACAGTCCACAACAGGATGTTTGATGCAAGCAGCAGCAGCACCTGCTGCAGTGGCGTTTCTTTGACGAGGTTGCAAAAAAATGTTCAAAAATAAGATCTTTGGAAACTTTGTGTCCGAATCCCGTGGTTCCAAGACACTTTTAATAAATTCGCATTGTCAAACCAGGCGCCAGTTGACAACAATCGCTGTTAATGTAAAATCAGTTAATGTATAATGTAATTAGAGCAGGATTTAGCTGATGCGAGGCCCTAGGCTAGTCCACTTGTGAGGCCCTCTCACCCATTGTTACGAGGATAAAATGGAAAAGCGTTAAGCAATTTACGAAAATCCGAAAATGACGATATTGATGCTCTAAAAATACGGTCAATAAAAAATTATAAATCATTACTAGCGTGCCCCACGATCACTGCGCTTGTTGCTGCCTTCGACGCAAAAGCATTCAATGACACGGAATTGCTGACATCGTACTTGGCTGAAGGGAGCAGGATTATCAATTTCCACAGGCAAACCAACCGAAAACGCCACGGTTAAAATATTTGACAAAACACATGGCCTACGTTTTTTTAAGTTTCACATCTGTTTTTTTCTTATCTGTGCTCAAAAAAACAAAACACACTGCACATATATGTGGTGGCAGAAAGACTTAAGGCACAACGTGAGGGCCACGTTGCGACTCGCTTACCACGGATGTAAAAATCTCGCACACACGAGCAAAACACGTCAAGTAAAACGCACCCAAATGGTTGCAACAGCTAGGTTCACGATTAGCGTGTTTGTTACTTTTTCAGACTACTAAGAATCGAACGCAACCAAACTGTGGCGCGAAACGATGTGAGGTTTAAACCAGAACTGTCGCCAGAAAGTCTTCAGAAGGGAGGCTTTGCTTTACATTTACGCAGGGGTACTTGACATTCTAAGATTTGATAAAATCTCCACTGATTTAAAATGTTTCATATTTCAATTCGGAGGGGCTGAGCTCACCAATTCTCCCCCTGGCGACGGGATTGGTTGAAACGTACCTTGTTCTGCCATTATTGAAATACGCGTTAAAAAATAAAAAGCCACAATTATCGAATCAAGCAAGGTTGAACATAGCACAGTACACAATTAAAAAGGTTTTGTCCTGGTCTTCTTGACAAAATCGTCTAGGAATTCATTACAATTCTTTTGCTAAGTTTGTCACTTTTAATGCACCGAATGCTTAGTCTGGACAACCTCTCCTGGAACATTGCGACCCTTTAATTCATTTTTGATTATTTTTATTCATTTTTGATAATACATAATCTTGAAAAAGACTTTTCTCCTGAGCAGTCAGTGGCCATCGAGCTAAAAAAGAAGGGTTCGTGTGATTGGATAAACTAAGAATCATTAATCTAAGACATCAGACCCAAACGCGCTTTTGTCATTTTCTTTTGTTTCCCTGTTCTTTTATTTTTTGGGAAGAGTTTTGCAGTTGCCAATTGGCAAAGTGACTTTTGCTTGCTATTCAAGCTCATCAAGATCTCTTATTTGCTTAGCATGGGAGCAGTACAAACATGCGTACAAAGCAGGGCCCCGACATGGGCCCCGACATGGGCGGGGGCGGGGGGGAATGCCCCGGGGCGGCACTTTTCGGGGGGCCGGCACTTTTGGTGAAAAGAAGGAATAGCAAATGGTCTTTCATAGTCTTTACCACCACCTGGTGGCGGTTGGGAGGCGGCACTTTTCGACTCGCCCCGGGGTGGCACTTCGCCATGTCGGGACCCTGGTACAAAGTACTCAGTAGCAATCTGATTTTTGAATGACTTTGTTGAAGAAAATTAAAATGGAAAAAATCACATCTAAACATACCAAACGAACTTTACGTAGTACAAATGCTAACAAAACACTGCACTGCTTAGAAGAAGCAACTACTGTATGTTCTTATTGTAGGATGCTGCTGCTAGAGGTTCTTATTGTAGGATACGGCGTAACTAGAGGTTTGAGCCAGGGGGAAACTTATAGCTGAAAGGAGACCACTACCCAACACTGAAAAAAGTTGAGAAATAATAGTGAATCCGGATGTGGACGGCTATACAAAAACCCGAAATCACCGGAAAACACTCCGAAATCGGCAAAAAAGCAAAATTCTACTGAAAACCAAAGGAAGAGTTAATACCAAAATGCAAGTTAGGTAGGGGCCCGCTTTTTACATTTTCCTTGCCAGGGGGTGGGGGTTCGCACCTATGTCCCCGGTCAGTTACGCCACTGACCCTTTGGCGTACCTGGGGTTTCCCGCCCCGGGGCGAAGTCAGTTCCCGACTCAATGTATTGGATGAGGGGCGATGTTGATGTTGATTGAATGGGGGGGAAAAATCGAGGTTGAACAAACCATAAGGCACAAATTTTAATTTTTGCCGAGCAGTTTCTGCGCCCCCTGCCAAAGTGACGCCCATGGCACGAGCCATACTTTCCATACCCTAGATACGCCACTGGCCCTGGTAACAGCATACTGTAGGTTTCATCGCTGCTCTAAACGCTTGCTCAATAGCATACTGCATGCACTGTGAACGCTGAATTTCTGTACCATTGTGACGCAACTATGGAATGAGACAGACGTCGAAACGTTCGCAACACTGTGACGCTGCCGTTAGTCAAACCACATGTGGGCGCTGATTGTTGGAGACAAAAGGTCCACCTTGAACCGTCCCTAAGGTTCATAATCAGTGACGGATTTACGCATAGGCCAAATAGACCATGGCCTAGGGTCCGGCGTTTTTGGTGGCCCCGCGGAACTCTTTCCTATGACGACTCAATGTTAACTAAAAATTTGCTTAACTGCGGAGGCATAACTTCACGCTTTACTTTGAAACGGGCGGAAATGCAAATGTCTACTCCAGACCCTACAGTAACAACACGACAATATTGTGCATCTGGGCGTGAGAGAGATTCAGGCCGTCTGTATGAAAGCGGTTACAAGAAAAAGAATGAAAAAAACGGTACTTAATTGATGCAGTCCCGTCGCTACGGGGGGGCTTTGGTGGGCTTAACCCCCCCAAAAAAGTACTGAATTCCCCAAATCGAAATATGAAACACTATAAATCATTGGAGGTTTTACCAATTTTTCAATATCAAGCCCCCCGGCACAATGTCAAAGCCCCCTGACACGAACGTAAAGCCCCCCTAGTGAAGACTTCCTGGCGACAGTTCTGAATTGATGTTCAATTTTCCACTGACAAAAAGCTCGCAACAACGCAAGACCGCCAGACACTGCAAAACTCAGATGAAAAGCAATATTGTCAGTATTGGATGTTACGTTTGTTTTTTTTGCTAGATTTCCCGCAAACAGAGCTTGCTTGTTGAAACTCTATATGTTAGTTAAATCAGCTAGAACAGTTTCTCGTGAGTTTTACGGGGAAAAGCATTGGGCTTACTTCGTGTGGTTAACTGAGGGTGTTGCGACAATACTTTGCTGCTGTGCAAAACTTGTCGTCATGCTGTTTACCATCGGCCTATGGCAGAGGTGGGGACCTATTTGCTATCACGGGCAGCAAGAATTGTGTATTATCGCTGGCGGGCCGCAAAATCAACTAATTTCATCCCAAAATTCTACTTTTATCTAACTATGAGGAAGAGTGACCTCTCCTGACTTACTGTCTAAGCACCTGCTTACCAAGAAGCTTCATTTTGACGCGGTGTGCACTCTAACTTGGGTAACGAAAATCCTGATGCGGGTCATACCAAATGTTCACGCGGGCACTTTCCCCACCCCTGGCCTATGGCATAGTGGATTAAAACATTATATTTTGTATTGCTTGGAAAATGACAACTTCAAAACGGCATAAATAAGCCCTGCGTCCACTTAACAGATTGTGCTTGTTTGGTTCATAAAATATGTGGTTACTGGTACTATAAAAAAGGAGTTTACGTACAGGTAATCAGATCGACAGCCAGACGATATTTTCGAGGACGGCAAGACGCATGAAAATGTGTATATCCGAGAAGAAACCTACAAAAAACGCTAGAAATCATGGCAATTTAACGAAGAAAACTTCTAAATTGCACGAAAGAGCTATAAATTGCAAGAAAAGATCGCAATGCCATTTGTTCCTTAGAAGAATGTGGGAAAGGCTTTAATTTCTGTTGAACATGTAAGGCAATCGTAGAACCAAAGTCGGCACCACAAAAGATAGATCTTTGAGGGGGCACTACACATAAGAGGGGCATACTTTCACGCTTTTCAGACAAACGGCCAAATAGGCCACACTTGCGTAGGTTCCCAAAAACTAAGATGGCCTAGGGCCCCGCGCTCCCTAAATCCGTCCCTGTTCGTAACTGCTCGCTTTGCGAACCTTGCTGATCTTGATGAGGTTTGCAACTGAGAAGCAGCCACTAACACTCTTGCAAATCGTGATTATTAGCATCCGTTGACATTTGACATCTCGTAATTATCACGTAACATCCGACATCAATTTGGCGCCCCCAAAATGCTGCGCCCGGGGGCAGATGACCCCTTTTCCCCCTTAGTTACACCACTGGCGGCGTCCCAAACAAAAATACTGTTGCTCGCCTAAAGTAAAACATTTTGACACCCCAAACTTTTTGCACCCCAAAAAATTTCGGATGCCTCCGCCACTGCTATCGAGACGTATCTTGCAGCTACTATTAAAACTTGACCTGCCAAGTACGAAACGCTTTCAACTGAAGCAGAAAACAACTTCAAAACTCAAGCTTTCTCTGCCTTAACTAGATGCTACTGAAAAACTAGACCACACATTATCGAAACACAGTGACCAAATGTTACGATTCTACAGAACAAATTCTGATGAAAGAGGGTATTAAAACAGCCCAGTTCACTTTGGTTTTCGGAGGCGATTGATCCCACGCTTAAAAATTCCGCATGTGGCCCCGTGCCGGCACTACACAAGCAGCTTCAATAGAAATATAAGTTTTTCGTAGGATAGTAGGCACAACGCGGGGCTCCCTTTGGGGCGGGGGCCGATTGGAAGCTATCGGTCCAATCGGCAAAGGGCCAACCCTGGTTCCTCACATGGTGCGTTCGCCCGGCAGGGGGGCATTGAGGTCGACGGACGAGGTCTGGGTCAAGATTTTCGAATTTATGTTTTTAATTTCATTCTTCGTTTTCAGGAATGCTACGTTCTTTAGAAGCTTGTTTAAACCAAGGTATTGGCATTTTAGGTTTCTTAGCTAAAACGGAGTTCACTTTTTAAATCATAAAATTTGTATATTACCACATGGGGGGAATCAACATTTTAGAGGTGATTAGGTGGGGAATGGGAAATAGAGGTTGGGAACCAGTGCCTTGGGGTATTTGGGAATATTTGTGAGCAAGTTACAAAGGGAGCTTGCGTAACGCTGCATTTGAGTTTATAATCACAGCTGTAAGTACTGCTTGCAAGTTTTTAATCATTTAATATTTAATTCCAATTGTATGTTTAGTAAACCTTCCACATTTTACAAGACTACGCAAAATTTGCACACGTTCTAATTCATCGTGTTGAATTTTCTGAAGCAGCTGTTTTCATGTCAACAAAATCAGTGAATGAAGCTCAATACGTCAAAATACAAAACTTGTGCCTTTCTTGTGTAGGCCCATGCTTCACAGTTTGCATGATTCGTCGTTTCGTTTTAAAGTCTTGCACTTCATTTCATGAATTTGCTGATGGTAAACGTGTAAAATACTTGTTATGAAACATCCCACACAGTTTCATTTAATCCGTGATTTTTGCCTTGTGTATAAAACTCCCTCATTTGTATTTACTTATTCACAGGTGGCGGTAATCTTTTAGTCTTTCGAAGAAAGTGGCCCCAACCACCAAGGCCTGGCGACGCAGTTATTTCTGGGGTATTGTCGCCAAATCGTGTTGGTCTCATGTGTGGTTATACTAATTAAAGCTTTTCAACAGGAAATGCTGACATGAGAATCCGATGCGACCTGCGGGTCTTCGCTGAAGTCATGGCTTCAGTTCCACTGATATAGCAAGTATGATATAGCACGTTAAAATGTTTTGCCACAACTGTATGATATAGCAAGTTAAAGTGTTTTCTCCTCTCAAGGTTGGTCATGTGCAAACACCGATTCTGTAATGCGCGCTGATGTATAGCTAACCATTTTTGTGTTCTTGTGTCTATGACTGCGTCTGTGATATGGACCACGAGTCCACACTAAAAAACTATTATTATTATTATTGATGTGCCAGAAAGCAACTGAAAGAAATGCCATTTTCTGAAAAGGCACGAAGTGTGAAAACATTCTAAATTTTAATTACAGCCTATCGCAAAGTTGAAACGGACAGTAGCTAAAATTTAAACTATTTTGGACTTTCATGCATTCATTTTTATAATCGACAAATTTAAAACTGATAGTTTCCAACGCTGCATTTCTGTAAAACTGTAACGTTGATTATATTTAACTTTTTGCAGACAAATTTTGCAATATATGAAAACCATTCTAATAATTCGTCAAACCAACAAATTAGGGTTAATTTCTCGAAAAGTTTGAAAAAGGCATTGCTGAGAAGACTGTCAATGGTGATGTAGCGCAGCCGGCCTAAAATTAGGGGGGTGGGGAGTCTTTTGACTTTAAGCGAACAACAGTATTTTGTTTGGGACATCGCCTCTCAAAGCACAAAATGACAAGATATGCCAAACATTTGGGGGAAGCGTGACCTCCTTGGCCTCCCCTGGCTTCGCCTATGCAATGGTAAGCATTTTTTTGTATTTTGCAGAAAAACTATTTTTCCAAACATTGACCGAAAGATGAAGACACAAATAAAAAAAGTAATTGTAAGGATCGTCATTCTGGGAAACATAAATTTACGTACTGAATGGTGTATCGTATCTCGTTTGCTGAAATTCTATGAGCAAAGGCATAGAAAAATTTAAGAAATGTGCATTGTGATGTGACAATAAGGAAATCGTAGAGTATAATATGACCAATATTTATATGGCGTTAACCGTTAAAAAATTTGCAGTCAAAAAGCTATGAAAATTTGAAGAAAAAGTTAAAAATACTAAAAGTGTTCTGTGGGGTCGACTTGCTGCAAGGCACAGTGATGTTGCTGCAGATGACGACAGCACCCGCAGAGCTCTCTTGTAGATTCTTGAATTGTTTGTAAATGCAATATTTTCTTGCACAACCTGACGTTGTGTTTTATGCTTCTGTTCTTTGAACCATTTGCAATGCAGGTATGTAACAGCCTCTTAGCTATTTCTATTTTCTACGCAACGTTTTGATGAATGGGAGTCAAGAAAATGCGGGGAACACTATTAGCGAAAAACCAAAACAAGTCATCACCTGATGCCAACACGGGAGGCACCAACAGAAAATGAGGAACCTGGCAACTCGCACACCCCAACAGGCGACGGTCCAGTTTCCATGGTATTGCCGTCAACGACTATTTTTATCAGTGGCACTGCAATCGCAGAGTTCCAGCAGATAAACACGACATCAAAACCCAGTGCAATCTGCAGGTCGCAGTGGAAGACGTGCTTTGCTGAAGAACATAAGCCACATTTTCAAAAATCAGAGTACCATGCAACGAACACTCCAAACTTCCAATCTTCTATAATTTCGCGAGAGATAATCATTTCATGTGGCATTGCATTTTACATAAGCGCCTACTAAAGTTATTTTGAACATTGCCAAGCAACGTTTACAGTATAGTAAGCTCATAAACCCATCAACGCTCAACCTGATCACAAAGTAATAAAATCTTTTCCTGTAATTTGCTTGAAACTTTCAAGTTACCATATGGGCTAGAAATGGAGACATCCACTTCTGAAGGTGCACTGCTTTTCCAAAACCATGTGTTTTTGTTGCGTATAGGAATGTCCTCCGAGAAAATTTTTACCAGGGTGTAGGAAGGCCGACGCCGTACCCCCTCATTGGCATGAGCCTTCGTCGAAACTTGTATAGCTTGTTTGTATAGTAATTAGAATCAGCTACCATGCTAAGATTTACAGTACAAATAGATTAATTGTTATACTGGCAGCTGGTTTGCACTGACAATTCTAGGCTTGTTTGCAGAAAAACTGATCATGCGTTCTTTATTATGCAACAGCGCAACAGCGCATCCAGTGGTTGAATTGTTTATGCTTGGGCAGTGACAATATTGCAAGCAACACCTAATGACTGTAAAGGGCACTGTGCAATTAAAGCCTGTATTGTCGTGTCGATATTTCAATAAATGTTTATCGACAGCGTACAAAATAGTCAAAATCCATGTGTTGTCCTCTTTTGTTGATAGCAACGTTAATGCTTTGTTTGGGGGGTGCTGCCTAAAGCTGCTGAAGAAAACTAAAGAGATCGACGAGAGGTAAAAGCTTCAATAACAATATTGCAACTGGAGACGACCTTGTACTCTTCTCACCTTTACAAAATTTATTGTAAAATATTTTCATAAAATTTTAAATGTCAAATCATTTGAAATAATTTTGTGTAAATCATTGTGTTTCGCATTGTTGACCCCAAATAAAATTTTTCAAGACTTACAAGTTTTTTTACTTTTAGTATTTTTAGATGATAAGGCTAACTGGATTTGATATCAAGTTTGAAGTAGCATTAGTGTTAAAAGATCTTCGTCAGATTGTCGCATCCATCGTTCTGCGAATAATTGCAACATTTGGAAATTAAATAAAGTCCATGTCAAATCTAAACGACCTTCTCGGAACATGTCTTCACAGACATTGATCTACATACAACTGAAGTCGATTTAAGCAGTTTGTGTAAATCTAACCGCAACGGATAAACATAATTCAAGAAAACGTGAGTGCTTTCCTTCCCACAACTGAACAAAAAATTATATAATCAGTGGAGAAATAAATGAGTATGCTGAAAAGCATGGCGTGACGGGGCAAAACTGAGTTCTGTTTTGTAACCACCACCACAGAGTTAATCACAATCAGTTGAAATGGTCTGTGCACAAAAAAGTGTTATTAAAACAATTCATTGGTCAATTTATTCATTTTCATACCAACTTATTCGCTGGGGATGGTCGGTCGTATAACACGACCTGCATGCACTTACACTATTGGCTAATAATTAACAACACGTAATAATCAAGTGTGTCTGCTGATCACGCGGGGTAAATTACTGCAGAGCGAATTGGTAACTTGTTGTGGACAGCAGGGCTTAGGAGTCGCAAGGAGTCGGAGTTTTTTGGGTGGAGTCGGATTCCTAACAACACTAGGAGTCGGAGTCGGATTTTTTTATTCGACTCCGACTCCGGAAGTCCAATTGGATCGTTTTAACACCACACTCCTAACAGTGGTGTGTTTAAGGGAGGCGAGCGAGGCACTTGCCTCGGACCCCCCCTTTTTGGGGGCCCCTTTCAGGTGATACGCGCATAAATTTTTCTTATTTTTGGTGAAAAACTTATTATTCACTCATATAATGTGCTACAAAACAGATCATAAACAAGTACTCTACTTTCAAGGGGCCCCCTTCAGGAACTGTAATGTGCAGGTACTTTGCTTTCAAAGGGGCCCTCAAAAGCCACTGAAATGTGTAAGTACTCTGCTTCTAAACTTCATTGAAAGGGCCCCTAAAAGAAACTGTAGTGTGTAAGTACTCTGATTTCAAAGGGCCCCCAACAGCAACTGTAATGTGTAAGTAGCTTGCTTTCACAGGAGCCCCAAACAGCAATTGTAATGTGTAAGTATCTTGATTTCAAAGGGGCCCCAACAGTAACTGTGATGTAAAACTCCTTGCTTTTCAAAGAGGTCCCCAACAGCAATTATAATGTGCAAGTACCTTGCTTCCAAAGGGGCCCCAACAGCAATTGTAATGTGTAAGTACTATGCTTTCGAAGCGGCCCCCAACAGCAACTGTAATATAAAATTCCTTGTTTTCCAAGAGGCTGCCAGCAGCCATTGTAATGTAGTAGTGCCTTGCTTTTAAAAAGGGGCCCCCAAAAGCAATTGTAATGTGTAAGTACCTTGTACCTTGCTCTCAAAGGGGCCCCTATCTCAAAGGGGCCCCCAATAGCAACTGTAATGTAAAATTCCTTGCTTTCCAAGAGGCTGCCAACAGCAGTTGCAATGTGTAAGTAGCTTGCATTCAAAGGGGTCCCCAACAGCAAGTGTAACGTATAAGTACCTCACTTTCAAAGGGGCCACCAACAGCAACTGTAATGTGTAAGTTACTTTCCTATTACTTTCAAAGGGCCCCGCCACTATCTCCAACGTGCAAATAAAGAAAAGCTTCAAACCAACTTCTATACCTAAAAATTGTGGGTTAAAATTTCTTCCAAAAAGTTCTTAAATGACCCTATCAAATAAGAGCAAATATAAAACCAAATGATAACTTTCTACACCAAATGATAACTTTTTACACCAAATGATGATTTTTAGAGCTAGGAGTGTTCGGTTTATTGATAATTTTATAAAAATGCCACATTTGAACAGAAACTATCCATGTGGAGCAGCAAAAAGAAGGATGAAATTTAAAGCAAATTTAGTGTTTTAAATCTTCTTGGTTGTTGTTTATGGTTTCATGCATTCCCATAAAGACATGGATGTGAACAAATTCAGTTTACCAACTACCAAACATTTTATCAAAGGGGGAAGTGTGAAACTTTCAAAGGGATAAACTTTGTAGTTTATTGATGGTGAATGCAGAGAAATGGGCCGTGAAAATGAAAGTGGAGGCGATGCCAACTTGCTATTGCCCAACTTTTATGTGTTGCCAGCCTTGTCGTCCCACCTTTCAGTGATTTCAAAGTTGTGTATCATGAACGCCCCTTTGCATTTTCTCCTGCTATGTCAGTCATGCCGTAGTGTCAGGAATGTATCCTTTGGTGGCCATATCTTTGGCTTGATCAAAAGTGCTTGTCACGGTTGGTTGAGTATGATGACGTCATCAGAGAGCCCTCCTTTTTAGTCTTGCCTCGGGCCCCCCAACCTTAAACCCACCACTGACTCCTAAGTTGGGAATTTCTGTTGAAATGGTACAATTTCTTTTGTACCTTTTACTGAAACAGAAAATTCTTGCTGTGTACCACGATTTCCATTTGAGTGCTAGTTGCTACAAAATTGTTGAAAGCCAAACTTCATTCACGTTATGTTAAGGAGTCGGAGTCGAAGAGTTTGGAAAGGTAGGTGTCGGAAATTTTACCTCCAACTCCGCAGACAGCCCTGGGAACTTGAAATCACGCAGTTCAGTGGTTCCCAAACTTGTTCGAGCCGTTACCCAAACCAAAGTAGCGATTATGTCTCATTACCCTCAATATTTCGCAGTGATCGCTCATAATACAGAATAACATTGTGGTTTTGGTTCCGCGTTACCCCTTGAAGAATCGCATATTACCCTCAGGGGGTAATTTACCCCCAGTTTGGGAACCACTGACCTAGCTGAATTGCATTTCTGCTTCTCCAATATCGATGTCCTACTCAACTTCACAAAATGTTGGCTATATCACATCATCATACGTAGAGAAGGTGCATTTTGTGGAAAGAAACATCACTGATACCAAACTCAAATCAGCTATCAAGCCATTATTACAACAGCAGACTAGCTGTTGAAAGCTGGGAAGGCTGCAGGTTGCGATGAAATCAGACCTGAAATGCTCAAAACCTTGAACAAAAGAGTTCTTTGGCTGACTCGTGTGCTTCATTCAAGTGGCTTAGTGTTTTGGAAGGACACCGAAGGATTGAGAAACTTGGAGACCATCCCAACAAATTGGTGTAAAGATCACTACACACAAGAAAGCAGACGGAAGAAAATGCACCAATTACAGGGCATTTCCCTCCTCAACCTTTATGGAATTTTTTTACTCCAACACAGATTTTCGATAAATTTGGGAGTATGCCAAAGATATTTATGCTTTTTTGGTCAACCCAGGCCCGTAACCAGGCGGGGGGCGAAGCCACCCCTGGAAAATTTATTGCCTCCCTGGAAAATTTATTGTTCCAAGCTGGTTGCGGGCCTGGGCCAACCTCGAAAAAGCGTATGACCAGGTTCCACGAGAGGGGGTGCAGCCGGTACGGGGAACCGGGGCCCATAAGAGTCTAGGGAGCCCATGAACCTCAAAGTTCAAAATTTAAACAGACAAGTTTGGATAAAATTTTTATTGTTATAGTTTCACTTATGGGGTATTGCGCAGATTAATTGACTAAAGTTGTTTTTTCAGTCGTTATACAATGTATCGCCATTTGTTTTGGTGTGCGATTGCACTGCGTGACGTGTCGGAACAGTCGAAAAATATGGTTTATGACGTCACATAGGACTTTAAATCCGATCAATAGTGTTATCGATTATATAGAATGAAGCCAGCTCGTTCTGTTGCGTGTAGTTCAGAGTCGTACACGCTGGAATGTCTGTAATTTTTAATGGCAGATATCGCACGTAGGAAGCAGAATCGCATTGTTACACTTTCGGAACACTGAGACTATACCCCAGCATCCATTTCAAATTGCAAGAAGTATGCAGGGAATAAGAGTTCTGATTTACAAAAGGATTTGATGCGTGCTGGAGTTCACGAAGCTCAAGACTAAGTGCAGTGCGACGCCACCCACTGGAGATTGGCGGAAAGGTTAAGAAACCGCTAAAAAAGCAACTTCTTGCTCACAAAATGAAGAAAAGATTAGAATGGGCAAAAAGCACAAATATTGGACTGTGGAAGACTGGAAAAAAGTGCTCTTTTTAGATGAAAATCATTTTTTCGTTCAAGGGAAGAACAGCAATTTGTCAGGAATGGGCGTCCGCAGGGGGAAAACGGACATTTGCCTCCCCTTGGAAATTGGGACTACGACCTAAAAAGGTCTAAAAAACAGAAGTCAGCAGCTTAATTCCGATTAACTGATCCAATTCTTGCAATGACAGTTTGTTTACCGGTATGACACTCACACTGCATAAGAGCCAGGTTCACTGTTCTGCAGTGATGAGCTTGCAGTTCATGCATGCCCGCTCCTGTCCCGGTGGCGTCAAGCAAAATTTCTGACTTCACGCCATGTGCGCATGCACAGAGTGATAATCTACATACCAAATACGCTGAGAAAACTGATGATTAGGGCTTCGGGTTTGGTGTTGAGGTAAGTGTGACGGGTTAAGGTTTGGGTCAGGGTCATGGGCGTGGGAAGGGAGCAGAGGGGACCATTTTGAAATATGACATTTTTTGTTACATATTTAGCAAAAACAGGTTATTTTCTTAGTTTCGATAGGGAAAAATTAATTTTTATCACTTTTGGGCCCCCCTTGAAAAATACTTTTGACTACCTCTGGAACAATCCACTACTGGCCATCCCCTGGAAAAAATCTTTCCGACACCCATGGTCAGGGTTAGCAAAAGAAAAATAATTGAGGTCTAAGACTAAGTCCAATATTTTTCAGTGGTTGTAGTTATTCCCGTACTATAGCTTGTTGTGGGTATCTGACATCTAACCAAAAGTTTTAATTTACACAACACACATAAAAAAAGTAATCGTCAAACTTCATTTCTTTACTTTGAGAAGCAAAATAACTGATAAACAATAGGTCAGAAATTTTGCAGAGGTGAGAAATTTCGCTTGACACCGACAGAAGTCAGTTGCGAAGCTTGCGTGCGGACTGCTGTTGTGTGTTCTACTGTTTGTCTTTATTGCGTAACAATAACATGGCAACAAATTTTTAAAGGTTTGCTTCAAGTTAGGGTAGTAGATGTTTTGCCGCATGTGACTGTTGAACGCAGACATCTTGGCAGGCAATGCAGCGAGACAATGACTGCTGATAGCGGAAAGCAACGTAGTTTTATACTGTGTGAAAAGAAGCGTGAGTAAACTCGTAGCAAAGGTACCACAAGCTTGAAAAAGTCCATTGTTAGTGTGAGACTGTGAGTGTGACCAATGTACCTGAGTGAACAGCTTGATCAAACAACGCTTATGCAAGCTTAATTTCACCAGGGAGGATCCAGCCAGTTAGGCTAGGGGGGGGGAGATTTCAGTAATATTTGGCAGTCAAGTCTGGTAACGGCTTCGCTACTGTAAGAGGAATGAAGTATACTTCACAACAGTGCTGTGACAAAACAATGGACGGCAAAATGGCCTTATATCGCGAATGCTGTTTTCCGAGTTGTAAAAAATCATGGCGAACAAAGTTACTTTTGTAGTTTTTTTGGGGTTCGATCGTCCCCATCGCCCTCCCTGGATCCGCCTCTGATTTTCATGTTGTACATAAAACTATGTGGCTTGTTAGAATACGTCAGGGCAGACTTGTGGGAATACGTCTTAGTCGTTTATAGTACTTTGCGAAGAGTGAAAGCGTGGCTCCAATTGTCAAATGTCAGATGAACGCTTGCCCGGTTAATGTATGATGAGTGTTAACCGTGAAAAAAACAGCAAAGACAAACAAGCTTGTATTGAAAGGTGATTGGTCGCTTTGGACGAGATCTCAGCCGTTTGCAGCTTTTCTTTTTAAGTGACGCTGACATGTGTTGCTAGGTAAAATAAATTTATAATTTGTGCTTTCGGCAAACCATGGGCAATGCTTCATTAAAATGAAGTACGTGCCCTGCTTGGAAAATTTGCAGATAGCCTATTGTGTAAATTATCGTGATTATACCTGGCTATTGCACCTAACAAAGCGCATTATTGTACCTGTTGCCGCAACATGGCCGTCGGAAGGATTTTTTCATGGGCAGCCAAAAAGATTTTTCCAGAAAGGATCAAAAGTGGTTAAATTTAATTTTACCCGCTCGAAACTAAAAAATAAACCTTGTTTTCTAAAAATTTAATAGGAAAATGTCAAAATTCAAAATCCGGGTGGGAATTGCCCCCTGTATTGTTGCGGCCCAAACAGTCAAAAACCAGGAACACGTTCAACGCGGCAGGCCCGGCACCAACTAACTCAGCAACTGTGATGCGTGCAACAAAGGTTGATCGTGAGCCCGCCTTCGGCTGGAAACGCTCCACTTATTGCAACGCAAACGCGGCGCATTCCTCTACATCGCCCTCTCTAGAAAGAAACGTATGCCGTCGAAACAAGTAAACAACGGATAATGAACATAAAATCAAAAACATTGAGGCAAGCGATAACTGTACATTAATTTATAAATTTAATCGATCCGGCGCTTTTACTTCCCGGCCATAGCGTGTAAATGCTGCACCATCATCGCGAGCAGCAGGGACATGTCCGTCTCCTTCACGCTGCGCTGCTTCGTCATCAGAGGGAGTCGCAATAATATCGCGGTGGTTCCGTCGGATTGCCCGGCCTCCTGCGATGTACGGACGTGGGGCAATCTGTCAAAGTCCTGTTTTATCTCTTCTTGATACGAGCATCTGCTTCCTGAAATTGCTTCAGATAGCGCCACTCGGGACAAAGTACCTCAGGCCCTTACCGGAACGCGGGACCGCAATTTCCTTCCCATCGAAAGCTCGGCAGGGGACCATCCATGCTGCAGGTGAGTCGAACGATAAGCAAGCAGCGCGAGGTACGGGTCAGTTGCTTTTTGCAATCAGCCCTTAATCGTTTGCACAGCTCTTTCCGCTTCTCCATTGTTTTGAGGAAAGTGATGACTGCTGGTTGTAAGCAGTGCCGGATTAAGGCAGCGCGGGGCCCCAAGTTAAAAATACACTTAAACAAGTGAACAACTGTTAAATCATGAATTCTGCAGACATCCATGTGACTGCCATTAAGCATACTGAATTTCGTAAGTGCGAAAAACCTGGTCCTAAATAGCAGCTGGTGGACATTATGGGCTACGTATCTTTTCTACCAGAAAGTACATATTACTGTACAGCTCACAAATACAGTACAGACACAGTAATTAATTCTTCCAGACTCATCAACAAATTGTTATATTTAGACAGCGTAGTCACACAGTATACGTTTCGATGTCGATTGTCAAGAGCAGCAAACCTGCTGCTTAAGATTGCAGTTTTTAGATTTTTCCTTAACGAACTTGTTTATGGAACTGGTGGTATAGTATTTACATCACATAGAAGTTCCTGTTCTATACTCTTTAGAATAACATTGTTCAGGTTGTTTTGTCTAATGGGGCTTCTTTTTTCATTCTGCCATCTTAAGTTTAGAAAATGACCGTTCTCTCCACTGTAGTTGGTTACCATGGGAATTAAATAAATATGCAAATCATTTCCCGCATTTGTGAACGATGACCACAAGTACACTACGCAATAGCTAGTGAATAGATGCCAAATCCAAAGCTTCCAATGACACTTTTTGGAAAATCTCATATAGACTCACCCAAAAACCCAGATTTGAACAGAAAATCCTAGGTAGACACAACGTAAGTGAATCTTTCTAGTATCTACCATACCTGGTCATCTGTAATCACAAGACGTGCTAGTGAATATATACCGTAACCTTGCTTATGAACTTTTGTGTTTGTCGGAATTATTATATCGCAGTAACATACACTTATTTGCATTTCTGACGGTGATCTGGCAGCATTTACAATAATTAAACATTCATTACCAGTGTTGTTCTGCAGCTAACCTTTGAGATCTGGATCTCTCAACCACTCTACCTTAAAATTGCTGTGTGTACCACTTAATTTTTTAGGGGCTTGCTTCAGTACCTCTGCCGCTTGAACTCATTGCACCTAGCTAATATTTACAGCTTACGTGGTGTCAGTTGCTTGTTCATCAGTTATGCTAAAGAGTAAGGTACCTTGTTAAGGCAAGACAAAGAAAAATGAGGCCATAAATAAGAACTGTAATAAACCATACCCTATCTTAAATCACCGCTACGCAGTTAAATCCTAAAACTCCTGATCTTCAGAAAAAACAGAAAGGCATTGAAAACTCAGATCTGGAGGCAAAACCCCAAATTTGGCGCCATTGGCCAAATTATTTTGAAAGTACCAAAAAGGTAACGAAACTTACAGAACAGGTCAATGTGATGTAATAACATTTTCTGAAAATGCTATTCATAACAATACAAACAAACAATATATGGAAATTGCTGCAATTTCGCCACATTGCTT
>JGI24159J19872_10003742_pt1 | contig 19134 bp, 14 predicted proteins | sample Ectturendosymbi4_FD_19872 | JGI IMG/M metagenome (IMG submission 19872) | reverse complement strand
ACCAAAGGTATCTTGCTGCTATGCAGTACAAAATAGAGAAGACTACCTGGGCTAGACATAGTAGCCTATATTTTTTTAACAATAACTACACAAAATAGGTTGATCAAGTGGAAGTTTGACTTCTGGACGTATACAACTAGGCATGTAGGCAGGGCCGGATAAATGAACGCGAGGTCCATCAGGGCAAAGTCGTGACCGCGAAGCCCCCGACACGATTAGCGCAAGTGCGCAGTTCGCTCCTTTGCCAGCAGAGGCAGGTTGAGAAACTTGCTAGCGGATTGTTGTACGCTTGCTCTTTATTGCGTAACAATAACACGGTAGAAAAACTTCAAATGTTCACTTCAAGTTACGGTAGTAGGCGTTTTGCCGCATGTGACCAGGGCTCGCACTGAGGGTTTTTTCCACCCATGTCTGTTTTTTAGTCGACATGTGTGTCTAGGTTATTATGAAAAATCGCGTGATATCTGTGCCTTTCGAAGCGATAAACTCATCAGCAACTTCAATGTGTTCTATAATAACTTTACTATAACTTTATATTACAGTGTTTACATGCGCACATCAGGTGTGAAAGGACGCATATCGGTTGAAGCAGAACGTGTTCAATCGGTTTCATGTCCTCACATAAGATCGTTGTCAGGGTCATATACAGTGGTGTGTTTAAGGGAAGGCAAGCAAGGCACTTGCCTCAGTCCCCCCTTTGCAACTGTATTTGTGAAAGTACCTTGCTTTCAAAGGGGCCCAACAGCAACTGTAATATGTAAGTGCCTTGCTTTCAAAGGGGCCCAAAGTAATTGTAATGCATAAGCACTTTCCTTTCAAAGGGCCCCCAAACTTCACTGATTTATAGTGCTTCATATTTCAATTTGGGGATCGAAGCTTTCTCTGGGGGGCTAAGTGGTGACAGGACTAACTTTTGGGCCCCCTGTGACAGCGTGGGCTCCCCAATTGGGGGGTATGGAGTGCGGCTGATACGGCTGTGGGTGGGGGGGGTCTCCAAATCTTAGTAAAAATTGACTGGGCTTAACGCTTCACCGCAGACGATGACGAGAGCGGTGATGACGACACGACAGCTCCGACGCGCGCTGATCTGAAGCGACGCGCTCAGCAGATCATCGACGCGAAGATGAAGAAGGGTCGCAGTCGTCCGCGAAAGAAAAAGGGTGGGAAGTAGTGGACAAACGACCCTGCGAAAAGGACGCGGACTCCAGGAGAGGTGGTCCGACTCGTTTATCGCAAGCAGACAAAAACATATCGTCGACATCGGCGCTAGTGAGCAAACCAGTTCAAATCTTGTAAAAAATTTTGATGAAAAGTCAACCCGGTCATGTGTTTACGACAAATTTCAGAGTACAACCTGTGTTGAAGGTATTTTAAAGAAAAACTTGGGGTATGTTTCTCACTTTAACTTGAACCGCATATCAGTTAAAAGCGTGAGTTTTTTTTGTTACGATGTAAAATTGCTATTAATGCACTTTTTTATATTTTTTCGCCGCCAGATTTTATTACCGACACTGGTATTATTTTGCATAGAGTATCGTTTTTTCTTCTGCGTAAGCTCATGTTGCGCATTCGTGACGTTTTGCTTCTGCGCCAAACAGCACACTGGAAAGGTTCGATTAGTAGCTCAGTGCGTTCTTGAATCGCGAGAGCCATGGCCTAAGTGGCGCACCGGTGTCTGCCCTAAAGCTTTGAGACCGGCTTTCACTGAAACAATATTAACTAATTTTGATAATAGCTAGCGAAAAGAAAAGTTGGCAGCGGTCTTTGTTTTCCCTTTCGTCCTTTTGCGCTCCTCACACTTTTCTGCTCTTGCTTTCTCTGTTTGCGCAGATTCGCTCTCGAAGTGCTCCTATGCGGTGACGGTTGTGCGAGTGAGTGTTTGAAGTGTGAAAGATTGGAATGCTTGTGAAAGTTCGCCGCGTAGTATTTTCACCCGGATTCAGTAAAGTGTATTCGCGCTGAAAGGCGCATTTCTTGAGGTAATAAACACCAAACGCACTGCTTGCGCCAAGCTGTGTGCCGTTGTTCCTGCTGTATCTCTCACGAAAACGTAAAGGTTAATTGGTCGTCTAATTGCCTGCTCGGCAAAGAAATAGTTCCGTGTTTAGAAATTCGGTTGAAGAAAGAATGCACTGAGACTATATATTGCAGATTCTGGCGCATTGGACAAGCTGGTTGTCATAAAACCTTCTTGCAGAGACCAACTTTTATTTAGTACATTTAAAGAGGTTGATGACCCNGGGCGTCCATGTCAATTTTACGCACTTTTCGCTCATTTTCAACTTCTAAACTCCCATTTTGGATGTTGAGTCATATAATTATCATTTTAATCAAAGTCGGTACGGCGTTTTTTCTCTAAGAAGCATTCAGAAAAATATGTTATCAATAGAGAAATATATATCTGTGTGACTACAATGAAATTAAACAGACTTGCTGTTTTTATGAACAAGATTTTTTCATAAAAATCATATTGAGGAATTCAACCCCTTTTTGTAAACAATTTCACAAGCTGCCGGTGTTTGTCCACATCCTTTCGCCCTACCACAAACAACTTTCTCCTTTGAACTTTTTTGACATTTTCAAATATGTGACGTAGCTGGTGCTATTTCATGGAATACTCTCACACACAACGCTGTACAGTATACTCTAATACACAAAACTTTTGCATTGAAACGAATGCTATTTCTATTCCTGAAAGGATAGACGGACGCATNAAAAATTATANAACAATTTAAGTTTCCACCTCTGCTGTTAAAATTTTACAGCATTTGAAAAAATATTGGTCAAGTTAATAGAATGCACAATGATAGAAAAACTGTTGGAACACACTGTTTACCAAGCAAATGGTNTTGCGAACACTACAGGGTAGTTTTCAAATTAAAAATCCAATCCAGAATGCGCAATCATTCTGAAATTACAAAAAGGTCACNAAAACATACGTNTGAATTTACCAGGGCGTCGAGGGTTTTCAAGGCTCCAAAGGCACAACGAAAAAGTTATTACATGAAACAAAGACNTATACACGTTAACATGAATTCTCACCACTTTGAGATGTTGCAGCTTGTCAGCCAGATGCTCCACGCCAGCTTTGACGCTGACTAGCACGTGACTTGCGCGCTCCAGCCTCTCAGCAGCCTCATCTCGTCGCTGCTCCTCTTGTCTTAAATGCTGCTGGAACTCTTCGAGCATTCGCTGGCCACTGTCACGATGCAAGCGTACGTGGAAATGACAAGGTCCCGACAAAAAACGGTGCTAGATTAGTTTATATTCCATATGTCGCCCACAGCGAGAACGGACTCAAATGCCAGATGAGAGTATCTGAGACATTTGACAGATCCGCAAATCTGCACCGTGATGGCTGGTGAAAAATTTAGGTCTACTTTTTCATCTGAGTTTGAAGCTGAACAAACCATCGGAAACGTTTGGAGACTGAGTGAAATGTGTTTGTGAAAATTGTTGGAGATGCACCAAATAACCGATATAAAACTTGCTATTCAATTCATGTTGCCGAAAAAAGAACCACTTCTTATGATTTTAATTGCAGGTCGCGATAATGACCATCATATGCGCTGGCAGCTGCGTGCGAAAGGAACAAAGTGTTGCAGTTTGGTGCCGGTGGTCATAATTGTCGGTGACCGCCGATAGACTTGGCAAGACTTAATTAAGCAACAAAGATCAGAAAAGTGTTGCAGTAGGCCCGCATTTCGCAAACACAAATTAAACAAAAAAAACTAACTGCGCTTAAATACGCTCAGAGTTGATGTTGCATCTGCAGCAGGGTCTTTTTTATCACTTATCAACACACTTTCCGCTCCAAACACTGCGAACGGTAGTTTGATATTTCGACTGCCTTGCCCAGAGGTTTCAAACTGAAATTGCTCCGAGGACCAAATAAGGACTTATAATTATAAAGTGACCCAATGCCCCATTATGACGCTGACGTAACAAGAGCGGCACCTGAAAGTTACTAGGAACAACTTTTACATCTTGTTTCCTGCGAAAGATAGCAGTCTCTACGTTCGCTTAAAAGGACCTTGTTCACTCGCTGGCCGAGAACTTTTAAACACCGGTCAATAAACTAAATAGCTTATGTTGATCATTTGAAAATTTCCAAAAAGTACCGCGGGCCGCACATGCAAAAGTACCGCGGGCCGCAAATGCCCTCGCGGACCACATGTGGCCCGCGGGACGCGTGTTTGAGACCTCTGGCCTTGCCCAAACATGATCCCCACAAACCGGTTCAGAAAATGTACAAACCTCGACAGCTTAGCTTCGCCAGAATATTTCATCTCCTCGTATTCTTGCTGCAGCTTGCTCTTCTCTTCCTGCAGACGCTGAAGGTGCTTGGCGTTCTCCTTCTTCAGATCCTCCAAATGTTTCTGAGTGTCTCCTTGAGACTTGAAGCGCGCCACCACGTCCTGACAAGAGGGAGACATACGAACGAACCCGCGTGAAGATACGGACGGTCACGTGATGCGGCTGTGTGCGCAATACACTTCGGGACTTGTTTGCAAGAGTAGGAAGGCGTTGCCAAAATAACGGTGAACACTAGACCGCGTCCAGCTTTAGATGATTTTAGGAACGGGTTGGTGGTGGGGGCAATCCTCCCTGGATTTTGAAATTTAATATTTTCCTATTGGACTTTTAGTTAAAAAGGTTGTTCTCTTAGTTTCGAGTTGATGAAATGAATTTAACCACCGTTTGCCCCCCACTGAGAAAATCCTTTTGGCCACCCCTAGAAAAATCCACTCTTCTCCCCCTGAAAAAATCTTTTCGACGCCTATGATTTCAGGTATTGCGCGCATAGTCTTCAACACTTGCGACGTAATTCCAGATGCACAAGATACGAAGCGACATTCGAATGTTCGTTCACAAACACGTCGCAGCGTTAGACAGTCATCAGAGTGACGCAAAAAGCGTCGTCGCCCCGCACGAGCTAACATACCTGGGTCCCAGACACGCCAGTCGCTTCCTTGATCCGGCGAAACGCTTCTTCGTACGTGGTTATCTTTTTCTCCTGTTCTTCTTCGGACAGCGTTTGTCTCGTGCCGTCGGCTCCCATTTCCTGATCTTGCAAAGCGGCTCGCTGCAGCTGAAGAACAGAGCAGGCAGGCGCGTTGCAAGGAAGCTTGCGTAAAAATGTCGACACAGCGTCTTCTTATATACCGCAGAGATCAATTCCGGGTCGGGTGCATGTAGTAACTGATTTTTTTCAAAATGATTTCAAAAATCGCTCCGGACCAGTGATTCTCAACCTCCATTCTGAGAGCTGCATGCAGCTCCCAAGCATCCTTTGTGCGGCCCTCAGCAGTCTTTTAATAAAACCTCTAATATTTTGCGTAACGGACTTCGTTCTGCTATGAAACAAAACGTGTGAATTGACTTGCGTTTAAATTTCTTTAGTGCGGCTTCCCAACTAAGTTGTAAGTCTGGATTTGGCCCCTTCAGCGTAAAGGTTGAGAACCATTGCTCCAGACCGGCTTTGAAATCTTGTTCGTGTCTAAAGCTACATGTTTCGTAATCGTGTTGCAACTGACGACCTAGAAACTTTTAGTCGGTTATTTCGTGATACAATAGAAAACACAACTTGAAGCGATTACTTCCATAGGATAGAAACGGGTTTGGCGGCAATTGCTAGCTCTTTGTCACTGACGATGTAGCGACAACTTTTAGCAAACAAAAAACAAAATGGCAAACGCAAAAAAAATGATAAAATCCCGGTAAACAACTTCATCCAAAGTGTCAGCCACGCAATGCTCAAACGATTCCAGCTTATAAACTTAAACTTAACACTTTTTGGCCTCAGGTTCATTCTGAAAACACCAAATCACGTAAACATAGCACTAAATCACAAATACTTACTCTTCTTTCGACTCTCTCAGCGTGAGCCTTCTTCTCCTCAGCCTGTGCCTTCAGTTCGGACAAGGAAATTTCGCGTTCTTTTCTCTCCCTACACGCATACAGCTCGTAAAACTGGTGTCGACAACACGAAATGGCAAAGGACTGTCTCTTTTTTCGAAGACGGTTGGCCGAGATGAGCGTGCAACAATGGCTTCCACAGTGCACTGGCTAATAAAATCTTTTGTGACACAACTGCGGTTGAATGCGTGGAGTTGCTTTCAAAAGATAAAGACGCTGAGCTTGAAACGAAATTATCTCATGCATGGGCGTAGGAAGAGGTGGGCAGAGGGGAGCCTTGGGGCCCCCTAGATTTTGAAATTTTATATTTACCTATTACCATTTTAGTAGAAAAGTGTTTTTTTCTTAGTTTCGTGTTGGTCAAATGAAATTTCATCACTGTTGGCCCCTGGAAAAATCCTTCGGGCCACCACCTGGATATATCCACTATCCCTCCCTGGGAAAAACCCTCCCGACGCCCATGATCCCATGCAGATAAATCTAAACCAGGCACAGGTAATAACTACCAGTAAACCAGGCATGATAAGGCCTGTTAAGCTCCTTGATCCTGCCCCGCTGAACATGTTCAAAATTATGTCAATAAAACCAATTCGTTCTTTACATCTCACTGGCATAAGTTTACACAAAAAAGACATCTATTTGCTCCCGGCCTGTCAAATTGTTGTAGAAATTGTGCCCGCGAGTCAAAATCTTTGCTTCCCGCATCCCTCGCCCAAGCAAGTTTTGCACCGCAATAAAATACGACAAATCGCGATTGAACTGACAAAAACTACTTACGCTTTTTCCTAGACTGCACCTGAAAACAGCCTCAGATGATTGCTTAAATTTCAAACAAACGTGATCACCTGTACACGATGTCTTCGTGCCTGGTAAGCTCCTCCTTGGCGTCGTCTCTCGCCACCTGCGCATCGGCGTACATCGACTGGACCTCCACGAGCTCTTGGCGGGTCTTCAGTATTTCAGCTTCTTGCCGATCGAGCTGATTGTGAAACGTCAGGCTCTCCTGCAAAGCAGACGACAGCGAAGCGTCAGCAGAGCAGCGACATCAAGCGTATAAACGTCGAGCTTCGACAAAAAGCGGAGTGAATATTATTACGTCGCCCCTCCGGGCGGAGCATTCACCTGCTGAAGATGAGATTTGATTTTTTCATAAACTTTGCTGATGTGTTCCGCTTCTTGACATTTCAGCTTGGCTTTGTCAAGACGATTCTCCAGCTGCCGCAGATGCTGAAAATTATATGTACGGCAGATATAGCATATATATTAAATGATTAAGTTAAATGACTGCTTGTTGCTGACGTCTATGGGTTTCACGCTAAATTGCGTTTTTCGCAAAAACCACATGAAAAAAATCATGTTAACTCTAATAAGATGGCGTTTAAAGAATAAACGCAAAGGTCACTTTTGAAGAATTTTACGTACGAGGCAATGCATGCAAATCTGATAGCGAGGTGGTTACTTTTCGGAGATGAAACAGACAAGGTTTGTGTCAGGATCAAGTCTACTGTGTTGAAGGTGGACGGCATTAACCTACTGCTTTCTGACGTATCTCTTCCTTCGAAACAAAAATGTGCAAATGATCTTGATTATATTCAGGGTAGCAGGGGCGTACCAAGGTTCGATGGCGCCAGGGAAAAGCAGCAAGTTTTGCGCCCCCCATGTTCGAACCTAAGGTCTTTTAGGAGTAAATCTACGGTATTGAACAAAGTACGTGTGACATTGTTGGAACTTTTTATCGCCGCCCAATGGTTCGGTGCCCGAGGCATTTTTCCCCCCTTGCTCCCACGTTACGCCCATGCAGGGCAGGTATACAATGAAGTCGAGTGCTTTACCTGCGCAGCTTCGCTTTCTCCTTTGTCCAGTTCTTCAGCAGCGGATGCGTCTTTTATCATTTGTTCGTACTGAGTTTGAAGCTCTTCCAGCTTTTTCCTTTTAGACTCAGTAGTTGATTTCAGAGCGTTCATCCTCTTTTTGTAGTCACACACCTGTTTGATTGTTTTTAATTTTGGCTAAGTGCAACTTCTGCTGCCGACAAGCAAAGTTAAAAACGTCATATATTTTTAAGAAACAAAAATGTCAATTCCTAGTAATTTAGCTATGCAACATATGACGTCAAACATCTAAACAATCTATTTGCCAGAAAACATTGTATTGCCAACCAAGGAAAAAATACACTACCCTTTGATCGACTAAAGAAACAGCCATCTTTCCTGTTTTATTCCTCAGGGCTGCGCGTTCAACATGTCTTCCCTGAAATGCTTCATCGATTACTTTGTCATCTCCCTGCAATTATGAAAAAAAACAACAAATAAAATAAAATTGTAACTTAGGATGTATTGGTTGCTGGCACAGGCTTACGGCTAAAACGTCAGCTAGCATCTTGTGAAGGCCCTTGTTCTCTTGTCTCATTTTGGATATGATGTCTCTGTTTTTCTTGATAGACCATTGTGAGCTTTCATAGTAAGCCTTTCGATCGCCCTCTGAAAAAAATTAAATACAGCAACCATAACCAAAAGTCTTAATGATGCATTTTTAACATGCTTTGCTTTCAAACCAGCTAAGTGGCCTATTCAGATAGAATGCATGCCACTGACGCTGGTAGCCTAGGGTTTGAATTTTGGTCGGNTCATACTGAATACTTGAAAAACAGCANTTGCAACCTGTCCAGCTTTGTGCTGAGCTCAGCATTGATGGATGGGTGCAACGGCAAGCTTCATATATTGGTGCTGCCACTGCCTGCCAACAGTGTGGCATTCACTACAAACGTAGTCATGTGGCACCCAACACAAGCCAAATCGGGTCCCTAAAACACCTTAAAAAACCCTGATAAATTTTTTTTTTCATTATGGGGAATGACCACAGCTAAGTCTCTCAAACACAATCAATTTTCTTCGCATTATTTTGCAATTATAACAACACCTTTCAAATAAGTACAATTACGAAAATGTATTAAACTCTGACTGCAAATTTTAGTTACATTCAACAACTTTTTGTTACTACCGTAAATTAATTTTCACATGATTTGATAGAAAAAACACAAGTGAATATAGTTTTATATATACAAAAGTACAATACAAAGATGTGGAGTTGAAATACAGGGAGGCAAAAATAGCTTGAAAAACACCTATTTTTATAATACAGAACAAATAAACAATGGTATGAGGAAACTAACAAGCTTACCAAGCAATTGTATCTTCTTGGTAATTTCAGATATTTGTTCTTGAATTGGAGGCTTATGCATTTCAGTAGACACTGGCATTTTGCTGCCAAATGCAGTTCTACAGAAATGTGCTTGTGAAATAAATTCTATTCCAAACAATAACAACCTATGTAACAGATGTAAAAGCACATAAAAGAAATTTTATAAGCACACCTCCCTGAAAAATATACCAGAGGAATATATTATGAATGTACATGGGCAAACAAATTTTTTGAGATTGTGTCACAACAAACTGGCAGAGAAATGCAGAACACTACACAAAAATTATGCAGTTGAGCAGGAGCATGTTGTTTTAGGATCTGAATGATAAAAGCATAAGTAAATTGACTAAAAGCAGCAGCATTAGAGCATGCAACTCTCAGACTCATAAACCAAAATTTGAATCCAGGTCAAATCATACTGAAAACTTCAGAATTGCTAATAAGTGCCACTATAACAACTATATTGTAGTAGTAAAAATTGACCTAGCCAAACATGCAATGGAGAACTCCACCCTATTTCTGATATCTATAGATAGAAGCAAATATTAGGGTTTTGTCTTCCTACAGAATGTTATGTTCTCAGTTCGCTCGTATGAACCTACAGTGTGATAATAGAATTTGCAAGTTAAAAAACCTTTTCCANTNTGTGCTATTTTCAGCATGCTTTTATTTCTTATTTTAGCAGTCAGTAATCAAAAAAAGTCACATATAACATTCCTAAAATCTGNATGCCACACCAACAAAAGTTTGTAAACAATTTGAATAAATGCAAAATGAAAGTTTCACTATAATCACAATACATAAAGCAATACGAAATGTTTGCATTTAACACATTGATGATATGAGTTTATATGAACCTGTTGATAAAGTCAAGCATTTTTAGAATTGGTGTGGAACCAAGTCCTACTTCTTCTGGAAGAATTCTAACCAAGCAGGAGCACAAAAACAATGAGTGTTTTGATGTATAATTTTGTTTAATTGGATCTTATCCCCATCAAATCATATTGCCATTCATTACAGTTCTGCATCCAGGTTTTTCTTTCATTCTGAACTGCTGTACACAGTATGATAAGCCTTTAACCAAGTATTGGCAAATTATACAAGTCACAGATGAGCACTGATCTACATGTATCACTTTCTGTTAACTAACCATGTTGAAAGGTTTAAGCCATTTTTTATTTGCCATGATCAACTTTTGTGGCCAATGAAACAATGGCATGCTTTTGCATAAAATTTGCACATTTTACATCACTATTCACCAGTGGTGTCTTCAAAAAATTCTTTCAAAGTGAAATGTCTTTACTGAAACATAGTGACAGTACAGACCTACTACACTGGCATCTCAAATTCTCATTTTTTCAATAACATAAGAAACTATAATAAAATACCAAGTCCTAGCACAATGTCAGATGTTGTACTGAGTTTCTATTTCATGACTGGGTAAAATGTGTCTGGCAGAACATAACCTTAGCACTTGTTTTTATGTTTAAATTATTTCAAATTTTACTATAAAAGCAGTATACTACCAAAAATAAACAAACTCCAAGAATGTGGACACAAGATCCTAAGTAAACATCTACTCCAAGGTATAGCAGAACAGCATAGTTCAAACAAAGTTGATCTTGAAATTATCTTCACTAAGATTTTCCTTAAAAACAGCTTTTGAAAATCAAGAGATTTTCGTTAAATTTTTGAGGTGATATAAGCAGGGTTGTGGAGCCGGAGTCGTAAGGTGTCGGAGGTTTTTGGGTGAAGTCGGATTCCTAACAACAGTGGGAGTTGGAGTCGGACTTTTTTGTCTGACTCTGAATGTCCAATTGGACCATTTTTTACATAAAACTCCTAAATTAGGAATTCCTGTTGAAATGGTACAATTTCTTTTGAAACTTTTGTTGAAACACAGGTTTCTTGCTGTGTACCACAATTTCCATTGAGTTTAACAGCCAAATTTCATTCCCTTTATGTCAAGGAATCGGAGCCAGAAATTTTGGAATGGTTGAAGTCAGAGTCGGCAGTAGGAAATTTTGGAAAGTCGGAATCGGATATTTTACTCCCAACTGTGCAACGCTGGGTATAAAGCATGTGAACAGCATAACATACCTGATTACAGGATTGATGTAATTGGACCCAACCCAAAAAACACCACCCTGTTTTTTTTTTAAAAGCCCACTTAAATAAAACCATTAAAACCCACCAAAAAAACACTCTTCGCTTTTCCTTTGAAATATCAACTGTGAAGTAAAAAGTAAAATAAGCAGCACACTTGTACAGTTAACTATAATTTTTATTTAATCAAACAGAATGAACAGCAACGGAATTCAGCTTGAAAACAAGAGAAGAATAATTTGAGCAGTTTGAGTAAATTCTACTGGTTATCTTCTTCATCTCTGTAAAATCGGTATATTTTAACCACCTTTTCTGCATCCTAACTGTTTTGGATGTTGGAACATACCAAACTATATGTTGAAAAAATACACTCTATAGGTGCTGAACTAGCACAGCATGCACATAAACCTAATGTGAAACTGCAGAGACTATGTGGGAGTGGCTATTCTCTGTTTGCTGTGCGCATGCTTGCCAAGCCTTATCACTTTGGAGTGAACTAACCAACAACACTGCAAAAATAAAGATGGTGTACATTTCTTTACCCTCAATTTTGAATGCCATGATAGGTATAACAAGTTATTATTGTTTAATTCTGAAAATGGTGGTATTGCATAATGCAATAAAACCATTTCAGAATGGGGTTTTTGTGTTTTTCATAAAAAAAGAATGAAAACTTGTTTCTTTTAAAAAAATACAAAAAAACATTTTTTTGAAAAAACAAAAACCCATGTGGGTTGTTTTTTGAAGAAAAACAAGTTTTTTTCAACCCTGCCTGATTATAGCATAAAACAAATAAGTAATAAGTAAAAGATATGAGTTTAACAGTGACTTAATCTTTTCGCAAACTTTTGAAAAAATGCAGTATAAAACTTAACAAAGTGGAAAACACAATGCATCTACCAATTTTTGCCAGTAAAATTGACATCTGCACAGCTAGCATAACAATCACGTTGTTGTTTCACCTGGCTGACTGTGGGTATGAACCTTACTCCCTTTTCATCACAACTGATAGTGACAACTTTTAAATTCCTGAGCATGATTCTAGGTCCTTTTTCTTTCATCTGAAAAAGCAATTGGCTATCCAGGTCTAATCTCTTTTCTTGTTCCCTACTCAGGATTAGTTTGTTTTTGTCAAATAAAAGGTAAAACAAATGGCCAAGTGCACAAATCCATATATTGTGTGGAAACCAAATTTGATTTCAGGTTTAAATAGAAATATAACTTCCAAACAGTTGAGAGTAATAAAATGCTAGGATGCACTACTTTGTCAACTGTACAAATAATATCTACCTGCACATTTTGTTAAGTACATGGTTGACAAGCAGCAATTATCTGGATAGCCATCAAAACATAACTGCAAATGTCAACATTGTAAGTAGTTTTGGAAGTTATTTTGTTCTTTATGTCAATGTGAAAGAAACAATGTTAAAAAAAAACATGAGAAGAAAAGACATAAATGTGATCCAAGGATGAGATTACTCAATTGATTTACATATCTTGCAATGCCAGAGTGGATGTATTATGCTGAACAAAAACTGGTAACACACAAAAACACTTATGAGTTGCAAAATACAACTCATAAACTTTTGATTNGAAAATGGACGCTAAAATAAAAAACTAAANTCTTAATGATATGTAAAGGTTGTGCATGTTTGTTGTTTTCACAAGTAATGGGATAGCACCAGAATGAGCCAAGGTTAACAAAAGACTAGCCGAAAAGATAGTCAAAAAGTGCAAGTACCATTATACCTCTGTCATGAAGTGCATTAAAAAATATTAGATTTGCACAGTTAACCCTTAAGTGACTAGGTGCTTTGTCAATCACTATTACTTAACATGAGTCACTAGTGACCTGTGCCGTATATACTGGCAAGTGAGTGGAACGACATCAGCAAAAGTTTTTTGCAATATCATAAATATCAATTGAAAAATTGATAAACAAAAGCTCAGAAACAAGAAAAATTTAATAAATTTAACGAATTCCCAAATGTCACCAAAGAGTTTGATGAACGAAAGTTCAAAAACGAAAACATATAAACTTTCCATATAGGTGAGAACAGCATGCAAAGTCAGTAACAAGGTGTTCGGTTGCTCTGTACAATACCAACATAGTACTGTGACAATTTTATGTTTGTTGCAGCATGGTTCCCACAGTTTGGGTTAAAAATGCTAATAATTGATAAAAATTTTGGTAAAAAACTAAAAATTTATTTTTTTAATCAAATTTAGAGCTTTTTGGCCATAAATTTTGAAACCAGAAACGCTAGAAAGCCCATCAAGGCTCTAAGGAGCCATTGTGTTTGGTTTTACATGCCATCATTGATCATCACTGTTGGCTCCAAGGGTCATGCTTTCTAGTGCAAAAAATCAAATGTCCTAACACACAATTTCTTGTTGTTGTCACATATTAATAGTTCTTCTTAATATTTATCAGCAGTCTAAATAATACTTTAAAATAAATATACACGTAACCTCATTTTCAAACATTTACAAAGTTCTTGCTTCATTAAGTCAGTTTTCAAAGCTTTTGATTCATTTATTCAACACACAAACAATGAAATTTTTAAATCATTAGCAATTATTTTCTCATGATGTATAAAATTTTAAAGCACCATGAACAAAATTAGCATACTGTATTTATTTGATTGTTAGCCACCCTCAGTTGTAAACCGCATTTGATTGTAAGCTGCAATTGAACATAGGTTACCTAATCCTCTGAGATACATTCGTGTATAGCAGGTTTCTTGTTTAATTGGCAACCCTGGTAATGATGCTCACATCACTACAACTGCATTCTGTTCATCATAATCCCTCCTGTGATGGAGTAGGCATGTGTACACATGATGCTGAAAAGAAGAAAGATAATGCAGAAAGAGAGTTTGCTCAATAAAATGTAGCCAAGGAAAGACTGAGTGTCATCTGGATGTTTCAATGAGATTTTTAAAAAATGTAAGCTGTCCTCAACTGTAAGTCGCCCTTGATTGTAAGCCACATGAAATTATGAAAAAAACATTATAAGCTGTGGCTTGCAGTCGAATAAATACAGTATGGAAATGTCAAAGCAGAAAAAGCTTTGTTTGCACAAACAGTTTTCTCAAATGTCAGTGGTCAACGAAATAAAAAACAATATAATTATTTGCACTCACTAATTAAAAATTGCAACATACCGTATTTTTCATCTTTATTTTAGCATAAACACATTATCAAGCTATGTTGAAAAATATGGAATAAAGTGCATTCTGCGCATTCTAAAATGCTTTTCAATAACAGTGCATTTTCAAACACACACTAATGAAAACATGTAAAATGGAATAATACTTTTGAGTTTATGCTACTAACTAATTCAATCAGTGATTACGTTAGTGTTTACATTATGGTAGTGTCTACACAATCGTATCCGGATTTCTGTTTCAAAGGACTAAAAAGATCGCACCTCATATCTGGTTTGGTGCCAGATATAAAACTGAATTGGAGATATTCTTACCACTGCCAATGTAGTCGAGTGGAAGTGACTAAAGCTTCTGTGCTAAGGGCTGTTAATTCGATTCACACCTTCTTTGTATCAGATTTTTCAATTGTGCATAAGACACTTTTGATGTTCTCACACAAGATTGTATTAAAATTTTTGGTACAGTTTCTCACATACATTTTGAAAAGCAGAAACAGGTTTACATTTTGAGTTTTGGATTACAGTTAGCATTCAGGGTTAGGGTTTAGTGTTACTCTTTAAGGCTAAGGTTTACGGTTAGCGTTTAGGGTTTAGTGCTAGTGTTTCAGGTTAGTGTTTAGTGTTGAGGTTTAGGGATTACAGTTAAGCTATATGCACACGGCATGCGTCCTCTGCGTTTTTCGGGCGCATGCGTCTGATTTCATGACGTCACGTCCTTTTTTGATGCGTCTGGTATGGTCTGCGTTCGAGTAGAAACTGTTTCTATATTGACGCATCAGACTCATTGCCCAGGGTTCGNGAAAGAACGGTGATGTGATGTACTCGTAGACATTGTTTTGTATTGAGGTAAAGAAAAGGATGCAGAACGTCCACAGAACAATTGCTAATAGTTTGTGGGTAGCTAAAACACACTGGATTTACAAAGAATCAATTTATCATCTAGTCTTCAGTAGGCCCAGTGGGGTAGGCCACCAAACTGCTGCATTGTTTAGGCCTACATGACCCAGCCTACCTGATCGGCTACAGTTGATTAAGTTTTATTCGCAAGCAAGTCGTGATTTCTGCGACATATTCTGCGATTTACTGCAGGCCATTCCAGGTGTTGGGCAAGGTCATGCTAAATGAATGTATTTTTGCAATAGGCTAGCCTACATGAAACTATAATTGAAAGTAAGTTGTGTAATTTTCAATAAACAATTGATGGGTCTTGTGCAGGCAAAACCACTGTCACGTAAATTATCAGTTATGGAGTACAAGAATGATAAAATAAAGGATAACATTTCACAAACATCACACATTTTGTAAAATAATGATGTTCTGCTGTCTTACAAAAGTCAATTCAAGGCTGTTCTTGCGTATTCCTCTGCTGGTGATTTTGTTGTGGGATTATGTGTTACATTGATTGTACCTATTGTCCATGCTGCTTTAGTTTCTTGACACTTAGCCCCTGTAGAAATGAAACAAATTGTTTAAAGCAATGATGTCATGACTATGGATGTAGGCCTGCAGAAACCTCATTCAATCCATTGTAGCAACAAATCATGAAAATTTATGTAATACAACACTTTGTTCGTTTGCAATATGGACAGCACTACTTTTTGAATAATTTGTGAAGCATTGCACAAAGTTAAATTTGGCAATTTTCGTTTGTTTTGAATGCATGTAACCAGTCATTTCAAGATTTTGTGCAGTGTACTACAACAAGTCTTGTGTAACTTTGTTCAACAGTATGGCGTATAAAATTAGTAACGCCTTAAAACCATGTCACATGGTATGTCAGAACTTAGGTAAAACACAGTCTTTCACTGCAGCACACCAACGTCATCGCCGACTTTCCTGTCGCAATCATCCATTCAGCCCAGGCCATGAACAATTAACGCACCACTTCATGCGCAGACAGGTGCATACAAAGGAGCATTGAACTCACCGCACCAGTCGCAGACACACCAGACGCACCGCACTAGAAGCATCCCATGCGCATACAGCTTAAGGGTTACAGCACAGGGTTTAGGTATAGGGCTGAGGATTACAAAAATTAATAGAAACTTTTTATCCTTTAATCTGAGAAGCAAATGACATGCAAAAAAGTGGTCAGATATTTTGCAGAGGCCAGCAATTTTGTTTTGTATAGTTTTTTAGTCTTTTTAAAGCAAAAGCCTGATACGGTCATATAGACACTGCCTTACATTATTTTCATCAATTTCAAATCAAACACTATTTACAGTAGTCATTGCAACGAATCCCTAAGAAAATTTGTCCACGTCAGGCTTTGTCTAAATAACTTTTACTAATGAAATAATATTTACAAAGTACTTTAAAAATGTATTTTTCCTATACAAGAATTAATAAACCTATGATTGAAATACACTACACATTTTGAACATTATCCATAAAGCTAATATGAAATTACATTGTGAAACAAGTATGAAACACATCGCATATCATTCTTGATATATTCTCAAAACAAAAACCAGTAACTTCTATTTACTTTACCACAGAAATTCAAAAGAATAAGATGCTATAAAAAAGCCATGATAATTTGTTGTAAATATAAAATTACTAAAAATAAAAACATGATAACGAGTCCTGTTTGGGTACTTTGTTTTAGGGTACCTATGCAATGCTGTAGGTAGATGCAATTTTCAACATCACCTAACCTAGTGCTCTGCATAACTTTATGCTGAACTTGGCTTTTTGTGGTTGAATGAAGTTATAAATTTGCAAAACAAAATTCAATCATGTTGTTCGGTAGTGAAGAGTTTCATGTGCAAATGAAAGGTAATAACATATACAACTAAATGAACATGAGTAAAACCATAACACTGTGACACAAACGTTTCCAAATAACAGCACTTTTTCAAATCATCTCATTAAAAACAACACAAATCCTTTAAAAGTACACTCATCCTTATTGTAGAGCAAGTAACACAGTAATCGTATGACTCAAGAACAAAGAAATCTCTAACTTACAATGACTCACTCTGATAGGATAAGAGATAAGTGATGTGAAAAGACAAACCTTGCTCTTCCTCTCAGGCATGACTCCACTCTGGTTACTGCAAAACAAACAGACCCAATTTACAACCAAAAACTCAACCTCGAATACAACCCCTCAGACCAGAAATGTACCAGAAACATGAAAAGGAGAATACAAGAGAAGAATACAAAATACTGAAATAGCTGTGATGAAATATGAGAGGAACTGAACTGACCCTGAGTCACAGCAACTTATAAATGGAGCAAAGGAAAAAGGGGCATCTTCTTGGGTGTCAGCCTTGCCAATCAAAGCGATTGGATATGTACTAAACAAAAAAGAAATCATGGATGCCATCTGCATTATATATTGATGGAAGGTNAACGGCATACCCACNCACTATGCTTTTGGAGAGACAAACTCTGTGGACCACAGCCTCATATGTAAACTGGGTTGTNACACTTCAATGAGGCACAACTCAGTGAGAGACTCTGAGGCATAGATAATGAGAGAGGTGTGTAGAGGTGTTCCGACAAAACCCACACTTCTGCCAATCAACGAAAATGATTTTGAAAGAAAAGTCAGCACTGCTAACAATGCAAGGTTGGATATTTCTGTGAGAAGACTGTGGAATAGCTGTGAGAAAACTTTCTTTGACAGAAGGATCACACATCCTACCTCACAGTCATATGCTGGTAAGTCCCTTGCATAGATCTACCAACAACATAAAAAAGAGAAGAAGGATAAGTATAACCAAAGAGTGATTGACATTGAGAAGTCTTCATTTAACCTCTTTGTCTTTACAACAAATGGTGGGATGGCACTGGGCAGAATGCACCAGAGTCAACAAAAGACTGGCTGAAAAAATAGTTAAAAAACGCAGGATGCCATATGCATCTGTCATGACTTGCAATACATTAGAGCAAAGATCATATTTGCCCTTTTGAGGGGCACCCTTATTGCAATACGAGGCTTTCAAGGTAAACAGAGCAATGCCCACCTCCAGGATCTCACAGACATTGACTTCAGTTTAATTCCTAGGCCCACAACCATGCAAAGCTGAATATTGTCAAGGTAGTGTCTATTTTACCGGCGATATTCTGGTAACAACAGATCGGCTGGAGCTATTGTGCTGCCAATCGAAGATTCGGTCTCGTGGCATGACGCAATACCAAGAAAAACGTCACTTTGTCAAGAAAACGTTGTCCTGCTCATGGTGTAACAGTTATGTGTTACGGCTGCTATGCCAATGGTTTTCGGTTTGACTCACCTTGCTGACTTTCGTTTTGTTTTTTTTTCTTTGCTTTTTTTCAGGCTCTGCTTAGGTGTTACGTTTACGGGTTAGTGTTTTTAGGTTAGGTTAGGATTAGGGTTATGTCAGCATTAGCTTAGTGCTAGGTTAGTGTTAGCTTAGCATTAGGTTAGCTTAGCATTAGGTTAAGGTTAGCATCAGCTTATTGTGAGGTTAGGTTTGTGTTAGCTTAGCATTAGGTTAGCTTAGTGTTAGGGTTAGCGTTAGGTTAGTGTTAAGTTAGGGTTAGGTTAATGTTAGCTTAGCATTAGGTTAGCTCAGCGTTAGGTTTTTAGGGTTAGGGGTTAACATTAGGGTTTGTGTTAGGGGTTAGCAATAGTGCTGGGGTTAGCATTTGGGTTAGTGTTTGGGTTAGCATTAGGGGTGAGCATTATGGTTTGGGGTTAGGGGCTAACATTAGGGTTTTGGGTTAGGGTTTGGGTTTATGGTTAAGGGTTAGTGTAAGGGTTTGAA
>JGI24159J19872_10003740_pt1 | contig 19138 bp, 12 predicted proteins | sample Ectturendosymbi4_FD_19872 | JGI IMG/M metagenome (IMG submission 19872) | reverse complement strand
AACAACCAACAACTGTTGCAGTGAACGCAAACTATCAAAGTGAGCTGAGTTTTCAGGCAGAGAGCCATCTCTTCTGTGTTGTAATGAATTTTAGTCATGTCTGTTGTGCTAGCTCACAATTAGCTTATGTTTATGTTTTGCAGAAATGTGTAAATAAATATTTTGTTATGATGAGTTATCAACTTAGGTGCAAGTTCGTTGTAATGATGTGGTAAATTGAGCTGTATCATAGAGAGCATCAACAAACCAGGAACATTAGTGACACGCAACCTATATTTTGCGAAACATTATGCTCTTTATATGTAAACATATAACTGTGTGGTGGAAATTTTAGGTTGAATTCATATTGTGCTTTGTAGAAACACTGAGCCTAAAAATGCTACTGTCTAAATTCCAAGTTTTGTGGTCCTGAGTCCTTAGTACAGTGCTGAACTGCATTTGGGAATGAGGTTACAGTTTGGAAGTTCTTCTGTTTTTGGGAAATCAGACACTCTTTAGCCATCATTATTCCCTGGTCCACTCTGGCCTGCAGTGGTGACATCTGACAGTGCTCCAGCTACTAGCTACGGATAAAGAAGTCTCTTTTAGGAGCAGGTTGAGCTCTTCTGCTATGCAAAGCAATTAGTTTATAGTGTATATGCAGAACCCACAGGCAGGTTGGAAATATTTCTCAACTCTTGCAACTGAACCCAATGTATTGTTCATGTCTCTCCTTAAAATCCTTTGGAGGATACAAAGTGTAGTCTACTAATTAAGTAAGAAATTCATTGAATGTAATCCTTGCTGAGGCTTGGTTGAGAATTCTATAATCAACATTTTCAGTACCGGCTGACATAAATCTACATCCAAGGTATGCTTGGCAGATGTAAATTTATGTTTATGCTGTCCAATGCTCTCGCAAATGTAAATTTACGCTTCTGTAAACAGTCTGAAACTATGGTCCTAGACTGAGTTCAATAGTAGGTCTTGGATTCTTGGAATGAGAATCCAAACTCTTTGTGGTTCAGAGGCTGCTTGAAAGCATGATTCTTTCAAGTTGGTCCACTGGAACAGGACTGCAATTTTGTGCGTTGGAAGTACTTTGATATGCTGGCAAATGCTAAAGAATGTATTGCAAACATTTATGTAAGTGTAATTAGGCATGTTCAAAAATTTTAATTGCTTAATGCCAGTGTTAGCTGCTTTTGTTGCAGCCAGTGGCCCAACTATGTGGACAGGTACATACAGTATGCTCTGGAATCAATGCATTGTAATAGACTGCTCGTTGAGCCATCCTGCTGGGCACAAACCGTTCACATGTTCACACTGTGTTTGCATGTATCATGTGACTTAACAGTCACACCTTGTGCTGAATGCATTTTTCTGTTCGCATTTCTGCGCGTGTATTTATGACCTTGCAAAGTCTTGTATGGACGCTCGGGCTTTCCGATCACAACGCTTTTATTGTCTCAAAAAATGCTTCCAATGAATAGAAACTTTTGCAAAAAAGTGGCTGTGGTAGGCCCAGGCTTGTTGCAGTGGTAGCCTAAAATGTTTGGGAAACGATTTGATATGTTGGCAACTGATGAGTGTAAAGGCAACGAAACGTTTGTCAGGTTTACCATTTAGCCTGAAGCTGGAAAACGCTTGCAGTATCTACTTTCTGGGAATTGAATTTCTTGCTAAAGCCATGCGGTAACCATGGATATTGCCATGTGGAAAACACTCGGTATCCAATGTGTTAAGTGATCAGCCTGATGAAGGTTCTGCCACAATGAGGTATCAGCCATGTGGCAGTACCAAATACTAGAGCTTGACCGATGTATGAAATACTAGAGCTCGACATGCTGATAAATATCGGCCAATATGGCGATGTTGCACTGTTGCAGATGTATCGTATCAGCAAAATTCCGCTGATATATATCGCAGTATTTGCTCATAAAAGTGTTATGCTGGTGCTCTGCATCGAGTGTTCAGAAACCCAAGTTGCTACTTTGTCTCTGACTCTGTTTGGTTAACACAAATGCTTTGTCCTGTTCCTAGTGCACAGAACCTTCATGCATAATCAGACTGCAGTGCGATAGTCCCGACAAAATGCTTTATGACATAACGTTTGCTAACAGAGCTTCATGCCTCACTCATGACATCACACACCATCACCATCGGCATGTATCCAGCTGAGTCATGTGACTACGTATGCTTCACGCCACTACGTCACTAGCAAAACAGCCCTTCGCATTTTTCATTTTTTACAACGCTTTTCTCCTGAGTGACCAATAAGAACCTGCAGCATGATCACTGCAGTTCAATTTGCAATGCACTGATGATGATAACAGGAGTTATCGAAAGTATGTCGTTTGTATCATTTTCATTGGCCGTGATTTTCATGATAAGGCTATTTAGCACTTCCGCTTTTTGTGTGCCAAGTTTATAATGTTACAAAGTTACATTTCCAGGCAAATCTCTGCAAAGATTTGGCAAATGCAAAAAGCAGCAATATTGTGGAGACTTAGTCTTTCATAAAACTGCCCATCCTAAAACTGTCTTCAACCATTAGTAAACATAATTTCAATCAAATTATTGTTGAAAAAGTTAAAGCTGTAAATGAGTAGTCTACAGAGGAAAAGTATTTGGGTACTTCTAAATGCAAGTTCTTTTGGTATGATCCTACTTGCATGTAGTAGTAGCTTGCTGTTCATGAAGTCTAGCAGAATAATAATTTATGTGTGCAAACAAACTTTTCTTTTGATTAACAGAAGTGTCAATTAATAGCCTATCAGTATTAAATTGTCAGCTGATCTTGAATGTTGACATCAGAGATTAGTTATTGCCAAGTTCGTGACTTATACTTGTAACAGCAGATGCTGCTATATGTGATCATGCTGTGCGTTTGTCAAAGTTTGGAATGCTGATCATGTTGCTGAACTTTAGTACCCTGCCCAGTAACAAATTCAAGTATATTAACTTGTTAATCATCTGTAACGATAAAGCAATCGCACACATCGAGTCATTGATGAGGGGAGTAATTGAAAAGATTATTTCTTGGTTTGAGGTGTTGGTTAATAACATGCAACAACAAAAAGTCATTAAATGTTATTTCCTCGATTTTGTTGTGTGTTTTATGTAATATTGTAGTGTACTGTGCAGGATGATTTTCATATCGCTTTTCACCTTGGTTTACCTTTCACGTAAATAGGGTGCATGAGTTCGTCACAACATCTTTAAGTGTGCACCATAACAGAAAATGTTGAACAGCATTGATGCAGACTGAGGAGCTGAGAGCTCGTCTAAAAACAGGGGATAAATCAGTTTTTTAAGGTGTTTTAGGGGCCCAATTCGGGTCCCTAGAATCAGAGAAAATCGGGTCCCTAGAGTCAGAGAAATCGGGTCCCTACAAGTTCATATCAGGAACCTAACATTTTCCGTAAAAAAAACTGGGATAAATGTAATTGGTATATTTTGACATTAGCTTTCTGGTTACAGCTAGGATTGTTTTTTTGTGGTGTATTTGTTGGATAATAGCTTGTGCTTGTGTACAGATTAGCGGTTCCTGTTTGTGACTTCTGCTTGCATGATGCTGACCACAATAAAGATGGGATCTTTGAGCAAATGCTCTTCTGCGCTGACTGCCAAGCGAAAGCTCATCCAAGCTGCATGAAGTGCGTGAACTGCAATAATATACACTTTGAGATTTTTGTGAAGTTGACACAGAGAAATCTCAGAAATTTCTGCGTTGCAGGTACTCAAAGTCTTTGGCGGAAAAAGCACTGTCCTATCCATGGCAGTGTATAGAGTGCAAAACATGCACGGTGTGCTCCACTGCTGGAGATGCAGAAAGAATGTTGTTTTGTGATTCCTGTGACAAGGCCTACCACATGAGCTGCCACCATCCTGAAGTCAGAGTGAAACCAATGGGAAAGTGGGACTGTTCAGCATGTCGGTGCAGTTCAACAACCATTGGTGATATTGTAGCAGGTGAGCAGCATGTGATGATCATTATGTATGGTGAAATGAAAATTGGAATTTGTTAATTTATGAAATGCGTTCTTGATTTCAGTGACTACTTGTTTAGTTCCAGCTACAGTTTTGAATGAAAACTATAGAAATGAACGGTCTTTGTTTTAATGGAAATTTTTGAGGAAAGACAGTGATCAGCTGCCTGCCTGTTTGTTGGTGCAGAGCAAGTTCTTCAGGCATACTAAGATCTGCTACTACCTTTCGGACGGTGAAAAAGTGCAGGTCAGATCCTTCAAAAGAAAGCCAAGACCTCATCATTCGTTTTTCTTTTACAGCCAGGTAGCCTGGCCTCAGTTTTTTTATGTACAGATTCAGCTGCATTGCAATCTACTATGATCATACCTACAAAATTCTTGATACACGGAGCAAAATACCTTTGATAGCACAACGTTACGTTGCTGGGTTATTGCCTGTGATATACTAGCATTTTAGTCCTTGCTAGTTACCAATAAAGTTTGGCTCAACAGGCAATTCAGATTTAAGTTTCATGCCTTTAACTATTGACTGCAAAACACACATCGCCTACTCGTTTGTTTCAAATATAGACTTGTTCTTTCATTTATAAAACCTTAACTACAGGAGCACTTACTGTGTTGAAGTTGGTAACCCAACTGCAGCTTTGGTACACGAAAAACAAAAGTGCTGACGAGTGACGATGAGAAAATACTAACAAAAGCAAACGAAGTTAAAGGGATAGTGACAGACATTTTTGGCAAACACTTTTACATTCGTCACCATGATGAAGTATGAACTGCAGTGAGTTTGCTGCAATTTTTTGTTGTCGGTAGGTAGGGAGAATGGCGATGCAGAAACAAACAAAAACGTTAAAAACTGAGACGCAGTGGCTTGACGGCTTATAATCACTTGACTTAGCGGGATAGGTGACAGTGTGTGATGACATCACGGATGACGCACGATTGACTTCGGAGGAATTTGTGAAAATCCGAGAAACACTGCTCTTTACGATTCCTTAATTATGTTACATTTCCTGGTGTGTGAGGCAGTACAAAAGAAAGTAAGCCTGTAAACAACGTAGTAACAGTTAAAGCAAATCCTGGCGGTATTTGATCGGGAACCAGCTGTGAAGCTTCCACGTGTTTCGAAAACAACGTGAAGTCACATTCACCAAAGCATTGCTTTTCATGAAACCGCTAAGCTCTTGCCGTAGATCACGAGATGCGAGCCCGAAATATAGTAGAAGCAATGAGATGTATTTGGGTGAAGGAGAGGTCACTCGGCTGGCGAAAGACGTCGCGTGGCAGCGTGCTTTGTGTTCGAAAATTGCTGAATGCGACGGTTTGAAAAATTGCTTAACTTTCATGAATTCCGCGTGGTTTAAAATGTGTAGGTGATTTTTCGACGAAGAGGCATCAAAAACATGGAATCAACCATTGATTTCTAGCTTTTTGTTTATAACACAATATTAGACTGTGAATAGAGTTAACGTTAATGAAACAAACTGCCAGACCCCTGGTAGCAACACTGCTCTGCCGCTAATAAGATGTTTTCCTTTTACTGGTGTCTCTCGAAGATTCTCAGCATATTATTTAGCCCATCAGTGTGTGAAGATAGGATGTGAATCAAGTGCGAAATGCAATACGGTGCGCATTACACGACTCGTAATGTACACGCAAACAATACACAGGAGTGCATATCGAACATATTGCAAAGCTGTGTCGTTCCGTATTGTGTTGCTCCCGCGGCGAGTTGCGTCGTTAGCAATTAGTTGAAGCTTCCTGTGTTTGCAGACAACAGAGACGACGTGGCTTCAATCAAACCCACTCCTCCCACTTCCCGTGCCGCGCATGGACGCGCGCCAAACTCGAAAACTGCTCGCGACGAGCCTATCGCCGCCTCGTCGCGGGAACGCGGTTCATCGTTTTGCGTGGACTCAAGGAACTGGACCTGCGAAGACGTGGCGACGTACTTCGAGAAGCTGGGCTTCCAGCCGCAGGCATCCGTCTTTTTGAAAGAAGAAATTGACGGACGGACTCTCCTGCTGTTGCGTCGTTCCGACGTTGTTTCCGGCCTTTCCCTCAAGCTCGGCCCGGCCTTGAAAATCTTTGACCACATTTCCAAACTACAGAGCTGCTGTGCTGCCGGACACATCACCAACGGTCCGTCGTGACGCTTCGGTCACTGCTGCCGTTGAGTGGTTCATTCCCATGCAAGGGTTGGATTTGAAAACTTTCCCGTTTCAGACCAGCTTGTTCGATTCGCAGTTTATTTGCTCCAGTGTCCACAAATACTTCTGTTTCTTTACGTCTGCACAAGCTGCGGATGTTGCGACGACGCGGTGTCCGAGTGACGTTTGCCGGAAAAGTGTCCACATCGTCCATGCGTGACCACAGCCGGTCTCTGTATATGACCCTTCTTTCTGTGGAAACACTTCGCAAACGTAGAAATGTCTTTGGATTCGATGCCAGCCCGACCTTTAGTTGCTGGCAAAGATCTTGCAGCAATGGATCTATGAGATTGCAAGACGCACCGTTATGTTCGGAGTGATTCAGACTATGCAGAAGATACTTTAGTTGCTTCGTATTGAAGGCCGTAATATATTGCATGTACCAGTCTTAACTGTGATTTGCCGGCGCTGTGACTAACGTTACGTTCAATGTCGGTGTTGAGTGACGTTGTCTGGCTGCGTGGAAGCGTCGCTTATGAAGTCATGTTTCGTTACGCGTGTGTGACATCATTGTGATTGCACAAAGCTCTATGCAATGGGCATTCGCCTTTCCTGCCACTGAGTGTGTTTTGGTTCGCCGGGAAAAAGTAATTGCTCTTGTTCATGAGCGCGTGTTGCAGTGTGTAGACGATACATGTGCTCCTGCTACCCCACAAAGATGATATTTTTCAAACTAGGATTTTGTTGATTTGGCTGATGTAGTATCCTCTGAATTTTCAGTGTGAAAATTACTTCGAAAACGTGTGAATTCCACACAGTTTTTGAGGCCGAGCTAGATCACACTAATCGATAAAACACTATTTTTAAAAGTAGGCACTAGCAAGCACACTAATTGTTACATCATAAAAACCGGTCGGTCCCCATTGTGACCTCATGCAGACAAACATGCGCCACCGCATGCCAGTGCAGAGTTTTCGTAGTTGTGCCTGGTGACGCGTGTCGTCGAATCTGACGAAACCGCAACAGGAACCGACGCAACAATTGCTTTCACAAATGCACATTGTCTTGCTCAACCTGTGCTGAGAAAGTGTCAGTATTGCTTCGCACCAGAGGGTCAAGAAGTGACCGAAAAATTATGAACGAGATCGAGGAGCGTCGACAAANAACAGTTGTTCCGATNCATGTTTTTTCTGCCAGCAATCTGGTGCAATTTTTTATTTTTGCTTGTAGTTTTCTGCAAATTTTTGCTCTTAATTATGAAAAACTGGTACAAAGCGACGGAACGAGTTGCCAGTTGAGAAAGGGCGCTTCTTTTTGGTAATGCTGAAGTTCAAATGCATTTTGACTGCGTTCTAATGCTGCATTCACTGTGCTGCTGCAACCTCGCGTTCTTTATACGTTGAACTTAAAAAAGCGAGCAAAAATGGCAAGTTCAAGCTGTTGGCATTCGTGCGTAGGTTGGTATTGTGTCGTTCGTCAGGTAGAATATCGTTTATGTGTTCAAAGTGCCACAATGCTGTGCAGTGCTTAGCTCAAGGTGACAGTCGCGTTTGACCCAAGCTGTTTCTTGTCGATATCTGTGTGTTTACGTTTCACTTTCAAATGCTCACTGCTGTGCGCTGCCGACGCAGACTCCCATCAACTCAACCCCGCGTTGTTTACAAACCTGCAAAGCACAGGACATTATTTTGAAGCTGCAAGGCATGACCACACTCAGTTGTGTTTCGGCGATGAAGAATTGCTGCAACGCGCTTGTCAAACCGTTTTGCCAGTCCCTCTATGCTTTAGACCAGGGATGGGGAACCTATTTATTATCACGGGCCGCAGAAATTGTGGATTATCGCTGGCGGGCCGCAAAATAAATTGATTTTATCTTAAAATTCTACTTTTGTCTTACTACGAGGGGTAGAGGCTTCTTATGACATACTATCTTAAGGCATAGAGGCATCTGGGCTTACTATGAAAGTACCTGCTCATGATGGAGGTTCGTTTTGACGCGATCTTTACTCTAAATTGGGCAACGAAAATTCTGGCGCAGGCCATATCAAATGTTCACGCGGGTCGCAGGTTCCCCATCCCTGCTTTAGACAAACGATTTTTTACAGTTTAATTCTATATAACTTCAACAGCATTTTGCTGAGTTGGAATTTTAAGGGAATCGCAGGACGTCTCGTTGCTGTTGTAATCGCTCTTTATCAGCGCTGGACAATTTATTCAGCAAATGTTTCAGCTTTTATTTATGAAGCCTTGCACAGTTAGTTTTGTTTGCTTTTAACAATTTCCAATACAAGCTATCGTTATGCATGCGTGCTGGCTTCCATTTCGCTGATGCAATAGAAAGTAGCACACGAACCACGACCAGTGAGAGACTTCATTGCTCTCTTTCGCGCTCAGTGACTGTGTCCACGATGTTTATGACGTGTGCGCGCTGCAATCGCGGCCTTTTTCATCCTCATCGACTTCCCTGTTATTGACATTGAATATCTTGAACTGCTTTCAGTTCATATTAAAAAAATTTATGGCCTTGAAGCTTTTTTGCTGCTGCCGGGGAAGTAGATCCCAAAACTTCGTGTCAATTTCAGTTGCAACTGGTCACTCCTTTGGAAACTAGCAACGGTAGCAACGACTTCTGATAGTTTATTTTTGTGGCAAAATCTTCCAAATTGCAAATTAGCCACTGTTTTTTATCTCCATCCACAGTTACATAATTGTCAGGAAATGGTGCTTGATGCTTAAATTTGGTTGTAGTCGCAGTGATTGATTTATTGAAGTTCCTGGGATCATTGTTCCTCCCTCATTCCATTCGTGTAGTTTACTGACCCCTGGTGGAACTGACGGGAGAATCGCCCCCCGTGGCAAGCTAAATGTAAAAAGCGGACCCCCACTTAGCTTATATTCCGTTTTAACCTTTTTTTTTTGGTTTTCTGTAGGTTGTTTTTTTGAGTATTTTCCGTCGATGTAGGGTTTCAGTACAGCCATCCACATCCTGATTCACCATCATTTCTCAAGTTTTTTTGTGAGCGTTGGCTGGTGGGTTACCTACAGTGGCAAGTAGGCGCGTTTCAGCTACGAACCTCTATAGTTACGCCGAAACTGGTGAAAAGAAGCCTACATGAGAGCTGTTTGATCAAGCTATTCACTCAGTTAAGGCACATTGTTCACACGTAGTCTCACATTAACAGTGGAGTTTTCAAACTTGTGAAAGCATTGCAACAGATCCACCAATGCCTTTTTTCACACAGTACAAAACGACCTGTCTTTCCGCTATCAGTACTCAATGCAGGGTCGGATCCAGAGGGGCGATGGCCCCCCTTATAACCTACGAAAGTAACTTTATTCATAATTTTTTACAATTCGGAAAACAGCATTCGCGATATATGGCCGTTTTGTCGTCCACAGTTTTGTAACAGCAATATTGTGAGGGATACTTCATGCCTGTTACTGCAGCGAAGCCGTTATGAGACTTGACTAACAAATAGGCGTATTACTGAAATCTTCCCCCCAAAGCTTACTGGCTGGATCTGCCCCTGAGTTAATGTCTTGCTGCAACAGTCACATGCAGCAAAACGCCTTCTACAATTATTTGAAGTGAAGATTTGTTACCATGTTATTGTTACACAATAAAGACCAACGATAAAAATCCGCTTGCCTGTTTCGCAACCTGCCTCGGCAGGAAAAGAGGACTTGAGTAAACTGCAAGCTCATCACTGCATACATGACAGTGTGAGTGTCATACCGGAAAATAAACTGTCAATGCAAGAATTAAATCAATCCATCGGAATTAAGCTTCTGATCGCAGATTTTCTAGAAAATTTTGTTTCTTAGACCCTATGTACAGGGGGGCATATGCTCGTTTTGCCCCCCTGTAAATAGGGTCTAAGAAACAAAAAGACCTCATGTTCGAACATGGGGGCGCCAAACTTGTTTCTAGACCCGGGCGCCATCTAACCTCGTTACGCCCCTGCCTGCAAGGAAAACTCGTGGTAACATTTAGGCTACACGGGATTACAAGGATGAAACCTTAACAATATGTGGAGATGGGGTGCTTGGGTTAGAGTGGGTTGCTATAACGGGCCGCGATACAAAAAAGGTTGAAAGCCACTGTTTTATTTGAAGGATTCAGTTTGTCTTTTCTATTCAATCTTTCGCGACAACACAAAACTCATCATCCAAGTGACAGCAAGGTTGCTGGAGCTCGTCTGGCTAAGTCACTTGCTGCATCACTGACACCAGAATGTCACTTGATTATATAAGATCATATTTCAAGACGAATTTTATTTGCAAACAACTGTGCATAAAATTGCGGACTGCCAACATTGCATACGAGCCTGTGTAAGCCAAGAGTAAAGACAAGGAATACCACTCCTGGAAACGCCACACAACTCACTAGAACGAACGGAAAATAGCAAAGTGAAACTACGACACTGTTACCATCTGTTTCTTATGAAAATCGGTGGGGAAATCGTCTCGAATCAATAAGCATTTAGTATTTGAAGTTCTCGTTAATTCTATTTAAACAAAGCACTACACAAAATGCATAAACCTCAATGCAATGTTCATTGACGGTGTGGACTGCACGGTGACAAAAAATATAGAAAACTGCATTTTTTTCACATTATTCAATAAACAGTTCACGGGTTGACTAATAATAAAATAAAAGATCTAATCCACTATCGATCAATACATGTGCCTACAGCAGTACGTAACTACACAGTGATGGTAGGAAGGTAAATTAGACAGAGAACACTTCAGGCGTATAATAATAATTAGGTAAAACTACATTGTATGGTCAGAAGTAGGTAAATAAAATAAACGCAATCATAATAATTACTCCACCGGATAACTATAGGAAGAGAGCACGATGTACTATTTTTCACACACATACGTCATTAAGCACGATGTGTTATTTTTCACACACATACGTCATTAAGCACAATGTGCTACTTTTTACACACATACGTCATTAAGCACGATGTGATACTTTTCACACACATACGTCATTAAGCACGATGCATTATTTTTCACACACATACGTCATTAAGCACGATTAATATGTAAAATGTTTGTTTATAAAAATCGGAAACATTAATGGAAAATAAAACAAAACATATACTTCTGAGTCGGTGTGCGACAATCGAGAACAAAAATATCAGGATAGCATCAAAATATAAACGATCCTGCATGTGGCTGTTTTCGCGCCAACTGCTTTGAACTGCGGAAAATTATTTTGCTTTACTTTCAATGCCCATCGGTGTTTCCTTCTCACCGGTCTTCGCTTCTCGCCATTGGTCGAATTCGTCCGTTGCCATGTGAACGATCTGGGCGCGAACGAACTCGATAGCCGCAGCGACATCTGGCGAGCACAGTTCCCACGTGCGCAACGTGCGCAGTGAAGCGAGGAAAGCGCTGCTGGTAACCTGCACCATGTCTTCGGTCATTTTCATGGCGAGCAAACTGAGCTTCTGTACGATGAGCGAGCAGGATGGGTCATCGTGGATGGCCGTAGGTAGGTTCCTCATCAGAGTGTTGTACCTGGAAGTAAGCAATAGATCAGGGTCGGATCCAGGGGTTGATCACCCCCCCCTAAAACCTGCTAAAGTAACTTTGTTGACCATGATTTCGTAGAATTCGGAAAACAACATTCGCAATGTAAGGCCATTTTGTCGCCCATTGTTTAGTCACAGCAGTGTTGCAAAGTACATCTCTCTTACAGTAGTGAACCCGTAACGAGACTTGACCACCAAATATTACTGAAATAGCCCCCCCCTAACCTTAATGGCTGGATCCGCCTCTGCAATCGATAAAACAGCTGTGTTACAACGTCGGCCATGTTGTGTTGGTGTTTTAATTTGTGTTGATTGGCTGGACTGACACGATTTACTGTCGTATTTTGTTGCGATTCCTTCTGTGACAAAATCGACGAGGATGGCATCGAAGCATAGGCCTAGACGGGGGGGCAAGGGGGCCATGACCCCCTACACTTCTAGTATATCTTGTCATTTTGTGCTTTGACAGGCGGTGTCCTAAACAAAATACTGTTGCTCGCCTAAAGTCAAAAGATTTGCCCCCCTTAAAATTCCGGGCTGGCTGCGCTATCGCATCGAAGAAAACCTTTCATCTTCTCATGAAGTGCTCTCAACCATAATCCGCAGCAAGCTGATCTACTATCGGCGGATTCCACGGTCGGAAGTTGCAGAATTTCGCTCGATCGCGCGCGGTTAAGTTATCTCGCATTATTGTTCATGTTTTCTTCGCGCCAGAAGCATATTTGCGCTAAATGCTCAGTGAGCATTGAAATGTCTCCTTAATAAATATTTCCAAGTTTTCAAGGAGAGGTTTTGGCAGAAAGAGACCAAAATCATCGTCCAACCTGTGACAGCGCAACACATGGCCTGTCCTTTTCAGGTGTAGTGATCGCTGCATAACTGCGCTTGTAGTGGACTCGATGCAAGGCCTCTCCTACACAAATGTGTCCACAGCAACCCCTTCAAGTAGCACCCACTGATGTTCCAAAAGATGCCGTGTAAATGGCGCGACCGGTTTGCCCAACGGTGTCATTTGGGCTGTTACTATCATCATGAAATGCGCAAAAGCCATCAATACAATCGCGCATCGGCCGTCGCCCATGTGGCCAAGGACCACTCTCGGGCTTTGGGCAGAGGGGTCAGTTCGAAAATTTCACGAGATTCTCCCCCACCAGCTATCCACAAATGGAGGGATCGAGTTTCACCTTGGGAGGCGAATGCAAACAACGCAGAGGGTTTCTACTCCGGTAGATTTCAAAGCCACGCGCAAAGTCATCTTGCTATAAGCTGGTAATTGGAAACTGGAACATCACTTCATTGGCAGGAAGAGCATGAAACGAGATATTGTCATCTCTTCTTCTCCGGCGTTGTAAAAAGTTTATGCCAACTGGAAAAATTCCCATACACAATAAGGGAGACAGGAAAGAATGCATTAATTGCAGGGGCACATCTCTCCTTAGCCCCCCTGGATAAGATTACAACGGAAAACTGGCGAAATGGGTCACTTTTACTAACACAGTCAAGCAAATTTCAAATTTTNTTTTGAAAAGAGCACCACCNTAAAGTTTGCACAACCTTTGAACATATACACTGTTCTGTCAAAGGCAGATTTTTCCAAGTTTTCTTTAACTTACCTTTCGCCAGTGTGACTTTTAGACAAACATTATGTTGCAACTTTTTAGTCGATTCATGAAACAGTTGGTATAGTTTGGTCCATATGAAACAAACCCGCAGAATCACAAACCGCTGATGCACAATTCAACTATCAAACATACTTGATACCATAACATCAGCATAAACTTCTTTTTCCTCACCAGTCACAAGTAATAACTCCACTTCGTTTCGACCTGTGAGCTTTTTCTCGTGCCAGGCTCAACTGCGCAGCATGCCTCATGTGCTTCAAGTCTCTGTGCATGCTGTTGGTGCTATGCAGAGTGTCGAACTTTGCCTCCATTCTTTGCTTTCGTCGTCTTTTTTTTTTTTGTTAAAAAAAGCGTAATATCAAAATCCTTACAAAAAACTCCCGAAAATTCGCTTCGTTTCCGAAACTACTCCACGGAAATGATTTTTGGCGTAAAAATAAGGAAAGCATGTCTATACGCCAATGCTTTTCAAACTTTTTCCGCAACAGCACACTAATGAATTTTGGCCTTGGTCGCGACACACGCACGCGTTGCATGATGGTTCAGGTTTCACTGAATTATTTGTGGATCGTTTGGCGTTAATTTCCCTACTATTCACTTGCTGCCATAGTCTACCGCAGGGATCTCCAAACTAGGGCCCGCTGGCCAAATCTGGCCCGCGAAGACATTTTTCAATGATGAAAAAATATTTTTACAAAACGTTTGTTGATCTGGTAGAATGTAACATATCCCGAAATAATCCACATTACGTAAGATGTCCGGCCCCCGAGCTAATGTGACCCTCGGACGAAAAAGTTTAGAGACCCCTGGTCTACCGACTACCTTTGATGTTCATAATAAATATTTACGACGTCACAATATTTGCCTGTATTGAGAGTAATGTTTCGGTTTGCGTACAGCTGCGTGTGAGTGTACATGTGTGTATACTCTGCACAGGTCTCTGTTTTAAGTATCGTAATGAAAACAGTTGAAAAGCAATTATTTATCAAAGTGTGTAATGAAAAAATGTGAAACCTGTGACTAAAATACGAGAAACAACAAACGAATTTTAAAATTTCAGTTGGTTTATATCCAAAATGAAAACCGCAAAAAATGCCCAACAGGGACCTGTAACGAAGTACCTCTGTTTCGGGCCACTTTCGAATTGTGCCTTTAAGGCCAGAAAAGCCCGACCCGGCACTCAGGACAATGTAGACCAACAGTTGAACCATCAATCGGTCAACTGCCATCTCGTCGAGTGGTCGTTTCACTGAAATGTTGCGTCGTCCTATTTGTCGTGTAGTTGTTTGTTGCAAAACCCCCCCAAACTATCGCGTTCGTTTAGTTTCCACCACAGCCTGCAGCAGTCAGCTGTTTTTTTCGCTGAGACATTTCGGTCATTTGCCCCAAAATAATATTAAAATTTGCCATAACAGTATTCACTGGTCTATATTTTCGATCCTTGTGACCGAATTGTCTTAATTTTTTTCGGTAATTTAAAAAAATCCGGTCTATGACCCAAAAAAAGCTATGCAGTCAGGTCTGTATATTTCTGCATTCTGTGCAATCAATGCCAGAGATATGGCAAATGGCGAAACTACCGAATGGTACAAAATAGTTTGATGAAATATGATTGCGGGACCTGACGCCTGCATTGCAAGCAACTATACAGTGGGTCTTCATCAGTGAAAATAACAGGTGAAGTTGAAGTCACTAAAGTTTTCTTCTACTGCATGGTACACTTTCTTGACTTTGCCTGTCATTCTCTAGAATATATGAAGAATCGCTGTATACTTGCTTGTAATGCAGGCATCGTTTTATTCACAGCAGAGGGGCAAAAGTTTTTTAACCGTCTGATGCAATCATATTCCGACATACAATTTGCGTGTTCAGCACAGGTCAGTCCACCAGGAGGCACGTCGCCCTGTTCAATTTTTTCCTATTTTGGTGCTGACCCACCAGACAAAACGGTATCTTTCTATCACAACGTTAGGTCGAAATCAATGGTTAGATATTCTGCTAAGAAACAAGTCCGGTACCTGGCTGTTAAGGAAATCAGTTCGGCTTCAACTAAACGAAAAAAATGGCTGGGTGTTTAAAGACGTACAAAGAACTTTCACTTTCATACGAAATAGTGGGCGTGGGGGGGAGGTGAAGAAATTCTTTGACAATTTACCAACGAAACTTCCGGTACAGAATTGTGATTATGATCTAATAAAAATTTTTTTCAACGCATTCAAACCGGGCACTTTACCCAGCAAGTGGCCATCATCCATTCCCACTAGGCAGGAAGGGGGGCAACGATTACAAATGGAGAGGCCTGGCGCCACTGAGACCACCCCCAGTGGCTACGGCTCTGATTGAATTGCAAACTATGTAAAAAATGACTTACTTGTCGAGCTCAGTCAGTTGGTCGTGCAGCTGCAGCGCCTTTGCGTCGTTGACTCCAGAAAACTTTTCTTTGATTCGATCCAACTTTTTCGTTTTCTCTTCACTGGAAAACTTGAAGTTAAAACTCGAAGATAGCTTTGCCGGCGAACTCATCGGCCTCTCGGGCCTTGCTTTTCCAGATGTCCGACCAGCACTCCCTGACCGGTTTGGCGCATTCGCGGAACTGGATTCTTTTCTGTAATGAGCAGAGGCAGTTGAATCTTACAAATGGTCACATCTCAGCGAAAGTCGTTACATAAATAACAACGATCATTTTTCAGTTAAGTTTATAACCTCAGAACAAAATCAGTAGTACCTTGATTTCAATAAATCGGAAATCACTCAAAAAATTCAATTAATTAAAAAAAATCACTTGCCACACATCTTTACGACCCTGGCATTTGAGTTGCGAGGGGAGGATTTATTTCCATCAGGACACTGTTCTCTTTGCCACCGGAGGTCGCACGACAAGTGTCATTATTATATTATGACGTAACAAGCATCACACGTCAGTTCGTTTGTTCAGAGCAATAGTTTTGCAGAGCAGCTCCACAGCGGGCAAAGGTTGTGTGTTCCATGTTGAGAACGCGATGCAACGCTTTAGTCGCAGACTCTTGTTCACTGATAAATATTTCTACAGTTCCGATGCAAAGATCTCGGGGCTGATGCTTTTGTGTTTAACTAAACTCAGCAAGATTCACTTTTCATAAAACAATCCGACATCACTGTTTCTGCCAAATTCATCCTCCAACCGGTAGGAGCAATATCTTGCAAACAACCATTTTGCCCGCCGTGTGTGAGCTTCAGTTAAAAATTCTTGATGCTGCTCTGATTGTTTTTGAAAAACGATGGAATAACAAGTGTATCAAGTATTCCTGAGGGAATCTTAAACCAAATAACTGGAAAATTCAACAGTTTTCAGTTTCTTGTTTACGCGCCATTGAGCAACAAACTTTGCGTTGGATTTGACAAGAATGCCGTTAAGCAAAAAATCCTCCATCTGTTTGAATCGGTTATTGCAAATCACATCAAGCCAAACAGAAAATAGAATACTTCCGATTGCTAAAGATTGGTTGAGAATGACAACCATGAATTGGAAAATAACAAAAAACTCAGCCGAAACATCCAACTTTGAACAAAAACAACTATTATCGGACGTTGTGGGTCAAGAGTTCCAGTGTTTCAACCAGAAAAACGAGTATGCAACAAGCAACACGTGAAACAAATTAGACTTTTCGTCGATTATCGAAGGAAGATGCTACACACACAGAAACGATACACTATGCAGAAACAAAGCAACTCAAGATGTTTACTTGGTACACAAACCGGCAGCAGTGTGCGGTCGATTCTTGGGTACGACAGCGACCACAGGTTTTGCTTTGGCTTGGGGCTGACGATGATAGTCGCTGTAGTCGGTGACTGCTGTTGCTTGGGGGGTGATGATCTTGCTGATGTTCACTTCTTTTTTGCCAATCCGGAAGTAACTGTTCCGCGACCCTGGGGAGTTAAAACGGTCGAAACACTGGAATGAGACGAGAGCGCTAACTTCATGCACGGAGCAATGGTTTAGTGAGAGGAGAGGGGAATAGTTCCCTCGGGTGCTTCTCTTGAGGGGAGTTTGAGAACAACTGGTCAATATCACCAGTTTGTCGCCTGAGCTGGTGCTTGCTGGCAAAATTTTGCAGACAGTGAGAAACAGAAATAAAAGCTGCAGCTGTGGATTTTCCAGCAGTCAAACCAAAGACTTCTACGATTTCGGAACAAGTTTGTCAAAGGTCGAACAAACTTCGAAGTTGCCTTAAATTAGCTTCAGATTGCGAAATGTTAGGGGAAGATGAGTACTTGACCCTTATCTTGCACGCCATGATAAAAAAGAATACGTTGGAATGCCATAAAAAGCTTCGCACAACTTCGAACAATGCTAGGAGGGAATAAATATTTAAAAGTGCGATCTCTTCACGAAGTTAAAAACGTCATACACCATTTTCAAGAATTAATGAGTCTTCTTACAGTTCTTAGATATTAACAATTCTTAGATATTATCGGGCGTAGAAGTTATTGTATAGGGTTGGCCAACGAGTCCACATTTCCTACTGTGTTAGAGCAAATAGCCACATCATACACATGATGGACACAGATGAACATCACCCCGTCTCTTCCTCACTCACACACATACCTTTGCTCAGCTAGATTTATTGTAAATATCACACACCGACATGAAAATGACAGAATTTTACAAGCCACTTATGGTTATGCATGTTATTTGGTGGGACTTCTGATAATTACGTAAGAACCGCATGAAACCGGGCAAAGAGCCGTGGGTTGGCCAACCCTGTTGTAGTCTATTGCTGATGAAGTTCAACATCAAGGGCAGCTAACTTACATTCATGCACAGATACGGGCAATCGCTTATTGAGTTTGGCCGCAATCTCAGCTTTCAGCTGCCGCTGGTTCATCTCCGATTTAACGCTTTGCTTGACCGTCGAGAGCAGCTTGACCAGATGTTCGTGGTAATCTCTCTCATGGAGAGCATCCTCCTCCGAGGACTTCTCCTGCTCTGATGACAGAGTCGCAACATCACCAGCAGTCATCTCTTCATCATCTGCCGCAAGAAAAAAGGAAAAAACTCAACCGTAACGTGTGAAAATAATTTTTCCAACATTGTTTGCTTTCTTTATTTGCGAACTTCCGGCAGTGGATGGCAGGCATAGGTTTCAAACAGCCGCAGATAACGATTTCTATTCAAACGGAGGCAGAAACTCGATGTTGGGCGCATTTATAGTTTTCAGGCCAAAGCTTGCAAGGCAAAGAAAGATGTACAAAGGTTAAAGTGAATGGAAGTACAGAGTAATTATCAGGATTAGCGAAGAGAAACATCAAAGGGAAAATCACTACAAGTCTAACATCAAAGCTCTTGAACGAACTGCGTGAAGGGGATGAAAAGTTTGCTTCTTCTACAATCAGTCAGATTTTAGAAATATTTTGGACATTGCCAGAAAATCTCAAGACAATTTTAAGGAGCTACATCACTGACCTTCGTCTGCGCAAACACAACTAAAATTTTGAATAAAGATCCTGCTACATAATGATGTCTTACAAGCAGTTTAACCAAGCTTGTTTGATGACACTATTGTCATGTGGATCTGTGTGTGGAATCAGTTGAAAGAAGATACGACGATAGGCACATAGCAACACCAGCCCATAGCAACACCAACACATGGCAACGCCGACACATGGCAACGCCGACACATGGCAACGCACGACACATGGCAACGCTCGACACATGGCAACGCATGACACATGGCAACGCCAACACGTGGCAACGCCGACACATGGCAACGCCGACACATGGCAACGCAGACACATGGCAAGGCCGACACATGGCAACGCACGACATATGGCAACGCTCGACACATGGCAACGCATGACACATGGCAACG